>JAEEGI010014503.1_pt1 | contig 16556 bp, 14 predicted proteins | sample 8958751 | NCBI WGS metagenome assembly JAEEGI01 (sample SAMN16246545, study PRJNA631951) | gut metagenome | biome: gut microbiome; feature: rumen; material: KS-attached | host: Bos | place: Iran: Karaj | collected 2018-10
GTAAGCCATTTTTGTGTTGTAATATACGGGCGGCAAAGACGCAGGCAGAATAGTGTCGCTTTGCTTATCTATAATAAATTCATCGGCAACCCTGCCGTCGTCAAGCAATGTTGTGACGGTCATTTTTTTGCCGTCGATTTCAACAAGCGCCCAGACCGCCGCTCCCTCTTCCTGGGTGTAAAACGCGGTGTGCCACATCTTGCGCTCGTTTGCGTGGCGGCCGCCTGAGCCGTTGCCGCACTGATAATGCACCGTGCCCTGCGACGGGCGCTCAAACATAGCGTCTTCCCTTATTGGGAAAGTGCGCGCAAAAGAATGTTCGTGCCCTTCAAACACAACGTCGAGCGATTCTATCGCCTTCCTGAGCCACGGGTAGCCGTCGTCGTTCTGCCCTTCGGGGATAGCGGGATATATCGGGAAGTGATAAGTGCCGAGCTGCCACGTTTTATCTGAATTTTTAATATCTTCATATGCCCAGTCGGCAACCGCCGCCGGCTCGTTCACGCCCATTATGCAGAAATGAGCATTGCCGTAATCAAACGAGTAATTCTCGGTCTCAAATCCTTCGGGTCCGTTGAGCGGATAGGAAAATTTAAACTGCTCGTCAAAAAAATCCGCGTGGTCAAGGTAAAATTTGCCCTGCGGAGGCTCCGGCAGGTATTGTTTATATCCGCGGTTGTCGTGGTTGCCCGTTGTCATCATATAAGGCAGGCTTTCCACAATGCCGTCAAACCCCGTGAACATTCCGTTCCACTGCAGTTCGTTCTGCCCGTCGTCGCAGTTGTCGCCGGCGGTGAGGATGAATCTGATGTCAGGGTCGCGTTCAATCGCTTTTTTTATCATCCTTTTAACGTTTGAATAGTCGGGATGTTCCCACGGAAGACCGCACTGCTGGTCGGAAATCACCATGAACTTGAAGCGTTCGCAGTTTTCTTCCTGCGTTGTGAAGCAGAAAACGTCGCTGCGAATATTGTCGTCGCCGCAGGTGTAGTAATACTTCGTGCCGGGCTTCAATCCGCTCAGGCGCGAAGTGTTGAATTTGCTTATGTCAATGTCGCTTTCAACGGTGCGGCACGCAGCGTCCTGACGCATAATATTGTTTTCTTCGGAATAGTAAAGAACGTATCCGTCGCCTGCGGAAATATCCGTCCGCCACGTTACCGCCATTTCTGTTCTGCTGTCGCCGCAGAAGCTTATCATTATATGATCCGGAGCAGGCGTTGAGCCTCTGTCCGGTTTATAGAAATTCCCGCTGTCGTCATACATAAGAATCATTCCTTCCGGGATTCAGTTTAACATTTCGGAAAATTTAAGTCAATCAAAATTATGTATTATATGTAAAAAAACGTAAAAAAATCATCTGAATTTTAAAATAGGTCTTGTAAAAACGGTTTAAATAGTATAAAATAAATTTGTTATGCTGTTTATTCAGCAAAGACTTATAGTAAAGGATGAAATTTATGGCTGATAACAATCAGAACAAAGCGGAAGTTTACCGTCAGGAGCGCAAAGAGCGCCTTGCAAAAGCCGCAAAGAAAAACGCAAAAAATATTGAAAAGAAAACTGCGGTAAGATCAGCGGTTAAGAAGGTTGTTGCAATAGTACTTATTGCCGTTATCGCTCTCGGCTGCCTTACAGGTATTCTTAATTACTGCGGTGTTATTCAAAGAGCCGTTCAGATAGGCTACGTAGGAAACGAAAAGATTTCTTATTCTGAATACACCTACTATTATTACAAGATTTACAATCAGGTTTACAGCACTGCAAAGCAGTACTCGCAGTATAATATGGACTACGGCTATGACACAAGCCTTACACCTGCCGAGCAGACCAAAACCACAAAGGATGAAGACGGCAACGAAATCACATGGCTTGAGTATATGCACGACCAGACCATTGACGTAGCTCAGATGTACCTTGCATATTATCAGGAAGCTAAAAAGAAAGGTCTCAAGCTTGACGAAGCTGACCTTGCATCAATCAAAACCGCAATAGAAGATATGCGCGAGCAGGCTGATTCAGCCGGCAAGAGCGGCGATGAAGACACAAACGCAGGTCTTTCGCTCAACGCTTATCTGCGCAGAATGTACGGCAACGGCATTTCAGAGGGCTTCTACAAAAAGCAGCTCAAGCTTGAAACACTTGTTCAGAAGTACTACAAAACAATGCTTGACGAATATGCAGAAACCTTCACAGCAGAAGAAGTTGACGCAAAATATAAAGAAGACGAAGATTCTTATCAGTTTGTTGATATCCGCGTTTATCAGTTCAAGAACGAAGAACTTACCGCTGAAGACGGCGAATCCGACGACGAGCTCAAAGCACGCCAGGCAAAGAGCGATGAAAAGACAAAAGCCAACGCAAACGCTATGTATGCCGCAATCACAGACGAAAAGAGCTTTGTAGCCGAAGCAAAGAAATACAACACAGCGGCGGATTATGACGCAGAAACAGAAACACTTCTCAAATCATATCCGAAATCAGATCCAAACGGCGGCAGCGCACTTTCTTCCTTAAACGCAGACCTTGCAGATTGGGCGTTTAACAAGGACACCAAAGCAGGCGACAAGAAACTTGTTGAAGACAGCGAAAGCGGCACATATTATGTAGCTCTTCTTGTTACACCGAAGCACGACGTTGAAACCGTTTCCGTTCGTCACATTCTGTTCAAAACAGTTGACGATGACAACAATCCGCTTGATGACGATAAGATCAAAGCCGCAAAGGCAAACGCAGAAGATGCCCTTGAAAAATTCAAGAGCGGCGAGCAGACAGCCGAAAAATTCGGTGAATATGCTACCAACCTTACGGAAGATACAGGCTCAAAGAGCACCGGCGGCCTTTATGAAAACGTTCGTCCCGGTCAGATGGTTCCCGAATTTGACAAATGGATCTTTGACGAAAGCCGCAAAGAAGGCGACACGGATATAGTTGAAACCTCATACGGTTATCACGTTATGTATTTTGTAGGCAAAGACGGCTCTTATAAAGACAACACGATCCGCCAGTCCCTCGCTTCAGAAAAATTTGAGAACTTCTCAAAATCTCTTCTTGATGACGAAGAATACGAAGTAGGCCTTGGTCCCCGCCGTTTGAAGATGGCAAACAAGCAGATCGAAAAGAGAATCGCCCGCCTTGTAGCAAGCGAAAATGCTAACAGTGCAAACACCGCATCAGTATCTTAACTGAATAATAAAAATTTAAAGCCGCTCCGTCAGGGGGCGGCAATTTTTTGTATGCATAACAAAAGGGACTGTTTCTGAAAATACGGAACAGTCCCTTAAAATTATGCGCCTTTTTTAGTTTTCTTTTCTTTTCTGATAATATCCGGCTTTGCGTTGTTTTCAACACAGTCGCGTGTTATTATCACTTTCTGAATTGACTTGTCGCCCGGAACTTCATACATTGAGTCCATAAGAACCGCTTCCATAATTGAGCGAAGTCCTCTTGCGCCCGTTTTCTTTTCAAGCGTTTTTTCAGCCACCGCTTCAAGGGCGTCATCGTTAAAATCAAGCTCAACGCCGTCCATATCAAACAGTGCTTTATACTGCTTGACAACCGCATTTTTCGGCTCCTTCAGGATGCGTATCATATCCTCTTTCGTGAGCTGTGAAAGAGTCGTTATAACGGGAAGCCTGCCGACAAGCTCGGGGATAAGACCGTATTTTGAAAGATCCTGATGGATAACTTTGCCCATGAGGTTTTCGGTTGTGAGCTGGGATTTATCTTTGATATCGGCGCCGAAACCGAGCGCCGAGCCGCCTATGCGTTTTTCAACGATTTTTTCAATTCCGTCAAATGCGCCGCCGCATATAAAGAGTATGTTTGATGTGTTGACCTGTATAAATTCCTGCTGGGGATGCTTTCTGCCGCCCTGAGGAGGAACGTTTGCGACCGTTCCTTCAAGGATTTTAAGCAAAGCCTGCTGAACTCCCTCGCCGCTGACATCCCTGGTAATAGACGGGTTTTCTGATTTGCGGGCGATTTTATCGATCTCATCAACGTAAATAATGCCGATTTCAGCCTTTTCAACGTTGAAATCCGCCGCCTGTATAAGCCTTAAAAGAATATTCTCAACATCTTCGCCGACATAGCCCGCCTCCGTGAGCGTTGTTGCGTCAGCTATTGCGAAAGGAACGTCGAGTATTTTTGCAAGCGTCTGCGCAAGCATTGTTTTGCCTACGCCGGTGGGACCGAGAAGCATGATGTTGCTTTTCTGAATGTCAACGTCCGCGTCAGCGCCCTTATACACGCGCTTGTAATGGTTGTAGACCGCTACGCTGAGCGCGATTTTTGCCTGATCCTGACCGATAACGTATTCGTCGAGCTTGGATTTGATTTCAACCGGTGTGGGCAGGGGCTTATCCGGCATAAGGTTTTTCTTTTTGCCGGCATAGGCATAGTCCGCCTCTTCGTCAAGAATATCCTGACAAAGCCCGATACATTCATCACAAATATATACGCCCGGTCCGGCAATTATTTTGCTGACCTGACTCTGCGTTTTGTGGCAGAATGAACAGCGGATGTTTTTTTCTTTTCTTTCGTCATCTCTACTCATTGACTGCATTAAACCTTTCGATTTTATCTGTGTTTGAGCACCTTATCAACAAGACCGTATTCCAGCGCTTCTTCTGCTGAAAGGTAGTTGTCTCTTTCCGTATCAAGCGCTATCTGCTCAATGGGTTTGCCTGTATTTTCGGCAAGGATTCTGTTAAGCTTTTCTCTTGTTTTTAAAATGTGTTTTGCAACAATGTCAATTTCGGTTGCCTGACCCTGAGCGCCGCCCATGGGCTGGTGAATCATAATTTCACTGTTGGGAAGGGCAAGCCTTTTGCCCTTTGCTCCGGATGAAAGCAGGAAGGCGCCCATTGATGCCGCCATGCCCATGCAGATTGTTGAAACGTCGCATTTGATATACTGCATCGTGTCATAAATCGCCATGCCAGCGGTAACGCTTCCGCCGGGGCTGTTGATGTAAAGGCTGATGTCTTTATCCGGATCCTGCCCTTCAAGGAAAAGAAGCTGCGCCACAACAAGGCTTGCGGTGGCGTCGTTGACTTCGTCTGAAAGAACAATAATTCTGTCGCTTAAAAGGCGTGAAAAAATATCGTATGAGCGTTCGCCTCTGTTGGTCTGCTCAATAACATAAGGTACAAGTGCCATAATATATAGCCTCCTTTTTTTGGTTATAACGAAATGAATGGCTGACCGAGATCATCTCAGCAAAAGCCATCCGTTTCAATGGGAATATATCCCTTAATATTATAGGTTTTAAGTTATAAATTATTCAGCGGAATCAGCTTTTGTTTCGTCTGATGTTTCTTCACTGTCTGCTTTTTTGGTTGTTTTTTTAGCTGTTTTCTTAACGGGCTTTTCCGCAACTGCATTGTCAACAACAAGCTGAACTGCCTTGCCGTTTCTGAGGTCGGCTTTTACATCGTCAACGTTGATGATCTTTTTGAGCTGATCGATTTCCATCTTATACATTTCAGCCATTTCAGCGTATTTTGCTTCAACTTCTTCGTCCGAAACTTCGATGCCTTCAAGGTTTGCGATCTTTTCAACGGCGAGCATAAGCTTAACCTGCTTTTTGGCGCCGTCGCGAAGGCTTGCCTTAAGGTTATCCATATTCATGCCGGTATATTTCATATATGTATCAAGGTCCATACCCTGACCTGCAAGGCGCTGTGCGAAACCGTTGATTTCTTCTTCAACCTTGTTGTCGTACATTACTTCGGGAATTTCACCCTCTACGCCTTCGGCAACCTGCTCAAGAAGAGCGGATTCAAAGTCTTTGTCCGCCTGCTCTTTTTTCTTTGCTGTAAGGTCGGCTTTGATGCTCTTTTTAAGGTCTGCAAGCGTGTCTGCCTCGTCGCTTACGTCCTTTGCAAACTCATCGTCAAGCTCGGGGAGCTCTTTTGTTTTGATCTCTTTAACCTTAACTTTGAATGTTGCGTCTTTGCCCGCAAGCTTGGGATCATACTCTGTGGGGAAAGTAACGTTTACATCAAATTCTTCACCCGCGTTATGGCCGATGATCTGATCCTCAAAACCGGGGATAAACTGACCGGAGCCGATTGTAAGGTCAAAATCTTCACCTTTGCCGCCGTCAAAAGCAACGCCGTCAACAAAGCCTTCAAAGTCGATAACGGTGATGTCGCCGGATTCAACCGCTCTGTCCTCAACGGTGATGATTCTCGCGTTCCTTTCCTGTAAAGCTTCAAGCTCTTTTTTAACATCTGCCGCTGTTGCAGCCGCCTCTGCTTTTTCTGCTTTAAGACCTTTGTATTCGCCAACTTCAATTTCAGGCTTAACGGTAACTTTCATTGTCATTTCAACACCGTCATCGCCGATTTCTTTAATGTCAACATCATAAGGAGAAGAAACAGCGTCAATGCCTGATTCTTTGATTGCGTCACTGACCGCGTCCGGATAAACTAAATCAAGCGCGTCTTCATAAAATACGCCCTTGCCGTAAAAACGCTCAACCATGTGCATGGGAACTTTGCCCTTGCGGAAGCCGGGAATGGAAATTTTGCCTTTTTGTTTGTTGTAAACCTTTAAGATTGCGGCTTTGAAATCCTCACCGCTGATTGAAACCTCTAAAGTATAAGTGTTGGTTTCTGTTTTGTTTGCTGATTTTAACATTGCTTTTCCTCCTGTTAACATTCTTTAACTAATGTATTATAGCAGACATTGAAATGTTTTTCCATACTAATTTTAAATTTATTTGTAAAATATTTGTGAAAAATCAGAATTTTTCTATCAGTTTTGGACAAAAATTCAGGAAATCGCCCGATACAAGCCGGAATTTTATGCCGAACATCTCTCCGTTAAAAGCAAAAGACAGCGCAGGTCCGTGCAGGTGACCGTAAAAGCAGCGCGTTACGCCGCCGTTTATGAGCACGTCGCAGATTTCCTCACACACACTGCCGCCTGCGATCGGCGGGTAGTGCAGAAAAGCTATTTTTTCGCCGCCGAGTTTTTCTGCTTCTTCAACAGACGTTTTAAGTCTGCCGACTTCACGGCGCAGTATTTTTTCATCCTGTTCACCCGCGTTTTCAAAAAGCCAGCCTCTTGAACCGCAGAGCGCAAATTCACCGGCTTTGTAAGCGTTGTTGTTAAGAATGTCGATGGTTTCTATTCCGTTTGCTTTAAAAAAATCATCCGCTTTTTTCTTTGTGCTCCACCAGTAATCGTGGTTGCCTTTAAGGATTATCTTTCTGCCCGGAAGAGAATCAAGAAATCTGAAATCCTCAAGCGCTTCCTGTAACGTCATGCCCCACGTTATGTCGCCGGGAATCACAACAGTGTCGTTATCGTTTACAACGGCTTTCCAGTTTTTTTCAAGTTTTTTTTCATAATTTTCCCAGCCTCTGAAAACGTCCATGGGCTTGTCTGTTCCGAAAGAAAGATGTGTGTCGCCTATTGCAAACAATGACATTGTTTCACCCCGCATATATAAAGAATTTTTGTAAATAATAATATCGGGATTTCCCGAAAAAAAGAAAAGAGGTAAAAAGAATTATGCGCCATGTAATAAAGGATATCAGCTGCAAGGTCAGCGACTGCATTTACAACGAAGGCAACGGAGCCTGCTCGGCAGGTAAAATCGAAGTTGGTCCTTCGCACGCTTCAAGCTGCACGGACACGCTCTGCAACACGTTTGAGTGCAGCAGCGGCGACTGTTCAAAAAGCTAAAAGCACTTAACGCTCAAATCAAACAACAAGCCGTTTTTTCATCCGTAAGCAGGTATGCGGGCGGAAGAAAAAGCGGCCGATTTGCATTTAACGGTTTGACGTTGTCCGGTTATTTTTTCAGCATTGAAAGCACAACCGATTCCATATCCTCTTTTTTGCAGCAGGCAGTGAATCTCGGTGTTTTATCTTTAAGATTTGCAAGCTGAGGGGGGCACTCCGCGCCTGTTTCAACGTGCAGACCGAGCACCATATCAAACTCGTCCATATCCTTGCTCATGCCCGGATTTACAGCGTCGAGCACACTTGCGCTGAATTTGAACGGATTTGCCGTGGAAGCGATAACCGTAGGCGTATTATCCGCCGTTACGCTGACATAATCGTCATAAACGGCAACGGCAACGCCCGTGTGAGTATCACACAGATAGTTTGTGTCCTTAAACACTTCGGCGATAGTTTCTTTTGTGCCTTTATCGTCACAGCTTCCGGCTTCAAAAGTCTCTCTGATTTTATCGTAGACCTTTTCGCTGACCTGATATTTGCCCGTCGTTACGAGCTCTTTCATCCACTCTTTGATATCCTTGTCATCCATATCGTTAAGAATGAAAAGAAGTCTTTCAAGGTTTGATGAAATAAGTATATCCATCGACGGTGAAATCGTGGTATAAAAATCACGGTTTTTATTATAGATTCCGGTTTTGAGGAAGTCTGTAAGAACGTCGTTTGCATTAGAAGCACAGATAAGCTTTTTAACGGGCACGCCCATTTCTTTTGCGTAATATGCGGCAAGGATATTGCCGAAATTGCCTGTGGGAACAACGATGTTGATTGCATCGCCGGGTTTGATTTTTTCTTTTTCAATCATATCGCAGTAAGCGGATACATAATAAACTATCTGCGGCACGAGTCTGCCCCAGTTGATTGAGTTTGCAGAGGAAAACATCATGCCCATTGAATCAAGCTTCTGAGCAAAAGCCTTATCGGTAAAAATTCTTTTAACACCGTTCTGCGCGTCGTCAAAATTGCCCTCTATGGCGCAGACTCCGACGTTTTCGCCTTCCTGCGTGGTCATCTGAAGTTTCTGCATCGGGCTGACGCCGTTATTCGGGTAAAAAACAAGAATCTTTGTATTGGGAACATCCTTGAAACCTTCAAGTGCGGCTTTGCCCGTGTCTCCCGACGTGGCAACGAGAATAACGATCTCTTTGCCCGGAACGCTTTTTGCGGACGCAGTTGTTAAAAGATACGGAAGAAGCTGCAGCGCCATATCCTTGAACGCGCAGGTCGGTCCTTTCCAGAGCTCAAGAATTTCGGTATGGTCATCAAGCGTGTGGAGCGGGGCTACTTTTTTGTCGCTGAATTTGCCCTCGGCATAAGCTCCGTTTACACAGTAGTCAATCTCCTGCTCGGTAAAATCGGTAAGGTAAAGAGAAAGTATATACTTTGCTCTTTCGATATAGCTGTAATTTACAAGTCGGCTGATGTCGTCCATTGAAATTTTCGGTATTTCAACAGGCACAAAAAGTCCGCCTTCCTCTGAAATTCCGTGAGCGATGGCAACGGATGATTCAACTCTTATACTGTTGTCCCTCGTACTGGTGTATAACATTTTAATTCTCCTCTGAAACTAATAATCAAGTGAATAATATCACATAATATATTTTTAGTCAAGCGCGCTGAACGCGTCTTTTATATGATTTATATTAATCGGTCTGTATTCGCCGTCCAGCGTGATTTCAATAACGTCAAATCTTGACGGGGATTCCTTGTCTTCATAACGGATATAATTCTGCGCCGCGCCGACCAAGCGCTTCCTTTTATTATAATCGACCGCTTCCATAGGTCTGTAAAGCGGGTTCTCGCCTCTGGTTTTGACCTCGACAAAGCATACAACGCCGTTTTTGCACGCAATAATATCTATTTCGCCCATACGGCAGCGGTAATTGCCCGCGATAATATCATACCCGTTGTCGCGCAGGTACCTTGCCGCATAAACTTCTCCCCACAGACCGGCTTTGTTAACGTTCATTATTTTTCACCCGTCAGCTTTTTCAGGAATGAACGCCTGTGAACGTCGCTTATTCCGTATGTTTCGAGCATTTCGTAATGCAGCTTTGTACCGTAGCCCTTGTGCTTTGCAAACTGGTATTGCGGATATTTTTTATCAATCTCAAGCATAAACCGGTCCCTTGTAACTTTTGCCAGAACAGACGCCGCCGCTATTGACGCGGAAAGCGAATCTCCCTTTATAACAAGTTCTGTGTCAACGCCGAAATGCGGGTCGCGGTTGCCGTCAACAAGAATATAATCCGGCTTGATTTCAAGCGCATCAACCGCCCTGTGCATTGCAAGGAACGTTGCCTGCAGAATATTTATTTCGTCAATCTCTTTTTCACTCGCCATCGCGATCGAGTACGCAAGCGCTTTGTTTTTTATAACGTCATATAATGCTTCGCGCTTTTTTTCGGTCAGCTTTTTGGAATCGTTCAGCCCTTCGATAACGCAGTCCGGCGGCAGAATGACGGCCGCGGCGCACACCGGCCCCGCAAGCGGACCTCTGCCCGCTTCGTCAACACCGCAGATAATACCGTAACCTTTTGCCCTTGCTTCGTTTTCGTATTTATGCCAGTCAACAGGTTTTGCGTCTTTCATTTTCATTCACCTTTTCCGGGAAATTCCATAGTGATTTTGCCGAGTCTGCCCGCGCGGTATTCATCCAGCAGCATAACGGATGCACGCTCGGTATCAATTTCGCCGCCGCTGATGAGCATGCCTCTTTTTCTGCCGATTTCTTCAAGCAGTTCGTAGCTTTCAATATTGTCAAAATCAACGTTTTTGAGCTTATATCTTTCCGCAATCCTGTCGGAATATTCCGCTTTCAGCACGTCAAGCAGACGCACGGCGAGCGTTTCGCTGTCAAGAATAGTATCTTTTACAGAGCCGATAAATGCCAGCCTGTCGCCGACCTTCGGGTCGTCAAACTTCGGCCAGAGAACGCCGGGTGTGTCCAGCAGTTCTATGCCGCTGCCGATATTGAACCACTGATTATGGCGCGTGACGCCCGGTTTGTCGGCAACCTGCGCGCGGTTTTTGCCCGCCATTTTGTTGATAAACGACGACTTGCCGGTGTTCGGTATGCCGACCACCATAACGCGCAGCGATTTGCCTGCCATACCTTTTTGAACGTTCTGCTCGATTTTTTCTTTAAGAACTTTATTGACCGCGGGGCGGAATGCGTTAAGCCCTTTGCCCGAACGGCAATCCACGGGCAGCGCGGTAAATCCCCTTGATTCAAAATGCCTTATCCACAGCGCTGTTGCTTTTTCGTCCGCAACGTCGCATTTGTTTAGCAGGATAATTCTCGGCTTGCCTGCCGTTATTTCCTCTATTTCGGGGTTTCTGCTGCTCATGGGTATGCGCGCGTCAAGTATTTCGGCAACGGCGTCAACCATTGAAAGGCTTTCTTTAATCAGTCTTCGCGTTTTTGCCATATGACCGGGGAACCACTGAACTATCATTTCGCCCGTTTCTTTGCTGTTGCTGCTCATATGTAAGCTCCGTTTAGTAATAATATAGTTTAAGGGAGCTGTATGCACGGCTCCCTTGTTGATAAGGCAAACTCAGTCAAAAACTTTAAAAGTGCCATACGGTAAAAATCTTGCCTTGACTTTGCCGATAATATAACGCTCATCAAGCAGTCCTATCGCGGCTGAACGGCTGTCTGTGGAATGCTCGCGGTTGTCGCCCATAACAAAGAGCTGACCTTCCGGAACAGTTACCGAACCGGAAAAGCCCTCGCTGTCGTCCGTTCTGCCCTGAACGTAACTTTCCTCAAGCTTTTCGCCGTCAACGTAAACGCTGCTTGTTGCAAAATCTATTTTAATCGTCTGCCCGCCCGTTGCAATAACTCTTTTTACAATGGGTTCGTTAAACGCATTGGGCTGGGTGCTGATAATAATATCCCCTCTTTTAAAAGAGTTTTTCGCAGTGTCGACAATCAGCCAGTCGTTTTCATAAAGAGTTGGCTGCATCGACGGACCGACAACGCCCGCAAACCTGAAGAAAAACGTAAAAATAACAACTATTGCAAACACTGCGCTGATAAGTATTGAAACAGCGTCAAAAATAAAAGGCAGTTTGGTCTTTTCGTTCTTTTTGCCGGTCTGCTCCTGCTCCGACGGTTCGGGAGCTGTTGATCTTTCAAGCTCTGTATCTTCCATAAAACTACCTCTTAAAATCCGAAAAACTTAAAGTCTTTTACGGGTAAAACTCTGCAGACAGCTTTGCCGAGTATATAGCGTTCATCAATACTCCCGACCCTTGAAGAGCGGCTGTCCAGTGAATCGTTGCGGTTGTCGCCCATGGCGAACACGCATCCTTCCGGAACAACGTAAGGGAACGCAACGTCAAAGCTTCTGTTGGTAGCTTCTTTTATATACGGCTCGCTGATAAGCTCGTCGTTTATAAAAACTTCGCCCGTTGCAAAATTGATGTTTATCTTTTCGCCGCCGAGGGCGATAACTCGCTTAACGAGAGGTTCGTGCATATCGTTTGGCTGGGTGATGATGATTATATCGCCGCGCTCATAACTCTGCTGACCCGAAACCACAAGCCAGTCGCCGTCATAAAGTGTGGGCATCATGGACCGTCCGTCAACGTTTGCTATTCTGAAAATAAAAGTAAAGCACAGCAGAATAATAACAATCGCCATAAAAAACGAACTTGTTACATCAAAAAGCTGAAACCATTTTTTTCTTTTGGCTTCCGCCTGTTTTTTTGTTATTCCGCCCGGGTAATATTTAATTGTATCGCTTTCTGTCTGGTGATAATTGTACACAGCAATACCTCCAAAATGTAAAAAGGTATGCAGATAACGCTCCGCATACCCTCACCGGTACGACAAGTGCGTACCTTATGCTCTTTGAATCAGCCGAGTTTCTGCTTAACTTTAGCAGCTTTACCGACTCTGTCACGCAGATAATAGAGCTTGCTTCTGCGAACTTTACCTGCTCTGACGAGCGTTACACTGTCAACATTGGGTGAATGAACGGGGAATACCCTTTCAACGCCAACGCCGTATGATACACGACGGACAGTAAATGTTTTGGAAACACCGGCGCCTTTAACGGCGATAACGATACCTTCAAAAGCCTGAAGTCTTTCTCTTTCGCCTTCACGAATCTTAACCTGTACTCTTACGGTGTTACCGACTTTGATGGCCTCAGGGATGCTTTCTTTAAGAGAATCCTGAGAGATAAGTTTAATTGCGTCCATAACAGACACCTCCCGAAAATTTCAGGCGTTCATGCCGCTCACGGCAGCAGAGGACCGACCGCTTTAATGTTGGGCATTAAATCCCCACTTGTGAACAAGCGGATACAAATGCTGAACTATCATATCATAAACAAAATATAAATGCAAGACTTTTTTTAAAAAAAGTTAAAAAGAATACTTTTTCTTGTAATATATTGAAAATCAAAATCCTTCCCGATTTTTTTTGCCAGCGCTTCTGTGAGCAGAGCGGGGTTCATATTAACGCTGCTGCCTGCGGCAACGGTGAGATAAAGCAAAATATTTTTCCCTTCAAGAGAAACTTTTTTGCCGTAAATCTGTTCAATCAGGTTGACCTGCTTGAGCACCTTGCGGTGACCTTTTTTGCCCATCTTTTCGGCTATAAGCTCATCACCGTCAAGGATTCTGAGCGTTTCATTATAAAAATCCTCCGCGTCGTTTTCGTTACTGAATTCGAGCTTCACTTCATATTGCGCGGCGGTTATTTCGTTTATATTATACGTCGGGTCTTCAACCGAAAGGATTTCAACGCCCTCCGGCATTACGCGGGAAAGTCTGTTTTTGATTTCCTCGTTTGACATATCCGTTTCGATTTTTACATCCATAAACTCACATTCGCTGCTCTGACCGAGCGGCAGAGGGAGCGCAAAAGCTATGTAGGGATGAGGATTGAATCCTTCGGTGTACCACATCGGAAGCTCGGCGCGGCGGACAGCTCTTGTCATCATACGGTTGACGTCGAGGTGGCTGACGTAAATCATCCTGCCTGTTTTTGTGAAGTGTATCCTAACGCATCGCATGGCAGACACCTCCGTTGAGCTTGTTTGCCCCGCAGCCGGCGCACTTGATGCGGCAGTGCGGTGTGGTTTCGCTTCTGTGTGCTTTTTCGTTTTCACGCATGAGGAATTTTTTGCTCACGCCGTAGTCAAGGTGATCCCACGGCAGAACTTCGGTAAACTCGCGCCTGCGGTTTGCATAAAAATGCGGGTCGATTCCGCACTCATCAAACGCTTCCATCCACAGTTCAAAATTGAACTGATCGTCCCAGCCGTCGAATCGGCAGCCCTTTTTCCACGCGAGCTCAATAACTTTTGAAATACGCCTGTCGCCCCTGGCAAAAACGCCTTCAAGGAAGCTCGTCGGGGTGAAATGAGTGCTTATATTTATCTTCTTTGTTTTAACGCTTGCAAAAAGGTGCTTCTGCTTTTCTTCAAGCTGTTCCATAGTGTCCTGCGGTTCCCACTGGAAAGGTGTGAACGGCTTTGGCACAAACGATGACGCGCTTATATTTACAGTTACACCCTTGCCTTTGGGCTTGTCGGGGTGTGAATAAAATGCGTTGACGACCTTCTGCCCGAGCTCGGCTATGCCCGCGACGTCGTCGAGAGTTTCGGTAGGCAGACCAATCATAAAATAGAGCTTGACGCTCGTCCATCCGCCGGAAAACGCTTTGTTTGCAGTTGTTAAAACTTCGTCCTCGGTGACGTTTTTATTTATCGCGTCGCGGAGCCTTTGCGTGCCCGCTTCCGGCGCGAATGTAAGTCCGCTTCTTCTGACGGCGGTAAGCTTTTTCATCAGCTCGTCCGAAAAATTATCGACCCTCAGCGACGGCAGGGAAACGTTTATCTTTTTTTCTACCGACCAGTCAAGCATTTTGTCAAGCAGCGGCTCGATCTGTGTGTAGTCGCTCGTGCTCAGAGAGCAAAGTGAGATCTCGTCATAACCGGTTGATCTGCAAAGGGAAATGCTCTGCTCGTTAACAACATCCGCGCTTTTTTCCCTTATCGGTCTGTAAATAAATCCTGCCTGGCAGAAGCGGCATCCTCTGATGCATCCTCTGAAAATTTCTGCCGTGACCCTGTCGTGAACTATCTCGATTGACGGCACTATGAAAGTTTCGGGATAATGAACGGTGTCAAGGTCGCTGATGATTCTTTTTGTGACCTTTTCGGGCGCTGTGAATTTAGGCACAACACTTTTTACGGTATTGTCTTCGTTATAATCCACGTCGTAAAGCGACGGAACGTAAATGCCCTGTATCTTTGCCGCTTCACATAAAAATTCGTGCTTCGACGAGCCTTTTTGCTTGTGCTCTTTGAGCAGGTCAAGAAAATCGTTTGTTATTTCTTCCCCTTCGCCGAGCATGATAACGTCAACAAAATCGGCTATCGGTTCCGCATTGCACACACACGGTCCGCCCGCTACAACAAGCGGCGTAAGACTTTCCCTTTGCGACGAATAAAGCGGGAGTCCTGCAAGGTCAAGCATATTGAGCATATTTGAATAGCTCAGCTCATACTGGAGCGTAAACCCAATAAGGTCAAAATCTTTAACGGGATCGCCGCTTTCAAGCGCGTAAAGAGGAATACAGTTTTTGCGCATCTGCTCCTCCATATCGACCCAAGGGGCAAACACCCTTTCGCACCATGCGTCGTCACGCGCGTTGACGCAGGAATACAGTATTCTCATCCCGAGGTGCGACATTCCGATTTCGTATGTATCCGGAAAACAGAACGCGTACCGCAGGCTGACGCTGTTTTTATCTTTCATAACGCTGTTAAGCTCGCCGCCGACGTATCTGCCGGGCTTCTGAACTTTCAGCAATACTTTTTCGGCTTCTTTTGGAATCATAAATTATTTAATCTCCGTTTATTTAAGTGTAACTATGCTTACTCCGTCCTCACCTTCGCCGAAAGCGCCGAGGCGGTGAGTTTTGACATAGGGGCTTCTTTTCAGGTAATCCCTCACGGCGGAGCGGAGCTTGCCCGTGCCCTTGCCGTGGATAACGGTGAATTCGTGCAGACCCATCCGCAGAGCGGTATCCATGAACCTGTCAAGCGTCATTATACCTTCCTCAACGGTCATGCCGCGCAGGTCAACGTTTGTCTGCGCCGCCATGTTTTTGCGGCTGTCTATCTGATTTGATGAGCGGTAGGGCGGAACTTCTTTTTTCTTCTGCTTTTCAACACGGCGCAGCGTTTCTTCTTTGACCCTTGTTTTGATAGAGCCCATCTGCACCTCGACAAGACCTTTTTTATCCTTGAGCGAAACAACTTTTGCTTCGCCGCCAATATCGGCAAGCAGAACGCTGTCGCCAACCTCCAGAGGTCTGGGCAGAACGTAATCTTCGTCGTCGCCGAATTCATTAACGGGGTCAGACGCGGCGTCTATTGCGCTCATGCCTTTTTTGACCGCCGCCCTTGCGCGCCGCGCCATTTCTGCGGCGTCGGCAGATTTTGCCTGCTCCTTTTTGAGCTGTTCAAGCTCGTCAAGCAAGCGGTAAGCCTCGCGCTTTGCCTGCTCGGTGAGTTTAAGAGCCTGCGATTTTGCCGCTTCCATCTCTTTTTCGCGCAGTTTTTTGATTTCTTCTTTCATCTGCGCGGCTTTTTCCATTTCCGCCAGAGCTTCGCGCTTTAACCTCTGCGCTTCTTCACGCTCGGTTTCACTTGCTTTGCGGCTGGATTCAAGGCGTTCCACAACGTCCTCAAACATTGTGTTTTCGCTCGATACAAGACGCGTCGCGTTTTCAACTATCTCTTCCGGCAAACCAAGTTTTTTGGAAATTG
>JAEEGI010014506.1_pt1 | contig 16554 bp, 15 predicted proteins | sample 8958751 | NCBI WGS metagenome assembly JAEEGI01 (sample SAMN16246545, study PRJNA631951) | gut metagenome | biome: gut microbiome; feature: rumen; material: KS-attached | host: Bos | place: Iran: Karaj | collected 2018-10
GTATTGGACAGTCACCGGCACTGTCGATGAAAGGGAAAGGTCGATGCTCCTGCCGCTTTTGCCAATGGGAAGCCTGCCGCCGCACTGCACACGCAGGCTGTAGACGCCCGGAGGCACCTCCACCTGCAGCCGGTCGCCTTGCATCATGCCGGCAAATAGCCCGTCAAGGAAGACTGCATGGGGCAGCTTCGGTTCGTACCAGTGGCGGATATGTCGGATGGTCAGTTGCATGTTTTACAGGGAAAACGTTACCTTGTTTCCTTTTCGGTTCGGGATTTCCACTGTCGCGTGTTCCCTGATGATTTGAAGCAGCTGCTTTTCACTCACGATACTGATGTCTATATCGTTTTTTTCAAGTTTTTCCAATATTTCAGGATGTGTATCAATCAGTTGCATTCTTTCTGTAACAGGTTGGCCTGCAATTATCGGTGACAGGGAGAATAGTTCAAGAAGGGAGGCTGTTTCTTCTATCATGCTGTTTTTCACAAACGATTTGGTCACATTCCCGTCCAACAGTTCGCCAAGCCCCTGTACAAGCGTTTTTGGGCTTGTGTTCCTGACCCGTTCTGCGCATAGTGTCACATAATCTGTGACATCCAGCCCAGTGCGTAACTGGATGATATGTGGGTTGATTCCGGTGTTTTTGTGAAGGAAAAACCATACATCAAAAATATCGCGTGGAGTTACCCGTTCCCCCAGTGCGCACAGTTTGTGGGCAAACATGTCCGGGAGGGTCATCACACGCACATCGGTTCCCGCCAATGTCTTGATTTCATAGTGATTGTCGTATTGGCGCGTTGATATTTCAATTTTTAACATGCGGTTTCCGCCCCCATAGTTAAGCACCAGAATCGGGCCGTAAAATTTCAGCGCTTCATCGTCTATTTTACCGTATTTCAACAGGATGTGACGTACCTTCCGGAAAACTTCCGCCGCTTGGGTTTCATCTAACAGATTAAAGTCCAAATCGGTGGAAAAGCGTGGAAGCTGGTGGAACAGCAACAGTGACGTGCCGCCCTTAAAAGCCAGTTGGACGGAAAGCTCCTTGTCACGGAAAATGGCAAGCAGCACTTGCATCATGAAGTATCGGTGTTTTGCAATGTCCATGTTTCAGAGATTTAACAATTTTGCGGCTGTTTGCGCCAGTGTTTTGGAATGATAGGATGGAAGCAGAGCCTTAACTTCCTTGCATTTAATGGGATGTGGATTGTCGAAGTGACAGTTTCCGTCACTCAGGTAGAGCATGTCCAAAAAAGCGCGTTCAGGTGTGGCAATGCAAATGTTTCCAACTTGTCTGATTCCTGAGAGGTCCATCCAGATTTCGGGCTTGATTTGACGGAATGAATAGGCTCGGCCATCAACCTCCACAAAACGGGACAGATAGCTTATAGAGGTGATTGTGGAGTCGTATTGGAATATCACACCCGCCTGTTTCAAAACATACGCCAAGGAGATATATGACGGATGGAAAATGGCACATGCCAGTTCTTCCGCATTGTATGCCGGTTTGGTGTATATTCCCCGTCGTGGATTCATGATTTCCCCTTTTTTTACATAATAATTCATCATTTTTGCCAGCCGGTTTCCATCGGATATGCCTGAAAGCATCACCATTGACTGTATGGTGAATACGGTCCTCTTGTCCGACAGCATCAATTTCAGCGCATTATTTTGCGAACTCATAATACGAATTATTTGTATTTTCAGTTTGCAAAAATACTCAAAATCCCGACACGGATTCCACGTGGGAGGGAAAAAAGTTTTGTCTAATGTTTCTCTTCGGAATTTTTTTGGCTTGAAAGCAATATGAAGTGTTGCCTGTTCGTTATCATAATAAACATACGTTCCGTTTTCGGAACATCAAAAAAATGAAATGACATGGAAAAACCTGATATTATTTCGGAAAACAATAAGGTTGTAGCAAATTGCAACGACCTTGTGCCTGTGGCGGACATTGAAAAGATGATTCTCACCATTAGTGGCGTTCAGGTGATGATAGATCGCGATTTGGCAATGCTGTATGGCGTGGAGACAAAAGTTCTGAACCAGGCCGTAAAACGTAACATTGAACGTTTTCCAACAGATTTTATGTTCCAACTGACACAAGATGAGGCAGTATGTTCAAGGTCACAATTTGTGACCTTGAACAATAGCAGAGGTCATAACATTAAGTATCTGCCATATGTCTTCACAGAAAACGGCATTGCAATGCTAAGTGGCGTGCTCCGTTCACCGACTGCCGTTAAGGTAAACATCCGTATCATGAGGGCATTCACGGCCATGCGCAGATTTATGATTACCAATGCAATGGTTTTTCAAAGACTGGAGTCGTTGGAGCATCACCAGCTGCTTACTGACAAAAGGCTTGATGAGGTATTTAAACGTATTGATGCTGATTTGCAACCCTCACAAGGCATCTTCTATGACGGCCAAGTTTTTGATGCCTATTCGTTCGTGAGCGACTTGGTGCGTTCCGCGAAGGAAAGCATTGTGCTGTTCGACAACTATGTGGACGACACGGTGCTTACCATGCTGGACAAGCGCAGAGAAAACGTTTCCGCAACCATCTTCACCAAAGCTGTTTCAGCACAGTTGGAATTAGACCTCGCAAAGCACAACGCACAATACCGACCAATAGAAGTTAAGGTGTTTGACAAGGTTCATGACCGCTTCCTCTGCATCGACAGTACAATTGTTGACGTAAAGGATTATTTCTCCTTTTTCACCCGTTTCACCGTGTGCTTGATTTTCCCTATTATAAAATTGAGTTCCAGCGATGATTCTGTCTCAGATGTTTCGAGGTCTGGCATCACAATGTCTGTCAGCATTTCGCCAAAATGCTGCATTTTGTGGTCAAAATTTTTGACCGCAAACTTCGTAATTCACTCTTGGTGAGTTCAAACATGTAGTCGCTTGGAAATTTGTCCAGATTGTTCCGCACCGCCTGGTTCACCTCTTTGGTTTGTACGCCATACAATTCCGCCACATCCGCATCAGCAATCACATCATGCTTTCGAATAGTGACAATTTTGCTTGTAACTTCAGGATAAGGAATTAGTGTATTCATGTTTATGTTTTTTTTGTTACTTCATTTTTTGCAAAAGTACTCAAAATCCCGACACGGATTCCACGTGGGAGGGAAAAAAAGTTTTGCCAACTGTTCTACTTATTTGAGGTTTTCTCTCAAATCAATATCAGGCAGGCAATCTGCCATTGCTCGGGCGTAAAATCAAAGTAATTAGTTTCAGTTGTCCCAAATTCTGGGACAACTGCTTTATATCCATTTTCGTTTTCTTTTGGTTCTTTATAAGATTGCTTATGTGACATGAGAAGAAAGGAGTTGTCAACGTTTTGGTGATTAATATATTAAACCGTATTATATTAAATACAAGTAATTTATCCCGTTATCACGGAATTCGAGAGCAGGTTTCACACGTGTCGAATATATATCAAAGACCAAAATATTGCATATAGGAAAAAATAGGAAACCTTTTCGGTTTCCTATTAATTAACGAACAAAAGCGGCATTATTAATTTGTTCTATTTGAAAACCGCTACTTTTTGCGTTGCGTAATTTCCGACTTTGACATAATAGATGCCTACTGGCAGCGCATGGTTGCCCACCAACCTGCCCATGATATCATACACACATATGGTTTTGCCTTCTGCACCCTCTACAATTATGCGGTCACCGTAGGCAAATACACGGATGGCATTCTTTTCCGCTTCCACTATGCCATCTCCTTTGCAGACGAAATAAGCTGTAATGACCGTATCAGTAGTTACTGTAAAGTTATAGGGATTCATTTTGCTGCCAGTACTCCAGTGATCGAATTTGTAGCCTTCATTGGGAATGGCATTGAGTACGGCGTTAGGGTTTGTGCAGGTAGGTTGGTTCAGCACTTGTACCGTACCCATCTGTTCATCCGCTGACACTGCTGAGAAAGTGAATGTGTTTTCAATAAAGTTGGTCAAATATGGTAGTCTTGCCGTATAAAGGGCAAGCGTTCCGCATGGGATATACACCGGAACATTGGTGGGAACACCGTAAAAAGCATCATTTCCAATAACTGGAGGAGTACGACCTTCAAATGATATTGCCGTCAATCCCGTGCAATTCCGAAAGGCACTCCCATAAATGGAAGTGACGGAGTTTGGAATTGTTATCGATATCAGAGCTGTACAATCGGAAAAGGCACTCGTATAAATGGAGGTGATGGAGTTTGGAATGGTTATCTTTGTTAGTCCAGTGCAGTTCCAGAAAGTTTTCGGGCCGATAGAAGTGACAGAATTTGGAATGGTTACCTCCATTAATTCAGTGCAATTATAAAAAGCAATATTACCGATAGTATCAATGTGATTGGGAATGTTTAAAGATTTGAATCCACATCTTTGAAAAGCCCCTTCAGAAATAAAAGTAATAGAATCGAGAATATTGATAGAAGTTAATCCCTTACATCCACAAAAAGCATATCTAAAGGAAGATATTGATTTTGGAATAGATACAGATGTCAGTCCTGTACATTCGATAAAGGCTTGATCAATCTTTGAGACAGAATTTGGAATGGAAATGGATATCAAACCAGTACAAGCAGCAAAAGCATATCCTACAATGGAAGTTACTGAATAAGTTAGACCATTGTTCATAACACTTGATGGAATTGTTAAGTGACCTGTTGGCTTGGTATAACCATACCAGTAATTCGATAAATCAGAGCCACTAGATCCGGGATATGTAATAGATACACTTATATTATTTTGATTAATAACATAATACAATGTCTGTCCAGTCGGTGCAACAGCAGAAAAATCAAAACGAGCCCAAGCTGAACAGGTTAGCCCCAAAGAGAAGGCGAAAATGAATAATGTTTTCTTCATTTTTCAAGTTATTATAATCATTAATATCTATAACTTAATAAGGGTGTGATTAACAATCTGTTTTATTACAATTGAACCATCCTTCCTCAGAAGCTAAAGCCAATAATTCAAACAAGTCTTTCAAATTCGGAATTCGAGCTTGTCCTCGCTGAGGTTTCAATTTGCCATCTTCTTTCCAGATGAATCGGAATCCTTTTTCAGTCTTACCATCATCGTAACAAAATGTTCCATACTGGAAAAACAATCTCCATTTTTCTGACTCATCATAGTTTGATACTTCCTTACTGATTTCAAAATTTGCCATAATACTATAATTTATTTTTTTGCAAAAATACTAACGATCCGTATCATTTTCATTAGTTTACACTATCCAATACCGATAGTTTTCCCTATCCGTTTCGGATAAAGTCCTCAAAAAAGTTGTAATCCAAAATCTGGGAGATGCGTTTCAGAAGTTCGGTGTTTATGTCGCGTTTGGCGTACACCTTGTAAAGATGGTTCGGGGTGCAGGGGATTTGCGCGGCCAGCCATACTGTTGTCCGTCCCTGCTCCTTCAGTTTCGCCCTGATGCGTTTCCCAATATGTACCTCCTTGATTTCCGTCATAAAAATAGCGTGGAATTTTTTCCTTGCTTGAACATCAGGGTTTCCACGCCCCACACCTCTAACAAGTCATTCCACGCCGTATAACTACGGCATCCATAACTGATCCTTGAGATGTTTTGTCCTCGCAGGAGGACTTTGTGGAAATTTGATGTTCAAGGATAGCCACAAACGCTATCTGTCTAATATATAAATAATATGTATGTTCAGTATGTTATTTTCTTGTTCTTATTCTTATTCTGTTAATTTATAGTTGTTTCAATTCGTTATTAATAAATGTGACCAATGTCTCTTTTGATGGCAGTTGTAGCAGATACTTGGATACAAACAACTGCTCATCCATGCCGGCTGTGGCGTATTTTACCATTTCCGTGTTGGCATCTGTACAAAGCAGTATGCCAACAGGCGGATTGTCACCGTCAGTCATCATATTCTCACGATAATATGCCACATACATGTTCAGTTGCGCCATATCCGCATAATTGAACTTACGGGTCTTCAGTTCAACCAGCACATGGCATTTCAGAATCCTATGGTAGAATACAAGATCTGCAAAATAGTATTCGTTGTCAATCAGCATACGTTTTTGCCGTGATTCAAAACAAAAGCCGTTGCCCAATTCCAATATAAAATCTTGTATATGACTGATAAGCAAAGATTCAAGATCGCTTTCCTCCACCACATCGGCAGATTTCAATCCAAGAAAATCAAAAAAATATGGTGTTTTCACAATGCAGATAGGAGTGGCGGTTTCTGCCTTTTCATTGACAAGTTCCATCAGTTTCTCCGGATGATTGCTGATGCCTGCCCGTTCGTAGCAGAGAGTGTCCATCTGCCTCCGTAGTTCTCTCACGCTCCAGCAGCCTTTGATGGTCTCGATTTCATAGAAGGTGCGTTTCAACGGATTGTCAATGGAAAGAAGTTCGATGATATGAGAAAAAGACAAAAAGTTGAAAATTTTTTTTCCACCAACCTGCGGCAAGTTTTCTCCAATTTGAGAGTTTGAAGGGAAAGATATTTCAGACACTGTCTGAAATATCTTAACTAACTTGTTTTCAGGTAAATTTAATTTTTCAGACACTGTCTGAAAAAAATGATTTCCAAAATTATTACGTATATATTGTAGAACAGGTACACCCACTTGCGGATATAAGGAAAAGAAAATCCTGCATTTGCTCAACATGGTTGCACCAAGCCCCTTAATTTTCAATGATTTTGCCAGCGTAATAAGAAGTTTGTCACCGTACTTTGCCCGGTCTTCGCCATTCTGCTCAAATTCCACTATCCAATAACCAACCAACCAGTTGCGTGCAGTGACGTTCTGGTTAACGGCTCTTACCGCATTCTGCTGCAACATATTGTGTGCAATCTGTATGTTAGTTGCCAATTGTGGAAAGTTCATTGAAAAACGGTTTTTATTTTTTTGCAAAATTACTCAAAATCCGTATACGGAAAGAATATCCACAAAAGTTTTTCCATCACGCTAATCCTCCATGACCAGAAGGTTGCAGCCGCGGAGGTCGGCCTGGTCGAAGCGGCCGAGCACGCGGAAGCGGCCGTCCTCCATGCGGTCCCCGATGTCCTGCGTGGCGATGAATGAGCAGCTGTAAATGTTCGCCAGGTCAATTACGTTGATGCCGCCCTTCCTTTCAGGTGCGCCGGTAAGGGTGAGCGGGTCATACATCTCGCGTATAAGGACACGCATCCATGGCGGGCAGCGGAACCATTCGCCGCCATCGGTATAGGCCTGCGACATCAGCTCCGCCATGCCGTATTCCGAGCGGATGCTGCTGACACCAAGTCCTTCGCACAGCAGACGGTGCAGCTCCTCCCGCAGGTATTCCTTCCGTCGGCCCTTCATGCCGCCCGTCTCGAAAACAATGAGTTCCGGAAGGCTGAAACGGCGCTGTTCCACCAAATCCAGAAGCGCGTAGCTCACGCCGAACAGGATTGTCCGCTGCCCTTGGGCGGCCAGCTTTTCCAGATTGTCGCCCAGCTCCTCCAGATTATGAAGGTAAAATCGGTTCATCGGGTGCCCGCTCTCCTGCATCAGCTCCTGCACCATGTAGAGCAGGGAGGAGCCTTTCCGCTCCATGTAGGAGGGGAGCAGCGCGAGGATGGCGAAATCCTTCGGGTCGCCCACCATCTCGCGGAAGGCTTCGCGGAAACTCCGCCGGTAAAGTGCCAGCGAATGCACGTAATGGCGCGACGGGGTCATGCCGGTGGTGCCGCTGCTGGTGAAGATGATCTCCTCCGGCTGCGCTGTGCTGGTAATCTTGTGTGTCTTGAAAAAACCGATGGGCAGAAAGGGAATCTCTCTAACGCTATGCACCTGCTCCGGAGTTCGTCCGATGCCGTCGGCATAGCGGCGGTAAACAGCACAGTTCCGGTACTGGAAGCGGAAAATCTCCAAGGCCAGCGCGTCGAACTCACTGGCGGAACTTACCCGGAAAATGCGCTCCTCTATTCCTTCCATAGGCGTAAAAGGATGCTTTCGGCAAGCAGGAAGGCAAGCGCCAGCCAGATGAACAGTCCGTTCTGCCGGTTTTTCCCGCTTATTTTCTCCGCTACGGCGGCGGAGGAGAGGTTGCTGATCGCCATGATTTCGCGGTTCGGATAACCGTTGCAGGCTTTTTTCAGCTCCTTTGTGCTCCAGTAATGCAGGTCGGATTCGCGCCGGTCGTAGTTGAAGGAGAGGGTCTGAAGCGTGTCTTCCTGCTGGCACAGCAGATAGTTCCCAGCCTCGCGCAGCTGGTCGTGTATGAAGAGTTCGCTGTTGTTATAGCTGTTCCTGATTTCCGGAATGCAGGAGAACTGCAGCGCATCGTTGCGCAGTTCCGGCAGCTTGTCCGTTTGTGCGGCCTCACTCTCCATCGGTATGGGGTCGTTCCCGCCCATGCGGTAGCATGGGGCCTGCGGGTTGTTCTTGAACAACGCCATGTTATATATTGCCGGTACAAAAATGGCATTCCGCTGGAATTCGCTGAAGACATCCTCCAATGGTACTGAAAGCAGGTATATGCAGCCACGTCCGATGTTGTAGGCGCTTAGCAGTTCGTCCCCGTTTTCAAGGGAAATGAGCACCTCTTTCCCCTGGTGCAGGCTGTGTGCCAGACGGTAGTGCCGGAAAACGGCCGGCAGCAGCACCTGTTCTGTCGGCTTCTCCATTGTGCGGGCGAAAATCCTGTGTTCCATCAGCAGTTCCGAAACCCTTGTGCGATGGGTGTCCAGAAGAGTGAAGGCTGGCAGTTCCAGTGCGCTGTTGATGGCGTTGCTGGCGTTTGAATCCGCCTTGGGACTCGGAATGACAAGCATGCACCCTCCGTTTTCCACATAGCGCCGCAGCTCCTGCAGGCAGCCGCTCCCCACTTCGTTGGTGGGGTTAAGTATGACCAGATTCTGCTGCGGAAGCCTGCTGTAGTCCATCTGCTGCAGCCGCATGGTCTGGTAACCGATGGCCGAATCCTCCGCAAAGAGCGCGTGCAGGAATCGGTTTTCATTTTCATCGTACAGGCAGAGCACCGGATGCCGGTCGCGGGTGCGGAACGAGAAATAATAGCGGTCGTCAAATGTGACGGGATGGTCGGTGATTTCCACGTAGCCCTGCTGCCATTCCGACGCATCAGGTGTGAAACTCATTTCAACAAGCGCCTTACCTTCGGCTGCGATGTCCGTGTTAGCAATCGCTTTCTGCTGTCCGTTCAGGTACAGTTTTACTGGCAGCTGCTCAACCGGATTCCGGCCGCTGTTGCGCACCTGCAGGTGCAGTTTGCACTCCTGCTGGCGCAAAAAGAGTGGCGATTCAAACCAGCAGCTGTCAATGTAAATGTTGTCCTGGCTGTTCGGCTTCAGCGGAACCATCCTTATCTGCACACTGCTGTCGTCAGGCAGGAGGGATAGCGGTACGGTGGACTGCTGGAAGTCTGAAATCAGGAAAAACTGCCTGTTGCCGCTCTTCTCCTGTTCCAGGAAACCGAGCCCATATTCCATCATACGGTCCATGGTACGGCTGTTCGGGCTGGGTTGCAGGCGTGCGATCTCCTCCTTGATTTCAGTTGCGTTGAAAAAGTGGGCGTGCCTTCCCTCCAGATCGTTGGTCAGAAGCATGAAGGAGGCCGATTCGTCAAATGCGTCCACAATGGCGGCCGCCTGGTTCTTGGCTTCGTTCAAGAGGCTACCCTGGTCGGAGCTGTTCTCCATTGAGAAGGAATTGTCAATATAAAGCAGCACACTGGCCGTCCCTTCGCGGAATCTGTCATTGGGACGGTGACGGTATGGTTGTGCGAAAGCCATGACTATTGCAATTATGGCTAAAATTCGCAGGGACAGGATAATCAGCTTCTTTAGTTGGGACTGCCGTTTCTGCTCCGTCTGCAGCTCCTCAATGAAGCGCGTGTCGGAGAAATAGAGTGTGCGGTACCTCCGGAACTGGAAGAGGTGGATGATGACAGGTATCGCCACCGCCAAAAGGCCCCAAAGAAACGCAGGATGTACAAATGACATGGTCTTTTCTGATATTTGTTTATTGTGTCAGCTGATGGAAAATCTCCTCCAGACTGTTGGTGTGCGCATCCTGATGCGGGGCGCGTCTCTTCAGGTTCGCAAGCGTGTCGTCCGCCTTGATGCGGCCGCGGTCAATTATGATGACGCGCTGGCACATCGCCTCCACCTCCTGCATTATGTGGGTTGAGAGCAGAACCGTGGAGGTTTCGGCCATGTCACGTATCAGCTGCCGTATTTCCAGAAGCTGGTTCGGATCAAGTCCTGATGTGGGCTCGTCCAGAATAAGCACCTTCGGCTCGTGGATGAGTGCGTGCGCCAGACCGACCCTCTGCCGGTAACCTTTGGAGAGCGCTGAAATCTTCTTGTGCTGCTCACGTCCAAGTCCGGTGATTTCAATCATCCGTTCCACCCGCTGTTTGCGGTTGTCCATCTTGTAGACGGATGCCACCCAGTCAAGGCTCTCCCGCACATACATGTCGGTGTAGAGCGGATTGTTTTCCGGCAGGTACCCGATACATTTTTTGACGGCTATTGGATCCTCCAGCACATCATGTCCGCATACGCTGCAGCTCCCCGATGTGGGATGCTTGTAGCATGTGATTATTTTCATCAGGGTGGACTTGCCGGCACCGTTCGGTCCGAGCAGCCCCACAATCTCCCCTGGTTTGATTTCAAACGAGACGTTGTCCAACGCCTTCTGCGTGTCGTAGATTTTGCTGATGTTTTTGACAGAAACAGACATTTTTTCAGATTTTATTATCCATTAAACCAACTGTTCCGGATGTTGTTGCATCCATCGGGCGATCTCCTTGACCATGCCGGTGTTGGCCGCATGTCCGGGAGAGCTGGCGGTAATGCGAGCCTGAAGCTCCACACCGGCCAACTGCAGGTCGCCAAGCAGGTCCAGCAGCTTGTGCCGAGCCGCCTCGTTGCCGAACTGCAGGCGCGTGTTGCTCAGGATCCCCTCCTGCGGGTCCACGCGGATATCTTCGGCATGGAAGAATTCCGCGATTTTCCGAAGCTCCTCCTCCGCAGGCTGCCGCTCCACATATACGATGGCGTTGTCGAGGCTTCCGCCACGCGCCAGGTTGTGCTGTATCAGAGGCCAAATCTCATGCAGGAAGCAGAAGGTGCGGCATCCGGCGAATTCCCTTTCCACCTCATCAATGGAGTGCAGTACCGCATTTTGTTCGCCAAGCACGCGGGTGTGGTAGTCAACCGTAACCTCCAGTTCAAAACGGTCGGAAGGGTAGGCGTGAAGTTCGGCCCCGTTTTCGTGCCGGTAGTGCAGCGGCTCTGTCAGAACAAGTTTTTTCCGCGGGGCGGTCTGCTCCCTGATTCCGGCCTGCCGCAGGTATCCGATAAGCATTTTTGAGCATCCGTCCAGTATGGGGAACTCCTCTCCGTCGGTTTCGACGGTGAGGTTGGTGATGCCGAGGGCGGCGAGTGCCGCCATCAGATGTTCGATGGTGCCGACTGCGGCGCCTGTCTCAGGGTCCCGGACGGAGGTGCTTCGGGCGGTGTCGCCGATATGGCTGTACAGCGCGGGAATCTCCACTTCCGGAGAGAGGTCGGTGCGGCGGAACCGGATGCCGCTGTTTTCCGTTGCAGGCAGCAGCGTCACCTGCAGCTCCTTGCCGGTATGCAGCCCGACACCTTTGAATGAGACGGGGGATAGTATGGTCTTCTGGTTCATGTTCAATGTCGTTTAATCAGTTCCTTGTTTTGTTCTCCCAGTTTTTTCCATTGTTCGTTCTCTTCCAGCTTGCTTTTGAAGTCGGCCAGCTTTGGCAGCAGGAATTCGGCGGTTTTGGCGCACGGGGTGTACATCAGGCTCTCCTGTTTCTTCTCCGACTTCAGGATCTGCCCGTTTTTGTCTGCGGAATTTATGCAGTAGAACAGTATTCCGGCGCAGAACATCACCTTGAAGGCTCCGAACAGTCCGCCCGCAATCTTGTCCACCACGGGCGGAACAATGAAGTTCAGGCCGAACTTGAATAGCCTTCCCAAAAGGAAGACCGCCGCGATGCATGCCACGAACGAAACCACAAGGCTTATCAGGTAGCGGGTCTCGGTGTAGGGGACGATAAGCCGCTGCACCAATGGCGAGGCGGGTATGGCGCACCATCCGCCGACCAGCAGTGCCAGCAGCGAGAAGAGTTCGCCGGAAAGCCCCTTCCTGAACCCCTTGAAAGCGTACCATGCCATTGCGGCCAGCAGTACGAAGTCGAGCAGTCTCATAAGCTAATCCTTGACAAATTTATAAACCTGTGTGCCATGGTTCCCGTGCAGGTGCAGCAGGTAGAGCCCTTGCGGCAGCTCCGACACATGGAGGGTCAGTTGTCCGCTTTCAGCCGTCCGGCGTTGCAGCAGCCTGCCGGTTAGGTCGGTAAGCCGGATTTCCCCGATGGGTGCACCTGAAATGCTTTCAATATGCAGCTCCGTCTGTGCGGGGTTCGGCCATATCCTCAGCTGCTCCTTGCCCGTTTCGGCCAGGCCGGCCTTTGAGGCGGTGTAGGTGAAGCTCCATCCTTTGTCGGTAATGCTGTCATCGCTTACAAATTCCACAATCACAAAATTGGAGTTCAGGAAAAAGAGGGAATCGCCCCCCAGTCTGCCGGAAAGTTCAAGCAGCAGGCGGTTGCTGTCATTGTAGTCATAAAAACGCAGCACATCCCGCTCCTTTTCCGTTTCCAGGTAGTGGAACTTCAGGTTCATGCCGGCATAGCCCTTCAGATTGATTATTGTCCGGCAGCAGGTGTTGCTGTTGTAGTCCAAATCACCACTGCCGTCATCCAACGTGGCGGTGGCTTTTGTTACAGGGCGGGTTGTGGTGCAAAATTCCGGATATACGGCCTCGTAGCATCCGTGTACACCAAGGCTGCGGCTGTCCGTTGCGGTGGTCAGCCGGATGTCCATTACATTGATCTTCGGTGAGATTTGCAAGGCAGTGTCGGTGGCGGTAAGCGTCATTCCGCTGAATTTTTTGTCCGAGGAGCTGATTTGTAGGGTGTCGCCCGCCATAAGCTGCACGTGCAACTGCAAATTCAGCTGCGAAATGCTGTCCAGGTCGGGACGGATGTGCCATGTGTGGTCTGTGCCGGGGGTGCAGAGGGTGAAGCCGTTGCCGCCGTTGCGGAACGATCCGCTGCGGTGGGTCAGAGTGGTTTCGCCGGTGGTGGGCTGTGCGGGCGGATAGCTGTAGGCCGCCGTGTCCGGCACGGCGTTGATGATGACCTCCTGCGCCAGGTTGAAATTGTAGGTGCCGGGGTGGAGGTTCCCGGTGTAGAAATAGCCGTCAGCCTGGCCTTCCCAACCGAAGTTGAAATGGAAGAAGCAGCGTCCGCTGCTGTCTTTCTGGTAACCGTCGCAGATGAAGCCGTGCCCGTCGGTCCAGGGTTTGCTCCAGCCTGCGTAATAGACCGGAATACTCCGCTGCAGGTGCGCAACGACCACGCTGTCCCAGTCAAGTGGGTAGGGAATCTGCTGCAGGCTGTCGTGCGCCATGCCGTTGCTGTCCCTGAAAATGTATTTGGTTTCAGGGGAATATTTGAAGTATGTGCGCATGGCGTAGGCCGCCTTATGGTTGTACATGCCGGAGGAGTTCGGGCCATAGACCATATCTACTGAAACTCCGCAATGGCCGGTCAGATGGGAAATGGAACCGTTGATATGCGCAGGCTTGTTGCACATCTTTTCAAAATTATAACGGCTGCTACCGAAGTCTGCGGAAAGTTCCCCGTAGGTGTCGTGGGTGTAGCTGTAGCTGCCGGTTCCGGTTTCGGGCCAGCGGAAGTAATACATCAGTTGGGCCATTGCTGTTGCCACGCAGCCGGTGACGCAGCGTTCGTTCTGCCCCTTGTCGTCTGCCGGACAGCAGAAATTATAGGGGATTCCTTGTCCCCAGTGGCTCTCCATCAAAGGCTCCACCGATTCTGCGATGCCGCGATTCTCATCTTTTTGCGTTCCGCTTTGCGGAATTCCGAGGGCGCGGGCGGCCTGGATCTGGCGGCGGTAGGAGTCCAGCCACATCCGGACCGGCGGGATGATGTTCTCAGGGTCGAAGTTCTGGCTGGTTGAGTAGGCCAGGACGGCCTTTGTCTTCTGCTCTGCAGAGACCACCACGAAGGCGTTCTCCCCGTTGAAGACATAGAACAGCGGCGCATCGGCATCCTGTTCGGTGTAGGCGCAGCTCAGAGCCGATTTCTGCACGTGCAGGCCGGTTTGAGCACCCAGGAAGCGTGCGGCTGTTTCCATCGCATCATGCTCCGGTATGGCCTGCGCCGACACTCCGATCCACGAACAGCATGCCAGTATTGCAAAAAACAGGTGTGAGAGTTTCTTGTTCATATACGTTCAGATGTTTTTGTCCAACGCTTTCCAGAGTTCCTCCCTTGTCTCGCCAAGTTCGGGCACATGGCATTCCTCCACGGAACGCACTTCCGAAATGTGGTGGCCGAGCATGTCCAGGAACCACGGTGCGCGCTTGATGCCCTCGCCCATGTTTACAAGCACTGTCTGTCCGTTTTTGATCTCATGTTGCATGACGGCTTTCATCAGCCCTGCGATGCAGACCGCGGAGGCGGGGCCGACGTGGGTCTTGCGCTCGAATGCGACTATCCGCGCTACGTCAGCAAGGCAGTCCTCCTTCACGCGGAGGAAATTGCCGTTGCGCTGCTTCATGATTCTGGCGATTTTCGGATAGGTGCCGGGGTTGCCGGTGCCGAGGATGGAAACCATCGTCTGCGGGTTCTTGATGACAGGGTAGTCCTTTTCGAAACCTTCCGGGAAGCCGTTTTTCACAGCCTTTTCCCAGCCCTGCACCATCGGGTCGCATTTGTCGGTCTGTATCAGGATGGGGCGCGGATAGGTGAGTCCGGGCATGTGCGGCTCCAGCTCGCGATAGGCCTTGTCCAATGCCAGCGGGCCGGTTCCTCCGCTGACCGCCTGCACATACACATCCGGCATGGTTCCCAGCTGCCGCAGCCATTCGAACACCATGGTCCGCTTCGATTCCACACGTATGGGGTCGATGTTGCCCGCCGAGGTGGGGATGCCGTACTTTTGCGCGTATGCGGCGGCCACGGCTTTCGCATCGCTGTAGTCACCGGAAACGTGGTAGACCTTCTGCCCGTAGGAGGCGATCTCCGCGATGGAGGAGGGGACTGCGTTGTCCGGCATGAAGATGGCGGCGCTGATTCCGGCCATGGCGAGATATTTGCCGTAGGCGGTGGCCGTGTTGCCGGTGGAGGCGATGCAGTAGCGCTTCACCCCGTTCTCCTTGAAGATGCTGGCGGCCATTGAGGCGGCGATGTCCTTAAAGGTGTTGGTGCCGCCGTTCAGGTCGTTCCTATACACATATATCTTGCAGTCACTGATGCCGTTGTCGTTCGCGAACCGCTCCGGAAACTCCCAGCGTTCCAGGGGGATCGCCCCTTCGCCGCAGCTGACGATGTTTTCCTTGTCCATAAGTGGCAGGAAATCGAAGTAGTGCCAGAAGCTCTCCGGCTTGCCCTTAAACAGTTCCGGCAGTTTGGCGTAATCGGCGGTGTATTCGATTTCCGCCTGTTTGCAATGGCATTCCGGACAGCTCTGCCCGTGTTCGAACCATGCCTTGAAATCGGTGATGACGGCTCCGCATTCCGTGCAGCGGAGCCGGTATTTCTTCTGTCCGGCCATGGCTTAGAAATTGATGCGCTGGTTGTTGATTTCGGTTTCGCTGTATTCGCCGCGGTCCAGCTTTGCGCGGACCTCCTTGAACACGTTGATGGTGCGCTCCACATCCTCCAGGGTGTGTGCGGCGGTCGGGATCAGGCGCAGCTCGATGGTGCCTTTCGGTACCACAGGGTAGAGGACCATGGAGCAGAATATGCCGTAGTTCTCACGCATATCGACCACAATCTGTGTGGCCTGTGCGACGGTGCCGTTCAGGAAGACCGGTGTCACATTGGCCTCGGTGTTGCCGATGTTGAAGCCGTTTTCACGCAAACCTTTCTTCAGCGCGTTGGTGATGGTCCAGAGTTTTTCGCGCAGCTCCGGACGGGTCTGTATCAGCTCCAGCCTCTTGAGTGCGCCCATGACCATCGGCATCGGGAGCGATTTTGCGTAGGTCTGGGAGCGCATGTTGAAGCGCAGGTGATCCACAATCGCCTTTTCGGAGGCGACGAAGCCGCCGATACCGGCCATGCTCTTGGCGAAGGCGGCGAAATGCACGTCGATGCCATCCTCAACGCCGAAATGCTCGGCGGTGCCGGTGCCGTTCTTGCCCATGGTTCCGAAGCCGTGCGCATCGTCGATGAGCAGGCGGAAGTCGAAGTCCTTCTTCATGGCAACAATCTCGTCCAGTTTGCCAAGTTCGCCCGACATTCCGAACACACCTTCGGTGATGACCAGGATGCCGCCGCCGCTCTCCTCGGCGAATTTGGTGGCGCGGCCCAGCACTTCGCGCAGGTGCGCCATGTCGTTGTGTCGGAAGGAGAAGCGGCGTCCCATGTGCAGCCGGATGCCGTCGTAGATGCAGGCGTGGGATTCAATGTCGAAGACCACCACGTCGCGGCGGTCCAGCAGGCAG
>JAEEGI010014507.1_pt1 | contig 16553 bp, 9 predicted proteins | sample 8958751 | NCBI WGS metagenome assembly JAEEGI01 (sample SAMN16246545, study PRJNA631951) | gut metagenome | biome: gut microbiome; feature: rumen; material: KS-attached | host: Bos | place: Iran: Karaj | collected 2018-10
TAGTTTACAAAATACATGAAATCGGAAGGACTTCCGAATCGGGATGTGGCAGCGTAGTAGCCCGTCACCTGATAGCCCCAGGATCCGTCAAAGGGATGCTCCATAATGGGAAGCAGCTCCACATGAGTGTAACCCATTTCTTTAACGTAATCGCAGAGCTGAACCGCAAGCTCCCTGTAATTGTAAAAGCTTCCGTCTTCCTCTGAGGGCTTTTTCCAGCTTCCCAGGTGAACCTCATAAATGTTGATGGGTCCCTCCAGTGGGTCCTTCTTTTTCCTGTTCCCGATCCATGTGGAATCGGTCCATTTGAAGCTGTCTATATCAAAAACTACGGAGGCGTTGTCAGGTCTTTTCTGGGACCATGTCCCGTAAGGATCGGCCTTTAAGATGGTGGCCCCGCCCTTTGTGGTCACAGCGTACTTGTAAAGCGCACCGTTCTCAAGTCCCGGCACAAAGAGCGAATAGACTCCGTGTCTTTCATCAAATTCCATAAGGGATCTTCTCTTATCCCAAAGATTAAAATCTCCCACAACGCTTGCGGAAGAAGCGTTCGGAGCCCAGAGAGCAAAACGTATGCCTTTGACTCCGTCTATCTCTGCAGGCTTTGCCCCAAGAGTTTTGTAGATCTCGTAGTTGATGCCTTTATCGAAAAGCTCCAGGGCTTCTTCATCAAGATCCGGTGAAAAAGCGTAAGGATCTTCTGTTTCGTAATCCGTCCCATTGGGATAGTACAAAGTAAGGGTGTACCCCAGGGCTTTGTCCGCAGGGATCGTTACTCCGTAAAATCCTCTGTTGTCCAGTCTCTGCATCTCAAACTTCGAGCCGTCGGATTTTGAATTTACAACAGCTCCGCAGGCATCCGGATAAAAGCAGCAGATCCTTGTCTCATTCCCAAGTAAATGTGGTCCCAACACATTAAAGGGATGTTTTGAATAACCGAAAATAATACCCTCAATATCCGAACGATTAACGTCCATTCTCTCCTTCTCCTCCTTAAGATCACTCGAGATACCATTCGTCCTTCTTTGTGTTCTCTCCTCCGTCTTCAAAAGACTCTGTGTAGGCAGGCTTTTCAGCCTCTTCTTCCGTGCCTTCCGCAGTCTCTCCGTTCTCTGCAGCCTTCTTCTGGTTTTCAATGGTCTGGAGTACGTACTTCTTTAACACTTTTTCCATCATAAATGATCCCAGAAGCGTTCCCGTTGCCACACCGAAAAGGAGCACAAATCCTGTGGTGAGATAAACCAGAAGAATGATGGCGATCCACATGATAAACGAAAGGATCGTGCACCAGAAATGCTTCACGGAGATCCCGAAGGAAAACTTGAAGGCACTCTTAAGAGTCATCGTAAATCTGGAGATCACGGGGCAAAGATAGATGAAAACACCCGAAATAAAAAACGTGATCATTATGAAAACACCAAGAAAAATAATGCCCTTTTGATCCTTTGCTTCCAAAAGAGCCCAGGTGTACTTAAAATCCATGTACAGAAAGAATCCGATGATAATGGCGATGACAGAAGCAGCAGCCCCCTGCTTAAAATTCATTTTAAAGCTTTTAAAGAATTCCTTTACAGCATAGCTTCTCGAACGTCTGACGGATTTGACCACCGCATAGTACATGGCGATCATTGAAGGAACAAAGACCACAAGCGACAATCCTGCTCCGATCAAAAAGATCAAAGCTCCCGTAACTCCGAAGAGGTAAAGAAAGACGCCGAAAGGTACATACAAAAGCAGCCATACGAGATTCAGCACAAGTATATCGAATGCTTTTCCCATGAATGTGAAAAAGCTGTTTTCAGGATTAAAAATGTTTCCCATTCCCATAGAAATAAACCTCCAAAAAAGCATATAAGCCGAATATAATCATCAATTGATATATTTTAGCCTATATGCTCTGATTATGCAAATGAAATTTAAAGATATAATCTATAAGTATTACTTGGTAAACTTAAAGCCCAGGAAATCAAACCTGCTTCCCGGAAGGAAAATGAATTCCAGTTTTCCCTTACCCGTAAGGCCATTAAGATCAAAATCCATGTAACCCTTATCTTTGGCAGTGAACTCAAGTATCTCGGTCTTTGTACCCTCTTCGCTTTCAAGATGCAGATGGATGGAGCACTTGTCCAGATCCGTCCTGCCCAGGATCCTGACCTTTGAAGCCCCTTCCGAAAGATCAATGTCATTAAAGGTGAGGGTTACGTTGTTTCCGATGTCAAGGACAGCTTTTTCGGTCCTCTTAAAGGAATCTCCCGTAACGGATGATAAGAAACTGCAGTCCAGTTCCTCGTAGGCCTTGTTGTATTTCTTAAATACAAAGCCCTTAAAATGAAGCTTGTTTGTTGCCATGAAGCAAAGGTCGTGTACACCCTTAAGCTTTTCAGGCAGTTTGTAGGTCTCCTCCTGGTACACGTTCCAGATGGAAGGCTTGCAGTAATTGACAGTCGTAAGGAATCTGCCGCCCTTTTCGGGATTTCCGTCGTAAACATCCACAGGGAAATTGTCTCCGGAGAGCGAAAAGATCCAGATCGTAAACTCGTCGGAACCGTAGTCGCCGAAATCAAGATTGCTGAGAACAAAGCCGCTGGAGCCGTCTGATGCCGTAGCCACTCCTTTTTCGTTACCGCAACCCACATTACCCACGGAATCCGAGTAAAGACCTGCGGAAACAAAGGCATAGGGATCCAGGAAGGCTTCTCCGAAGCCTTCGGCCTTCATTTCGATCTGAGAGATGACCGTGATCTTATCTCCTTCTTTTGCATAGCATCTGAGTGTAAATGCTCCGTCTCCGATGGCGGACACCTTTACTTCGTTTCCTTTGGGATCAAGCTTCACGTAATTGATCTCTATGCCTGCTTCATTAACAGCAACCCAGTTAAGGGTACAAGAAGCATTTTCGGGGAACACGTTTGCGGTGACAGTTATGTCGTTCGCTTCAGGCGTAAAAAGAGTTTCCTTTGTGTTAAGCTCGATCTTTCTGACCGGCACTTTTGCGGAAAGCCTCTTTACTGTGAGCCTTATGTCTCCCGCTCCCATGCTTTTCACCATGGCAACAAGTTTGCCGTTAAAAAGCTTTCTCACAGGACTTTCGTATTGATCGTAATCTGTGGAATCTCCGTTATCAAGTCCAAGAAGCTTTGCGTTTTCGGACACTTGAACTTCAACATAGTCCATTGCATTTTTAACTTCAAAGCCGTCCTTATCCAGCATGGAGATCACAGCAAAGTAGATCTCTCTTCCGTCCTGAGGGATGGTGCAGTAACAGATGTTTTCATCCGATGGGTCTGCCTCGCACACAGCATTCGGGATCTCCTCAACCTCCGTAACGGGTCTCACCGCATCCGAAAAAGAATGCTCTGTGGTCTCCGCCACTTTTACATGTGCTTCGTTATAGGCTACCGCCCTGATCTCACCCTTGTGATAGGGAACTGTCCAGGTGGGTACAAGAACATCACCGTGAGCGTGATCGATGGCCTTTTCTCCCATGCTATCTCCGTTTACAAAAAGCTCAACGGAAGCACAGTTGGTGGTGCATCTCACATCTATCATCTGTCCCTCGTTCCAGTCCCAGTAAGGGAAAAGATGGAGCACGATACCGTCCTCCGGCTTCGTCCATTCTGCCGCAAAAACGTAGGCACTGTCTTTGGGAAGTCCCGCAGTGTCAAACTGTCCGAAATAGCTGTTCTTTGTGTGGTAAGGAGTTGGTTCTCCGATGTAGTCAAAGCCCGTCCAGAGGAACTGCCCCAAAGAGAATTCGTGATCTCTTTCAGCTTTTATGCAGTCTTCAACAGATTTCGCTCCCCAGCTGGTGTTGGAATTTCCCAGTGAGGAACACTGTTCATCGATCTCCGACATCACTACCCTGTTGTAAGGGAAGCGGTAGATCCCGCGGCTTGAAACCAGGGAGGCGGTTTCGCTTCCGAAGATCATCCAGTCAGGGTGCTCCTTGTGGTGTCGGTCATAGTATCTCTCCGCATAGTTGTATCCCGCAAGTTTCAGTATGTCTGCACACTTCTGAGCATTTTCCCAGGGCATGTAGTTGGATCCGATGGTCACAGGCGCATTGTGAAGGGGATCATGTTTGTAGACCTCGTTCATTAAGTATCTGGTGATCTCCTGTCCGTGAGCGGAAGCATGTGTGTCTCCGATCTCGTTGCCGATAGACCACATGATGAGGCACGCACGGTTTCTGTCCCTGCAGATCCAGCTCTTAACATCTCTCCCGCTCCATTCCTTAAAGAATCGTGCATAGTCATAGGTGGTCTTTGCATTTTCCCACATGTCAAAGGCTTCGATCATCACCATGAATCCCATTTCATCGCAAAGATCGAGAAGCTCTTTTGAAGGCGGGTTGTGACTGGTCCTTAAGGCAGTCACTCCCATCTTCTTAAGTTTCCTTAATCTTCTCGCACTTCCTTCTTTGTTCACGGCAGCGCCAAGAATACCCAGATCATGGTGTTCGCAGGTTCCGTTCAGCTTCACATGTCTTCCGTTAAGGAAAAGCCCCTTGTCTGTAGTGATCTTTACATCCTTGAATCCGATATTAAATTCCTCAAAGTCAGTAACTGTACCGTTTTTGAGGAGCTCAAGCCTGAACCTGTAAAGGGTCGGTGAAGTGATGTCCCAGAGTCTGATATGTTCTACTCTTGTAGTGATGCCCTCATCACCAAGATGTTGTGCATCTCCTTCACATGAAAACACCATTTTTGAATTTTTATCATTTTCAAAAAGAGAAATCCTGTAGGAAAGTCCTAAATTTTTGCTAAAAATCTCACTTCTGACGATCAGATCAAAATCACCTACACCATTTTCGGTCTTTACAGCCTCTGTGTGGATGTAGATCCCGTCGATCCCGATGTAATCTTCGGGTTTTACTGTTAAGTAAACATTTCTGTATATGCCTGCTCCCGAGTACCATCTGGTGTTGGGACTTTGATTTCTGGCAACCACCATGACACGGTTTGTGCCATTTTTTAACAGATCCGTGATCTCAAAGCAGAAGGAGGTGTAGCCATACTTCCACTCCCCTGCTTTTTTGCCGTTCACAAACACTTCCGAGTCCATGTAGACACCGTCAAAATAGAGAAAAGCATGGCCTCCCTCGGGTATTTCGGGCTTTTCAAAGTCTTTTATATATCTTCCGACGGAATCCTCATACAGATTATTGGTGTCATGTACGAGCCAGTCGTGAGGGATCTCAACGGGCATAAAAAGAGATTCGTCCTTTAAAGCCTCTTCATTTGTAAGATCAAGGCCGGATTTCCGGAATTTCCAATTGTCATTAAAAAGTGTTTTCATGATTTCACGCTTTCTTTTTAATTTGATTTTGAATGACAATATCACAGCAGATAAAAAAATACAACTGTAAAAATTTCACACGAAATGTGTGAAGATTTAAGCCCGCTAAATCAGGCAAAAAAACTCCCGACCATCGCCGGGAGTATAAAAGTTTGGATACTTCTTATTTTACCGCTCCGAAACCGAGAATCGTAAATTTCTTGTTCTCGTCGCCTTTTTGCATCCGTACACTGACTGTGTGCTCGGATGAGGATGTTTCGTTAAACACAAGAACAGCGTGGCAATGTACCCAGCCCACCTTGTGGGGATCCATTGAAACAAGAGTCTTTCCGTTATGGACCAATTCAGCGGAGCCAAATTCCGGAGACGAGCTGTCTTTAAAAATGATGAAAAGCTTTGAGCAGTTGATCTTTAAAGTGAATTCCTTATCGCCTGAAAGGTGCTGCCAGTTGTAAGGAAATTCCTTAGTCTGGGTCAGATCCATGTCTCTTTCCACAGACTGAAGTTCTTTATCGGTTTCCGTAAAGTCTCCCGGATCCACAACAGCTCCCTCGAATCCGTCTTTAGCATCAAAAAGCACAACGTCGGTAAAATCATCGCCGATGGCCGGCTTCACGTCAAGCTTTACAGCCGCATCTTTCTTTGCATATCTGTCTGCAGCCTTAAAGATCTCGGTCAGACAGTCGGCTGCCACGATGTGTCCCGTATTTGTGGGATGGAACTGATCGTAAAAGTACTCATTCTTATGGAGTACAGCCTTTTCTTTGTCAAGAAGATAAAATTCCGGAAGAACCGCATTCTTAAGGCTCACCATAGGAAGATTGTATCTGAATCCAACAGGAGCCAGTCTGTCCTGAAGATTGTAATCATCCGCAAAGACCATAAAAGGAATGATCACCGCAGGTGCTTTTTCACCCTTCATGATCTTCTTTACCAGGGATTCAAAAGCCACACCCATGGTCTCGTCATCCGAGTCGTTCACCGCAAATTCAACGATAACCACATCGGGCTGTATCTCACCGTTCTTCGTAACATCCCTGTCGTATCTTAAAAGCCCAAGCTCTGAGGGAGTTCCCCCCACTCCGGCTTTTACGTACTTTACATTATCATCCGCTTTACGTCCGCAGATCTCGCAGAACTTAAGGAAAGTAAGGTAGGCATAGCATTTCGTGTTGATGGGGACAGCCCCTGCCCCCTGGGTGATGGAACCGCCGATAAAAGCAATGGTTACATCTTTTCCTGGTCTCGCATCCTCCATGGCTTTCTGGGGTCTTGTGAGATTTCCGTAATTCATGACTGATCTGGAGATCATCCTCTTGTAATCATCCGATGCAAGGTCCGGTTTTCTGTCAGGAACCGGTTCCGGAGCATCAAAGCCCGGCTGCAGATAAAGCTTTACGGTTACACTTGCGGAAACCTCCGGTACATCAAACTCAAATCTGATCTGTCCCGGAATATCGTCATCATCCGACCAGTTGACCTTTGACAGATCGATGTACTCTTCCACACCTGTCAAAGGGATCTCCTTGGTAAATGTGGTTCCCGTAACATAAGGATCTTTGTGTCCGTAAAACTGAAAAGCAAAAAGCGTCTTGTCGGCATTTGCTTTTGTGTCATCTGCAAGTTCTGCGGAAACACCGATGCCGGCAATCATCTTTTTAAATCCGTCGGCTGTTTCCACCATTTTCAGCATCTCTTCATCCTCAATGTTTCCGATGATCTTTGATGCGTTTGCTATCCTGCCGTTCTGGTAAAGATACTGGATGTTCTTTCCTCCCGGCTGGGGAAGGCCGCAAATGGCCTTGTTCTTCATTAAGTAATAAAATTTACCCTTCGACACTGCGTCTGTAGGCGTCATCCGTTCCATAAACAATCACCCTTTCGATTATCACGCCCACTTCAACGGCCGTGATCTCCAACTTATTCAAACCTTTCTTTATCTCTCCCTCAAAGAAAGTTCTTCTTTCCTGTGCTATTACATCCCTGCACCAGCGTGGATCGCTGTTTTCTCCCGCCATGAAATCATTGGGCACAAGATTCAGCTTCTTTGATTTTTCTCCGTTCAAACTGATCTGAACATTCAAAGCTCCTCCGAATTTCAGCGGATTTGTGGGTGCGGTGATGAGTTCGATGTGCTTCCTGCCCTCGAAGTCACTTTCAAATTCCCAGACTGCCTTGGGAGCTTTTTCACCCTTACCGTAATCGTCGATCCTTCCAAGGACCTTGAGTCCTTCCTCGTACTTGCCGTAACCTTTGAGAAGTGTGAACTTCCCTTCGATACCGGGAATGAGCTGTGTAAAGTCGGAGGCCTTCAGATTGATGGCTCCCTCCTTCACGTAATCTCTGACGGTACCGAACACACGTCTGTCAGTCTTTACAAATTCAATACCGAAGCCATGGCTCACGATCTCCACCGCTGTGCCGTCAGCTCCGATGCAGGAGTAGAAGTGATCCGTATCATCCCCTGCAGCCTTTATCAATTTGTAAAGATCCTGAGTCGCTGTCAGATCCTTAAGTACCTCTATGCTTTCTCCGTTTGTCTTCTCATAAATGGTGTAAGAGATCTTTCCCTGTCCCGAGTTTGCCACTTCAAGAAATGCGGGAACGGTGTCGATGTCGATCCTCATGGGCCGACCGTAAACCTTTACGTAAACCTTTTCCCTGTCTGCAAGATTGAGCTTTAACGAAGGCTTCTCCACAGGAGTAAAGTTTGCGATCACAGGCATACGCATATCGAAGTCGTTCCAGGTGGTAAATCCCACATGTGCTTCAAGCTGCATGCCGTGCCACTTGCCCCTCTTGAACCTGTCCATTTCATCCGCCAGCGCCTTATCCCTTGCTATGCGTTCCGTAGCCAGCTTGCCGTAGAAGTTTGCTATGCTCTTTCCCTGTTTTGCATAATGAAGGTTTTTGTCGCTGTAAAGCCACATGAGATAGAGATTCGTCGATGCAATAACAGGCCAGTAGATGGTTGAATAGAACCCGTTCTTGCACTCGGGCTTCATCTTCTTGTTGAGCTTCAGTGCCCTGTCTTCAAGTTCCTCAACAAAATTTATCATCCTGTCGTTCTCAAAATTGTCACAGACTTTGTACACTCCGCTGTGAACGGTTTCGGGCCTTCTCTGGGAATTAAGCTGATAAGCATCTGTCAGAAGTCTTCCGATCTCTTTCTTTACCGAAGGAGTCTCCGTCGGGAAAAGGGTTTCCGTGAGGAAATCCGTGAACTCTTCAGGGCTGTTGAGATTTGAAGATCCCCATTTGTCAAAGTCGTAAGCGATCTGCATGAAGTAGTAAAGAGGAAGTTCATTAAACTTGATGTCTCCAACGTTTACAACCCATACATCTTTGATACCGAAGTCAAATGCTTCGGTCATTTCTTCCCAGACCTGAGGGAAAGAGGTTGAGTTCACCCATTCATAGGATACGGGCCCGCCATGGTAATCCAGATGGAAGTACATGCCGTAACCGCCCTTATGGTCTCTCATTTCCTTTGTGGGAAGTCCTCTCATGTGTCCGTGGTTGTCCTCACAGAGCATGAGGATCACATCTTTAAGTTCATCCCAGTGCATGAGACCGGGAGTGTTCTCATCTCCGTAGAAGTACTGTTCCACTTCCTTGTAAATGGCAAGAGTCAGGGGCAATTTTACATCCAGTTCTTTGATCAATGCCTTCTGAGCAAGGATGATCCTCTTTAACGCATTGATGTTGTCCTCAAGGGTTGCATTCTCAAGCATGACGGAGTCGTATTCCCCTCTCATGCCGATGGTAACAAGATGGTTGAATCTTCCGCTTCTCTTTAATGAGTCGCGCCAATAATTCAAAAGCCCTTCTTCATTTTTATCAAAATTCCATACAGAACCGTAAGGCGAATCCTCTCCGCAGACATGCTTCCATTCCTCAGAAGCTCTGAGGCAGGGTTCATGATGTGAGTAGGAAACTGTGATGCCGAGTTCCGTAGCCAGTTCTTCATTCAATGTTCCCGGTCCGTCGCAAGGGAACGAGCTTGCCCACATGGCAGGCCACAGGAAATTACCCTTCATTCTTAAAAGGAATTCAAAGATCACTTCATAGCAAAGAGCATTTGCTCCTCCAAACTTGGAACTCATCCAGGTTCCAAAACAGGGCCATTCGTCATTTATAAAGAAGCCTCTGTACTTAACGGAAGGCTGTTTCGATCTGAAAGTAAAATCCTTGATCACAAGTTCTTTGCGGCGGACAGGCTCAATGTCTCCGAAATAAACAAGGGGCGTAACACCGATCATTTCAGAAACATGGAAAATACCGTAGATCGTTCCCAGAAGGTCACTTCCCGTAATGCTCAGTGTCCCATCCTTGACACTGACCTCATAGCATTGATACTCGCCTTCAAAGTTCTTCGGCTCGGTTCTGATGATAATGTCGTTTTCAAACAGAGTGTCTTTGGGTGTGATCTCTGCGATCTCTGCCTTACCTCCGAAAACACTCTCGATGTCCCTTCCCAAAGCCTTAGCGATCCTCGAAACACCGTTCAGATTGTTGTTTTCAAGTGTGATCCTGTTAAGATTTTTTCCGAATTTAAAGCCCATACATTAGTCTCCTCCGATAAAGAATAATCCTCTGTAATTATATAATATATGTCTTCCAAAGTCACGCCATAAATCAATCAAGAAAGGATTCCCTGCGCAGCTACGAGTATGCTGATAATTCTTTTATTCTCCCTTCCATATCTCAATCCCCTCTTTTTCAATATTCATATAAGTAAAGCCATACAATCGTGATTGTATGGCTTTACCATATAAGCTTACATTTCTGAATGATTACTAATTGAGATTAGTCTTATTGCCGAAGTTTTCCTTCCAAGCAGCTTCACGCTCATCCTGGATAGCCTTACCGCCGGACTGCATGTATGCCTTCATAGCGTCATCCCATGTCTTGTCGAAATCGGATGTAGGGCAGATTACAGACTGTGTGAAACCTGCGTTTCTCTTACCTGTAAGGTCGGAGCCTTCGGATTCTGCTGTGATCTCACCAACATTTACATGGATAGGAGCAACAGCATCCTTTTCAGCTACAGCCATTGCATTGGCAACATCCTTAGGATCGGAACCTGCATAAGAAAGAGCCATTGAAAGGTGAGTAAGATCAGCGGTGCTGAGTCTGAGACCGTTACATGTGATGGTAAGGTCGATGTTGTTACCTCCGAGCTGGTTGTAACGAACATGAGCATCATCAACGGGAATGATCTCGATAGCGCCATTGTCATGTACCTTGTGGTTGATGCCCTCTTCACCGATCTGGAGATACTGGATAACTTCGGGTGAAGAAATGAATTCTACATAAAGGAGTGAAGCAAGAGGCTCCTTGTTTGTTGCAGGGAAGAAGGTCTTACGATCTCCTGCTGCTGAGTAAGAATAATGAGTGTAGTTGCCGTTCTTGTCCTGGAAGCAGTTGATCGCAACGAATTTAGCATTGGGATCTACGTTCTTTGCAAGAAGTGCGTTGATACTGTCCTCATTGTTTCTGTAAGGATAATCGTAGTTCTGGATGAATGCTCCTACATAACCTGCCTTGCAAAGGTCATCGCCTGCGGAGTCACCGTCCTGATGAAGGTGGAAGCTCTTCCAAAGAAGATTGTCATTGTACCACTTGTTGAGAACCTTAACAGCTTCCTTTGTTCCTGCTACTGTGTACTTTCTGTCATCGAAACCGGTTACGTAGAGTTCCTTATCCGTGATTGAAGGATCAATAAAGGATTCAATGATGGGTGCTGCTGTCCAGCCCACATCGGATGTGAGAAGGAAAGGAACCATCTGTCCTGCATCCTTGCCAAGAAGCTTTGAAGCATTGTCTCTGAATGCCTTGATGGCAGTTTCGAATTCAGCCATTGTTGTGGGTGTCTTCAGATTGAGCTTATCAAGCCAGTCCTGACGGATGAAAGTATTGATACGATAGGTGTTGTTTCTTCTTCCTTCGATAGCCCAAACAGTGCCTGTCTTAGGATCCTGATCGTAATAAATGTTCTCGTCACCAAGCCAAGCCCAAAGGTTGGGAAGTAAAGACTTGTACTGCTCAAGAAGGGGATTGAGATCGATGATACCGTCCATGTTTGCATAGGACTGGATCGTAGGATACTCATAGGTGTAGCAGATATCGGGAGCATCGCCCGATGCAAGCAATGTATTGATGGCATCCTTTTCTGTCCAACGGGGAACCGTCTTGAATGATACTTCTACATTGTATCTGTCAAGCATCTGCTGTTTGATCCAATCAGTCCATACATTGTCATCTGCGGCAACCTTACCGCTACGGTCGTAAACCTCAACTGTGATCTTTCTTGTCTTCACGAACTTACCGTTAACAAGTTCGCCGTTTGTGGGATCATTCTTCACTTCTGTCTGAGCAGAACTGCTCGATGAGCTGCTTGACGAACTGCTGCTTGAGCTGCTCGATGAGCTGCTGCCTGATGACTGCTGTGAAGATGAGTCACCTGTTTTTTTGTCACCGCAGGCTGCCAATGAGATAACCATTGTAGCTGCAAGTAACAACGCTACTAACTTTCTTTTCATTTCTTTTTCCTCCCTTTTGAAATGTTTGTATTGAATTAACGGTCTGCCCCTATGGCATACCGGTCATTCCTTAACAGCACCCAGTGTAGCTCCCGCGATGAAGTACCTCTGAAGCCAGGGGTAAACAAGCAGGATGGGTATGGTTGAAAACATAACAACCGCGTCCTTCATGGATTCTGCCATTCCCGCAACGCTTTGGCTTTCAAGTCTGCTTGCCTCTACCTGCTTTGCGGAATTCAGGATATCGTACAGGTATCGCTGCAACGGATAAAGCTTTTCATCATTTATATACATGAGAGCATCCGTATAACCGTTCCATCTTCCCACCGCATAGAAAAGCGCAAGAGTTGCGTATACGGGTTTTGAAAGCGGAAGATAGATGTTAGTAAAGATCTTAAAGAACGATGCTCCGTCGATCTCGGCCGATTCCCTTAAGCTGTCGGGGATTCCATAGAAAAAGCTTCTCATGATGATCATGTTATAGATGCTCAGGCAGCTCGGGATGATGAGTGCCAAAGGGCTGTTGATAAAATGCAGCGATCTCATGAGCATATAGTTGGGGATCATTCCGGCATTAAAAAACATCGTAAATGTGATCAGTATGTTAATTACCTTTTTACCCTTCAAATTGTCATAAATCAAGGGATAAGCGCAAAACGAAGTAATGGTAAGGGAAACGATCGTGCATATGATCGTAAGCAATACGGTCCAGAAAAAGGATCTGATGTATTTTGCTTCCTTAAGTACGTATGCATAGGAGTTGAAATTCAGCCCCTTCGGGAAAAAGAAAACTTCCCCGGCCACAAGATATTTGGTTGAGCTTAAGCTTTTTGCGAGAAGGGAGACCATGGGCAAAAGGCAGACGGCTGCCACAATTATGCAAAGGAATACAAAAAGATAGTCTCCGATCTTTGTTTTTAATGATTTGATCTTCATTTATTATCCACCCCCTATTACCAGATTCCGCGTTCGCCGAGCTTACGCGAGATCTTATTGGCTCCCAACAGGAAGAACAAGCCTACCACAGACTGGAACAAGCCCACTGCGGTGGTCTGTTCGAATTTAGGATAACTGGAAGACAAACCTATTCTGTAAACGAAAGTGGACAATGTGTCCGCCACCGAAAGTACAACGGGATTCTGCATCGCATAGATCCTGTCGAATGCACCGCCTACGATACCGCCGATGTTCATGATCAAAAGAACAACGATCGTGGACTTGATGCCCGGCAGCGTGATGTGCCACATTTTTTTCAAACGCCCCGCTCCGTCAACGGACGCAGCTTCATAGAGTTCGGGGTTTATGCCGGCAATCGCAGCAAGGTAAATGATGGACCCCCATCCAAAGCTCTGCCATACTCCGACAAGAACATATGTTCCGATCCAGTGACTCGGATCGTCAAGAAAAGGAATGGCAGCCATTCCGTTTTTAACAAGAAGGGTATTGATAACACCGCCCGCAGGTCCGTCAGGCTGGAAAAGAATGCACACCAGACCGTAAATAATGACCCATGACAGGAAATGCGGCATGTAAGCAACGGTTTGAACAAACTTTTTAAATTTTCTGAACGGAAGTTCATTCAGAATAAGTGCAAAAATGATCGGTGCGGGAAACCCGAAAAACAGATCGAGCAGATTCAGCGTTACCGTGTTTCTCAATGCACTGTAGAAATCCGGTTTCATGGCTGCTTTAAAATGCTTCAGCAGGTCGATCTCCCCTTTAACACTGGCCCAAGGCATTTTGAATACCGGTCTGTTAAACTTGTAATCCTTAAATGCGATGGTGATGAAATTCATGGGGTAATACTTAAAGATCACAAGGTAGATCATCGGCAGTGCAAGCATAGCATACAATTGCCAGTATCTTTTCATGTAGATCTTGAATCTTTGCATCCCTGTTTTCTTTGAAAGCAGGGTCTGACCGTTCCCAACCACGGCCTCACTTTGAACCTTCTTCATCTTTTCTCCCTTTCAGTTCATCTTTCTTGATTATTTAATGCCTCGCGGCAATAAATTCTTAGAGTACTGAGAACTCCCTCATAACCGGTTTTTGTCCCAGAAGTTTCTCACTCACGGCATCGGGCTGTGAAACTCCGATGTAGACCTTGTACTTTCTGTCTTTACTTAAAACGAACTCTCCTCTTTCGTTTACGATCTCAAAAGAGTCGCGGCTTAAAGGGATCGAAACCTTCTTCTCTTCTCCCGCCTTTAATGCGATCTTTTTGAATGCCTTAAGCTGATACCTGGGGGCATCCTTTTCTCCGCTTGCGACATAGATCTGAACGACTTCCGCTCCGTCCATCTTTCCCGTGTTCTTAAGAACGAGATCGGCGGAAACCGAAGTGTCAAGTTTGTCCTCCGAAACCTGTGCGGGAAGACTCACATCCGAGATCTCGAACCTGCTGTAACCAAGCCCGAAGCCGAAGGGGAACTGAGCATCATTTTCCATGTATCTGTAGGTCCTGCCCTTCATGGAATAATCCGTGAAATCAGGCAATTCCTCTGTGGTATTGTAGAAGGTAAAAGGAAGCTTTCCGGAAGGATTTGCCAGACCAAAGATGATGTCTGTGACCGCTTTTCCTCCTCTTGCTCCGGGATAACCCGCATAGATGATGGCTGCGGCCTTTTCCTTTGCGTATCCGAGATCGAGGGAACTTCCTGCAAGAAGAACCACGATCACGGGTTTGCCGGAATCGATGGCGCATCTGATCACATCATTCTGAAGCCCCGGCAGCGAAAGATCCTTTTTGTCTCCGCTGGCATAGGCATTACCTGCATCGCCCTCTTCGCCTTCAAGTCCCGCATCCAGTCCGACACAGCATACGATAACGTCGCTGTTTTCGCACACCCCTTTGACTTCCGCCATTCTGTCATTGACCTGACCGAGATTCTCGACCTTGTCTTTGTAGAGATGACAGCCTTCGGAATACATGATCCTGACGTCATCCCCGACGAAATCTTCTATTCCCAGGAGCACGGTCTCGTATCTTGAAGCCGTACCTTCGTAGTTGCCCACAAGTGCTTTCTTGTTGTCCGCATTGGGTCCGATCACGCCGATGGTGCGGATCTTCTTTACATCAAGAGGAAGGAAGTTCTTATCGTTCTTAAGGAGCACGATGGATCCGAGTGCAGCCTTTAAGTTAAGAGCTTTCATTTCATCCGTATCCACATCATTAAGGGAAAGGGAATCGTACTTCGTTTTCTGCCCTTCCATGATGCCCAGCTTGTATCTGGTGGTAAAGAGACGCACAAGAGCTTCGTCAAGTCTGCTCTCCTTAACCAGTCCTTCGTCCACCGCCTGCTTCATGTTCTTGAACAGATCGCCGCAGTTAACGTCGCAGCCGCTGTTCATGGCAAGCGCCACAGCCTCGAGAGGCGTTTCGCAGACCATATGCCCGGTGTAGAAGTCCCTGATAGCCCAGCAGTCGCTGGTTACGTGACCCTTGAAACCGAATCTGTCTCTCAGTATGTCAATCAAGAGTTTCCTGCTTCCGCAGGCAGGTTCTCCGTTTACTCTGTTGTAAGCTCCCATGACCGCTTCCACATGGGTGCTCTCAATGCATTTTTCAAAAGCATAGAGATAAGTTTCCCAAAAATCCTTATCGTTGACCTTGGCGTCGAAGCTGTGACGGATGCCTTCGGGCCCGGAATGCACCGCAAAATGCTTCGTGCAGGCAGCTGCCTTAAGGCAGTCGGGATCATCGCCCTGGATGCCGTTGATGTAGCTGATGCCGAGCCTTGAAGTGAGGTAGGGGTCTTCACCGTAGGTCTCATGTCCTCTTCCCCATCTGGGATCTCTGAATATGTTGATATTGGGAGCCCAGAAAGTGAGTCCCTTGTAAATGTCATGATCGTTGTACTTCTGCTGATTGTTGTACTTTGCTCTTCCTTCGGTGGAAACCGCATCTCCTATCTCATTCAAAAGTTCTTCGTCGAAGCTTGCTGCCAGGGTGACTGCCTGTGGGAAAACAGTTGCCACACCGGCTCTCGCAACGCCGTGAAGGGCTTCATTCCACCAGTTGTAGCTCTTGACATTCAGTCTTTCAATGGCCGGTGCCCAGTTGACAACCTGAGTGCACTTCTCTTCAAGTGTCATTTTGGACACAAGTTCTTCTGCCATTTTTTTATATTCTGCCAATTTTTTGTCATTGAAATTGACGTTCCTGCAATTGCCGTTCACTAATACCTCCGCGTAAACACGGCTTCGCCGCCGCATCCACTGATTATATATTTACCCGAAAAGGGCATATTTTCTATGTTCATATTTGGATTATATCATTGATTTTTCTTTTTTCTTCCTAATCAGTATCAAACTATGATCAAATATTCCCATAAGGACTTTTCAAAAAATTGACATTTTTATCACATTTGTAAAAATTTTCCCTGTGTATCTGTTCATAATCTCTAAAAAAATATTTTATTCGTAGTTGAAATTTGTGTATTCTTACAGTATAATACAGGAGATTAATGAGAAGAAAATGATCATTTTTAATCATATGATATTGCTATGATAATATCTGATTAGTCTTTAAAGGGGAAAAGCCATGATAGAAGAACTGCACGGAACCAAAGAAATAGTGCATCATGACCAATTTGACGGTTTCAAGATCTACATGAACGACAAACATGAAGACTATCCCGCCCATTGGCATTCCGACATCGAGATCATCATGCCGTTAAAGAACTCTTACAATGTTTTTGTTGACAATGT
>JAEEGI010014514.1_pt1 | contig 16548 bp, 18 predicted proteins | sample 8958751 | NCBI WGS metagenome assembly JAEEGI01 (sample SAMN16246545, study PRJNA631951) | gut metagenome | biome: gut microbiome; feature: rumen; material: KS-attached | host: Bos | place: Iran: Karaj | collected 2018-10
ATTTTTGCTTTAATTTTGAGCGTAAGCGACCTAAACAATCAAAGGAGGAACTGAACAATGAAGATTTCTGAACGACTGAAGAACCGGCTGATGGAGGGCCTCATCGCAGCCATCACGGCATTCATCGCGGCCGTCACCACCACCTCGTGCCTAGGTCGCGGCCCCCTATTCTAACCAAACTCCCCTCCCGCTCGGGAGGGGATGGGGGTGGGTTATGTCACGGCCCGTTCTAAAGTATTCGAGTATTCGAGTATTCGAGTTTTCATTTTGGGCCTCAAAACACTGGTTTTTGAGGCCCTTAATCTCTGAAAACCCCTGTAAATAAAGGGTGAGCGGGAAATCGGCTACTTAGCCGGCTCCCACTTGCAGCGGACGGGCGAGACGATGGCGCCCTCTTTCTTCAACTCGGCGAAAGCCTTGTCCACTTCCTTGCGGTCGGCACCCAGTGCCTTGGTCACGTCGCCAGCCGAGACGGGCTTGCCTGCCTCGCGCATGGCCTGTAATACTTGCTCTTTCATTTCTTTACTTTGTTTATTAGACATTATTAAATCAGTTTAATATATTCTCGGCCATCCGCCTGCCGGCTTCGTAGGCCTTCTGCAGATCCTGCTCCCAGTGCTCGTCACGCCACTGGCGCTTGGCTTCCTCTGAGAAACTGCCGAGCTCGAAGCGGTCGTAGTTTTTCACCTGGTAAGTGTTGTAGGCTATCAGGCGTTCAGGCTCGCCGAGGGCCGCTTTGATGCAGTATTCCATCGAGCCGTAGCCCTGGCTGTTGTTCCTCTCAGGCAGGCCGTTCATGGTCTCTATCAGCACCACGGGCATGCGCTTGGGGGCCGTCATGCTGTAGTCGTTGTATGAGAGCCAGGGGAATGCCAGGCGCTCGAGGAATGTGCGCATCTGTCCTGTCACATCGCCAAAGTATATGGGCGAGCCCAGGACGAGGCCGTCGGCCTCGGCTATCTTCTCCAATACGGGCGTCAGCGCATCCTTGAACTTGCAGACGTTGGATGCCTTGCCCATGATCTTGCAGGCCATGCACGACATGCAGCCCTTGTAGTCGAGGGCATAGAGGCGCACGGTCTTCACTTCGATGTCTTCACTCACAGCGCTTGCTCCTTTGGCAAACTTCTGCAGCATCGAGGCCGTGTTGAAATTCTTTCTCGGGCCTCCGTCGATGATGATGATCTTTTTCATTTTTAGTAATAATATAATGGTTATATATCGCTCGGTGAACTCATGGTCGTGCACATTAAGTCTATCCCATCACCACGTCGAGCACCATCATCAGCACGAAGCCTACGGCAAAGCCTATGGTGCTGAGATTGCTGTGCTCACCGTTGGAAGCCTCAGGTATGAGCTCTTCTATGACGACATAGAACATGGCTCCTGCGGCGAAGGCCAGCAGATAGGGTAGGGCAGGCATCAGCAGCGAGGCCAGCAGCAGCACGGCGAGGGCTCCTACGGGCTCCACGGCGCCACTGAGCGAGCCGATGAGGAACGAGCGCCAGCGGCTGTTGCCTGCTGCCCGCATGGGCATGGAGATGATGGCCCCCTCGGGGACGTTCTGGATGGCAATGCCCAGTGCGACGGCAATGGCCGAGGCCAGCGAGATGCTTGCCGTGCCGCTGTCGGCTCCTGCGAACACCACGCCCACGGCCATGCCCTCAGGCAGGTTGTGGATGGTCACGGCCAGGGCCAGCATCGCCGTCCTGGACAGGTGTGAGCGCATGCCCTCGGGCTTGTCGGTGCCGATATGCAGGTGGGGCGTCAGCTCGTCGATGAGCAGCAGGAACCCCATTCCCAGCAGGAAGCCGAGGGCTGCCGGCAGCACTGCCCAGGCGCCCTTGGCGGCCTCCATCTCCATTGCCGGTATCAGCAGCGACCATACGGAGGCGGCCACCATCACGCCCGAGGCGAAGCCCAGCAGGGTCTTCTGCAGTCGCACGGACATAGCGTCGTTCATGAAGAACACGAAGGCTGATCCGAGCATCGTGCCCAGCAGCGGGATCAGCAGATAGATGACTAATGACATTTGCATATACTGAGTAGCTCTTCCATTTTGTCGATGATGTGGTCGGCTCCGGCCTCGCTGAGCTCCGCCCGGGTGCCGTTGCCCCAGGTCACGCCACATGTGCTCGTGCCGGCATTGGCTCCCATCAGGATGTCGACGGCCATGTCGCCTACGACGAGCGCCTCGTGAGGCTCGACGTGCATGGCTGCGAGCGTCTTCAGCACTGGCTCGGGCTTGGGCTTGGCTTCCTTCACGTCGTCAGCTCCTATCAGATAAGAGATGTAATCGGCGATGCCCATGTCGCGGGTCAACTCAGTGAGGGAAAGGCGCGAGCGCGACGAGGCTATGGTGAGCGTGAATCCCCGCTGGCGAAGGGCCTGCAGGGTCGTGACGACTCCCGGGAATGCCTCGGGCTTGATGTGCTGGAGGTTCTCGTCGAAGATGCGGCGGTAGGTCGCTGCACAAAGGCCGATGCGGTCGTCGTGAATGTCGGGATAGAGTGCCCTGAAGCATCCTGCCAGCGGCAGCCCTATGGTGGAGGCACACTCTGTCTCAGTGCGCGGGGGCAGAAGCAGCTCCCTGATGGTCATCTGCATGGTGGTCACGATGTTGCGCCGGGTGTCGCCCAGCGTCCCGTCGAAATCGAATATGATCAGTCGTAGGTTCATCATCTGTGTGAGTGTTATTTCTGATTGTCGCGGAAAGCCCTGTAAGCCTGCCAGGCCTCCTGTATGTCTGCCGGGCTGAAGTCGTCGACGAAGAATGACGGCTGGCAGTCGTCTCTGTAGGGCGACCAGTTGCCGCAGACGGTGCCGTCGTAGGCTATGATGGGCTGGAAAATGCCGCTGTTGTTATGGGCGCGATGCTTGTGCTCGGGTGGTAGTACGATGTCGCGCGACTTAAAGCCGATGAGGTATTCGTCGTAGGGAGGGATGAGGAGGAACCTGCCCTTCCGGAATCCTCGTGTGCGGCAGCTGTCGGTGAGGTAGAAGTCCCGCCCGCGCCATTTCTCGATGTGAAGCGCATGGCCCAGGAGCGCGATGCCCCTGCGGCAGTCGCTGATGTTCAGGCCCGACCACCACGCGAAATCCTCGAGCGTGGCAGGCTGACGGCTTTGGAAGTACTTGCGGGTGAAGCGCATCAGGGCTTCGTCTCTGTCCATCGTCGCCTTAGGCTGCACCTTGGAGGCTGTGAGTGCGTAGGTGGCCTTGAAAGGCAGCAATGTCCCGCTGCAGAGCGTGCCCGACATCTCGGCCATGCGGATATGGTAAGACAGGCGGTGATCGTCCATCGTGATGCCCCTTTGGGCCAAGGCCCTCACGAAGTCCTCTTTGGTGGCGCTCCCCAGGTCGGATGCCGTCTGGGCGAGGATATCGCTGACGTGCAGCAGCTCCTCGTCGGGTATGGAGATCCTGTTGCTGCTCATCCATCCCTTGGTGACGGCGATGGCCTTGGGCGAGCAGAGGTCGATCATCATCCAGTAGTCATCGGCCGACACCAGCTGCCAGGTGCCTCGCATCAGGTGCAGACGGAGGATGCGCCCGCTGTCGAAGGCCCGTTTGAAGGCCTTGGCCGAGGGCTTGCGTGTGCGCATGGCCACAGCCCATCGCATCATGCGATACTCCTGCGCCTGCACGGCTCCCATGTGGCTGACCACATCGGCCGGGTCGGTGAACTGAGGTGCCGCAAGCTGTTGGTTGAGCAGTCGGATGGCTATCGCATTCATTGTGCTTGCTCGACGACCTCGATATAGAAACTGAAGGGACGGAAACCGTCGTTGCAACTGATCATCGCACTCATCGGGTTCTTCATCCATCCATCGTAGAAGTTACCCTCGCCCCTGGCCAGCGACTCGACAAACTCGCGCATTGACGACCAGGCCGACGGACACATGCCTTCAGGACGCTGCCCGTCGACGGAGATCCACTGCTGCCCCGGGCTGACGTCGCAGGTGTGCTCGATGGGATTCTCGTATTTTGCCATCAGGTCGTGATATACCGTCTGGCGAATGGCGGTGATTCGCACCTTATTCTTTGCCTTATCCATGATTTTTCGCAGATTTTCTTCGCAAAGGTACTCGTTTTTGCCGGATATTTCGTAATTTTGCAGCAAATATTAGGTTTAATTATGAAGAAAAGCATTTTTATCACAGCAATGATGGCCATGATGACGATGGCCGTAGCTCCTGCATCAGCTCAGGAGGAGAGTGGGTTCAAGAAGTTCAACGTGAGGGAAGACTTTACGGAGAACGGGTTTCAATGGTTCCATGAAGCCGAGCTGCTGGCTGCCGGCGACAAGGAGAAGAGCAATGCGATGACCATAGGATGGGGCGGCATAGGGACGCTCTGGGGGCGCACGGCGCTCACGGTCTATGTGGCTGAGAAACGCTACACCAAGGAGTTTATGGACAAGGCTGAGTACTTCACCGTGATGGCTTTCGACGTCGAGCATAGCAAGGTGCTGAACTACATGGGCACCAAGAGCGGACGTGATGAGGACAAGGCCAAGGCGATGGGGCTGCATACGGCCTATACCGCCAACGGGACTCCTTATTATACGGAGGCTTCGATGGTGATAGAGTGCAAGATCATGTATGCTGCACCCTTCGACCCTCAGTATTTCAAGAGCGACGCACCCAGGCGGATGTATGCCAACTTCCCTGCCGGCGTGCACTCGATGTATATCGGCGAGGTGGTGAATGCCTGGAAAAAATAGGGATGAACGAGGGAAAAGACCGAAAAATAGCGTCTTTTTGCAATTTTTAACTACTTCAGAGGGCCAAATTCGGATTTTTCCCCTATATTTGCATCACGATAACTCATCAGCGACTCGAGCGCGAGTCGTCACAGCAATTTTAATGGTATAACAAGGTCAAGAGGGACTTACTTCTATCCTGTGGGACTTCGGTCCAGAAACAATTCGTCTAGTTCCTCAATTACCTACTTATTTAAAATGTACAACAAGACTTTGACAGAGGTAGCTTTGCGCTACTTTGCTTTGTTCCTCGACGTTAACCGCAGGGACATTGACATGCAGTCGGAGGCCACGGTGCCGGTGCTGGCATTCGTGGCCCGACTAAAGGAAAACGGATTTTGTGTCAGCGAAGAGCTGCTGCACGCTTTGAATGCAGTCTCCGCCGACGAACTACTAGTTATTACTGAGTGCATCGACGACGTGATGGGCGTGAACCTTAACTGGGCACCGCTCGTCAAGGGATGGGACGTGCCTACGGGCGAGAGCCTGGCCGACCATCTCATCACCCTCATTGCCAATATCTTCGGCGAAGAGGCTGGCTTCAAGGGTACCAGGCTTCCCTGCGGACATCTGATTCCTGAAGGCACCTTCCCATTGGAGCGATACAACGGCTGCCCCTTCTGTGGCAAGCCGTTTGTGACGACTGACTTCGTCTATAAGGGACAGGGCAGTAAGCTTAGGGAGCTGCGCCTGTTTACCTTGGAGGACCTGAAGCATGTGTACGATTCGCTCCTGACATCGCCCACTCCGCTTGACGGCACCCAGAAGGACACGCTGGAGCTGTTGCTTCGCGAGTTTGACCTTCCTGATGATGTCGATATCACCATGAAGGAAACGGCTATGCTCGTCGTCAAGCTGCTGGTGGAGCAGGATAGGGCAGAGGAGGCCTCGAAGCTGCTGAAGACTCCGGTCGACGTGCTCCGTTACCTCTGGTACGAGAAGACGGGTCGTGTGCAGATCATTGAGCCGAAGACCCTTGTCGCCCATGCCCGCAAGTTGTACTACCACATTTGGGGGCCGCTCGACCTAGGCGCAGATGCTGCAGCTTGCATGAAGCAGAAACTCATGCTGAAGTACGACCGCAAGGCTTGCCTGCGTGTGGCCAAGTGGCTGAATGCCATCCCGATGACTGCACGCCAGGCTGCTGAGAGCATGCATTCGAAGCGCGGCATGTGGGTTCGCATGATCCGTGCGCTCCGTCTGGGTGAATACTCGCGCAAGCAGGGCTTTGGCCACCTGGCAGAGATCCTCGATGTGTTCTACAAGCAGGATTACACCACCTGGCAGGGACGCGTCGACAAAGCCCGCACAGCCAACGATGCCGACACCACGCTCGCCCTGCTGAAGGAGCGCCCGGGACTTTTCGCCCGTTGCCTGTTTGCATCGATGCTCCGCTTCGGCAGCGAGAAGGTGTTGGCTGCCTTTGAGGAGGTGGCCGACCAGCTGCCGGCACGTCTGCTGCTCTCGCTCGGCAATGCTGCTGAGGCATACTTCGATCCCAAGGAACAGCGTCTGGCCAGGCCCATCACTGGCGTGACCTATAAGCTGGAGCCGAACAAACTGCTGGCCCTCTATGACGACGAAGCCCGCCAGTCGATGGTGGCTGCTGTAGATGGTCTCTATAAGTCGTCAATGTCAAGACGTTTCGCTGCCCAGCCGACGGAGTCGAAGACCATCTACGTTGATCCTGCACTCTACGATATACCTGTCAGTGTGGGCGACCGCTCAGCCACCGTCCAGGATGCTTCCTGTGCGCTGATGGGCACCCGCTTCCCTGTTGAGGGCGATGCCGTCCGCCTGTTTCTGCAGTGGGGTAAGGGCTTGCCTGCACAGCACCTTGATATGGACCTGAGTGCCCGCATTGAGCTTCAGGAAGGAATCGAAGAGTGTGCCTACTACAATCTGACTTGTACCGGCGCGAAGCACTCGGGCGACATCCGTTCGATTCCCGATATGGTGGGCACGGCTGAGTACATCGAGCTGTCGATGCCTGAGCTTGAGAAGGCCGGTGCGCGCTATGTCTCCTTCGCCTGCAATGCCTACTCTACAGGGGCTCTCGCGCCCAATCTGGTCGTGGGATGGATGAACTCTGCCCACGAGATGAAGGTGTCGGAGAAGACGGGCGTGGCCTACGATCCGTCGTGCGTGCAGCACATGGTCCGCATCAGCGAGGGCAACCTCTCGAAGGGTCTGATCTTCGGTGTGCTGGATGTTGCCAAGCGCGAAATCATCTGGATGGAGATGCCCTTCACCGCGCAGACGCTGAGAGGGGCCGACAGCGGGGCGATCGAGGCACTGCTGCATAAGCTGGAGTCGAAGCTCACTATCGGCCAACTCCTCGACATGAAGGCTGAGGCTCAGCATCTCTCCGCTGTGGAGAGTGCCGATGATGCTGACGAGGCATACACCTATGAATGGGCACTCAATCCGGCGGAAGTGTCAAGATTATTGACTGCAGAATAACGTTTCTCAGTTCTCCTCAAAGAACTTGCCCACAGGCATCGGCTCATCTGCTGCCAAGCAGCAGTTGAAGCGTTCGCGGCTGCGGCGCTCGCGTGCGAACATAGCGCTGGTGCCGGCCTCCGTCTGCTCGAACTTCAGGTGCTCGTCGATGGCAAACGAGTGAGCCATCGTCTCCACATCGAGGTTGTCGGTGCCGATGAGGGTGAAGGTCCAGTGCTGCTTCTTGAGCTTCTCGATCATCGTGCGTATCATCTTCAGCGTCCACTCCTGCGAGCTGTTCTCCTCGCCGTCGGTGATGACGGTCACCAGCACATTGTCGTCGTCGTCGACCTGGGCGTTGACCTTCGAGATGGCCATACCCATCGCATCGTAGAGGGGAGTGCCGCCGCCAGGGTTGTAGGCCTTCCAGCTCAGGTCCTGCGTCTGCGCGGCAGGCGTGTTGTCGTAGTGCCAGGTGGTGTGGCCGGTGTCGAAGGTGACGAGGGTGACGTGCTGCTCCTGGTCGGGATATTTCTCCTGCATCTTGCGTACGGTCTGTAGGGTTTCGTTCATACCTGCGAAAGCCTGCTTGCGGATGATCGACATCGAGCCGCTCTCATCGACGATAATCAGGTTGAACACGCGCTTGGTCTTTGCTTCATTTGTTTTCATAATCGTAGCTTTTTTTATGGTGAATACTCTTTTGTAAGACGTCTTTTATCTCTTTAAAGAAGAATTTGAGAAAAAATTAAGCGAGTATGAAGATTTTTTTGTAAATTCGCGCCAAAATTGTAAAGTATGTACTATCAGCCAATATCCGACGAGGAGATCCTGAGTGGATTCCGCCTGGGCAACGAGGCCATCATCCGCAAGTATTTCTACGGCTACTGCCGCGTGGGTTATCAGGTTTTCGACAAGCGCTACCAGCTGAGCACGAAGGAGAATCTCGACTTTATGTCGCTGGCTCATCAGTATGCGCTCTACCTGATGGAGCACGACTGGAAGCCGCTGGAGGACCATTCGCCCAATGTCAGCCTGCGCACGTGGCTCATCAATGGCTTCCGCTATGTGGTGCTCGATGCGCTGAAGTGGTATCGCCGTGAGTACGGCAGCGTGACGTTCCAGGACTATCTGATGTCGTTCGACGTGACCAGCGACCTGCGCCTGCAGTTCAACCGCATGGTGGAGGATGTGTGCGATCATGCTCCGCTGAGCCGCGACGAGCGTATGATCATCGACATGCTGCTGCTGCGCGGCTTCAAGGGCAAGGAGATAGCGGCACAGATGGGTATGACGCCGTCGGCCATCTCGCAGAAGTTCAACAAGCTGAAGGAGCGCTACATCGTGCCCTACTTCAAGAAGAACTTCGATATGGACCTGGATATGCCGGAGGTGATCGACGAGCGCTGGCTGTCTCGTCAGGAGTCCTCGATGGGAAGGGCTTCGATGCCTTCGCCTGTGGCACGCGAGAGCAGTATGTGTTATTCGATTTGCGAAGAAAGGGAACCAATTATGGAACAAAAGAGAACAACACCAGAGTTTATCACCCAGCTGCAGCCAGGCGAGATCTTCGTCTTCGGCAGCAATCTGAAGGGTATGCACGGCGGCGGGGCGGCCTACATCGCCTACCGCAAGTTTGGGGCCGTTATGGGTCAGGGCGTGGGCCTGCAGGGGCAGAGCTATGCCATTCCCACGATGCAGGGTGGGGTAGAGACCATCCGCCCCTACGTCGACGAGTTCATCTCCTTTGCTCAGGCTCATCCCGAGCTTACCTTCCTCGTCACCCGCATCGGCTGTGGCATAGCCGGATTCCGCGACGAGGAGATTGCTCCGCTGTTTGAGCAGGCTCACGACGTGGAGAATATCGTGCTGCCTCCTGGCTGGTAGAGATGAAGATCATCCATGTCGACATGGATCAGTTCTTCGCGGCTGTGGAGCAGCGCGACCGTCCTGAGCTGAAGGGCAAGCCCATTGCGGTGGGACACGATGCCGAGCGCGGTGTGGTGTCGACGGCCAGCTATGAGGCTCGCCGCTTCGGTGTGCATTCGGCGCAATCCATCCAGGTGGCCAAGCGCCTGTGCCCGCAGCTCATCATCGTCGAGCCCCACTTTCAGCGGTATAAGGAGGTGTCGGCACAGCTGCACGAGATCTTTCACGACTATACCGACCTGATTGAGCCCGTCTCGCTCGACGAAGCCTTCCTCGACGTGACCGAGAACAAGCGCGGCATCGCTTTGGGTGTGGATATCGCCCGCGAGATCAAGCAGCGCATCCGCGAGACGACAGGGCTGACGGCCTCGGCCGGCGTGAGCTACTGCAAGTTCCTGGCGAAGATAGCCAGCGACTGGCGCAAGCCCGACGGGTTGACGGTGATTCATCCCGACCGTGCCCTCGACTTCATCGCTGAGCTGAATGTGGAGAAGATATGGGGCGTAGGGCAGAAGACGGCCCAGAAGCTGCACCGCATGGGAGTCTTCACCGGCCGGGATCTCAGGCAGCTGTCGCTCGGCAGGCTCACGCAGGAGTTTGGCAAGATGGGACGGGTGTTCTACGATTTTGCGCGGGGCATCGACCATCGGCCCGTTATCTCCGAGTGGGAGCGCAAGTCAGTCAGTTGTGAGCAGACCTTCGAGACAGATCTCAGCCGGGATGCCGACGTCGCCCTCCATCTCTATCACACTGTGGTCGAGCTGGTCAGGCGCATCGAGAAGAACGACTTCGAGGGACGGACGCTGACGCTGAAAGTCAAGTTCCTGGATTTCCAGCAGATCACCCGCAGCATCACCGCCGACCATGTGTTGCGCACCAAGGACGAGATCCTTCCTCTGGCCAGCCAGCTGATGGAGGGCGTCGAGTTTCATTCCCATCCCATCCGGCTGCTGGGCCTGGGCGTGTCCCATCCGGGCAGCACCCCATCTGCCGCCATCGCCAGTCATCGGCAATGGATAGAGCTCGAGCTCGAGTTTGAGCCTTGGCCGGAAGATTTAAATAGAATATGAACATAGAGATAACATACAGAAGAACGAACCGGCTGTCGATGCGCATCGTGAAGAACGGCGATGTGCACGTGTCGGCACCCATAGGCATCCCTCGCGAAGAAGTGATGGAGTTCATCAAGGCGCATACCGACTGGATCAATGAAGCGCGGCAGAAGACCTGCGACCGTCAGAAGCAGCGCGCCGAGTTCTACAACCAGCTGCCGCTGGCCACTCCATCCCAAGCCGACGAGGCACTGCGCCGACTGAAGGCGCTGGTCGAGCCGATGGTCGAGCGCTACTCCAAGGAGATGGGCGTCAAGCCGAGCATCGTCTACTTCAAACCCACCATCTCGCGCTGGGGACAGTGCAACGTCCGCGATCGCAGCATCTGCATCTCTGCCTACGTCCTGCTCTTGCCCGAGTGGTGTGTCGAGCATGTGGTGGTGCATGAGCTGTGCCACCTGCTGGAACCCGGCCATACTGCCCGCTTCCACGCCCTGATGGACAAGTACTTCCCCCGTTGGCGCGAGGCCCGCAAGGAAACCCATCGCCTGTGCAGGAATATGCCCGAACCCTAGTCACTCTCTCTCTTTGCCACCACGATGAAGAAGATACTGAAAGTAGACAGCCCCAACGACTACGCACGTTTTGTAGATGCCCCCGTGCTCCATCCGCTGCTGAGCATCATCCACTTCGACGAGCTGGCGCCCTTCCGCCATAGCCTCAACAACTACGGCGTCTATGGGCTCTTCATCCAGCGCCAGTTTCCCAAGACACTCTCCTACGGCATGAAGACCCTGCAGACGAGCGATGCCTCGATCATTGCCGTCGAGCCTGGACAGATAGGCGGATTGGAGGACAACGGCGAGCGCATCTCGCTCAGCGGATGGGTGCTGCTGTGGTCGCCAGAGCTGCTGCATGGATCTGAGCTGGAGCGACAGATCGACCACTATCAGTTCTTCTCCTATTTCTTCGACGGCTCGCTGCGGATGGAGCCCGACGAGTGGCTCAGCATCACCCAGCTCGTTGCCCAGATGCGCCAGGAGCTGACCGGCCACGACGACTCGCCCTCGCTGCGGAGCATCCTCCTCGGCTATCTGCGCCTCATACTCGAATACTGCAACCGCATCTACCTGCGGCAGCTCTCGGAGGAGGACAAGGGCAGCAGCGACCTGCTGAAGCGTTTCCACAACCTGCTGCAGCAGTATTTCCGCGAGAACCGTCAGCTGGCCGGCGGTCTACCCACCGTTGCCTATTGTGCCTCGGAGCTCGCCTATTCGCCGCGGTATTTTGGCGACCTCGTCCGCAAGGCTACTGGTGGCACGGCCATCGGCTACATCCACAACTACGTCATCAACCAGGCGAAGAGCCTGCTCATGAACGGCCATAACGTCAGTGAGGCCTCGCGCCTGTTAGGTTTCGATTATCCCCATCATTTCACCCGTCTCTTCAAGCGGTTGACAGGTCTCACGCCCAGCGAGTTTTTGGGGAAATCATCGCAATCGTCGCGGTGATTTCCCCAAAATATTAGTCATTAGTAATTAGTTAAAATCGCGTTCTGGTTTTCTAGAAACAAGATTGCTGATAGCTATTTCAGTTTGCCGTAAATGTCATCTGTGACAGGCTCCAGCCACTCGTTCGAGGCACCCTCCTGCACGTCTTTGTGATACGTAAGATGCTGGAACCATGAGTCTTTGGCGGCTCCGTGCCAGTGCTTCACCTCGGCAGGGACGGCGATGATGGTGCCGGGGGTCATCGCGACGGCTTCCTTGCCCCATTCCTGATACCAGCCACGACCAGCGACGCAGATCAAGACCTGCACCTGCTTGTGGTGGATGTGCCAGTTGTTGCGGCAGCGGGGCTCGAAGGTGACGTTGGCCATTCCGCCTTCCATCTGAGAGAGGTAGCTGTTGCCTGTGAAGTACTGGGCGTAGGCAGTGTTGGGGGCTCCCTTCGGCCAGACGGAGAAATCTACCGTCTGCACAGGGCTATAGCTCTCGCCAAAGACGGCAGCCAGCGCACCACGAAGGCGCTCGGCCTCGGCTGCTCCGACCATTGCCTCGAGCAGGGCAGGAATGGCTCGGAGGGCCTCGTCAGTGACTCCCATGTTCCTGGCTCCCGACACATGAGCCTTCAGCTGCGGCTCGCAGCCGGGCAGGGCAGAGATGGCGCTCACGGTGACCACTTCGCGATCGGCAAACGAGAGATTGTTGCGAGCGAAGATGTCGCCGAAGAGGTGGGCCTTCAGGTAGTAGTCGGTCTGAGGGGCAAAGGTATAGGTGAACGGCTGACCTCCGCAGAGTTGCGTCTGCACCTCGGTGCCCTGTTTCAGGGCGTCGTAGTCACCGGGCAGCGGGTCGGCCTCGCGTCCATCGTCGACGCGGCGTCCTGCCTCTTTGCGCTCGTTGATGACCTGCTGCAATGCTCCGAGTGCGTTCAGCGAACGGGGGAAGCCTGTGTAGGCATAGAGATGCGACAGCGCTTCCTTGGCCTCGCTCACGGTCAGCCCTTGCTCCAGTCCTTCGTTCAGGGCTGCTTTGAGCCCCTCTATATTTCCCCTGGCCTCGTTGGCTGCTATTGCCACGAGTGCCTGCTGTTTTGTTGTCAGTGCCATATTCTGTCCTTTTATGTGCAGCGTCATCATGATGAGTGCCGCCAGTATGATCATTATTCTGTGCATATTATTGCTGCGATATCATTGCCTTTTTATTTCAGATTCTGTGCGAAGAAGTCAGCCAGCGTGTCCCAGGGAATGAGGTTCTTTGGCTCGCCTTGGGCAACCAGCTCCGTGTAGCCACCGTCGTAGAGGTCGCAATGGGAGGCACCAGGGATGATGAGCAGCTGCTTGTTCTCGGGGTTGGGATTGGGCTTGCCCACCACGTTGTAGCCTTCGGCCTTGCCTTCGACCATATATTTGTAGGCAGCTTCGCCGAAATAGCGCGAGTGAGCCTTCTCGCCGTGCATGACGAGGACAGCCGAGCGGATCTCGTTGATGTAGTAGAGGAAACGGCTGTTGGCGTATGCCTGCGTGCCGATGACGCGCCAACCGTCGTTCGAGTTGCCGCTGCGCTGGTGATAGCCGCGTGGGGTCTTATAATAGTCGTAGTAGTCCTTTACGAACTGAGGAGCATCGTCGGGCAGGGGATCGATGACGCCACCGGCCATCGCCATCGGGTCAGCCAGGCGCTGCTTGGCAAGTGCCTCACGGGCAGCATGGCGCGACTCCTCCTTGTCCTCGCTGTCAAAGTAGCCGTTGCCACTGACACGGGTCATGTCGTACATCGTCGAGACAACAGTAGCCTTGATGCGCGTGTCGGCTGCGGCAGCATTGAGGGCAATACCACCCCATCCGCAGATGCCGATGATGCCAATGCGCTCGGCATCCACATTGTCCTGCTTCGACAGGAAATCGACAGCAGCCATGAAGTCCTCGGTGTTGATGTCGGGCGAAGCCGTACGACGAGGTTCTCCGCTGCTCTCACCAGTATATGACGGGTCGAAGGCCAGCGCCACGAAACCGCGCTCAGCCATCCGCATGGCATAGAGGCCGCTCGACTGCTCCTTCGTGGCTCCGAAGGGGCCGCTCACGGCAATAGCAGCCAGTTTCCCCTCGGCATCCTTCGGGGTATAGAGGTCAGCTGCCAGTGTCAAGCCGTACTGTGTCTGAAACGTCACCTTCTGGTGGTTCACTTTCTCACTGAGCGGGAACACCTTGTCCCACTCCTGCGTCAGTTGCAATTCCTGTTTCATTTTCTCGTCTGTAGTTTGTTTGTTACTATTGGTGCACCCTGCGAGCATCAAGCCCATCAGGGTTGCGGTGATTATCTTTCTCATACTTTTCTGCCTAATTCGAAAGCCTCCTGCAATTTGGAATTTCCCTCTATCTCACGGGCATCGTTCACACCACCGCAGAAGAGCGTACCAGCCAGGCGGCTCTCGGGGTAGCAGTCAATCCATCCCGTAAGTCCGGTCTCTGCCCGCTTAGGAGTCTCTTCCTCGTCCTCGGCAGCCGTTGTCAGCAGGTAGATGTCACGGAACTTGTAATCCTGTGAGTACATCGCATTCATGCGGTCGATAAAGGTTTTCATCTGGCCGCTCATCTCATAATAGTAGATAGGCGTTGCCCAGCAGACGACGTCGGCCTGCAGCACCTTTGCCATGATGGCGTTCACGTCGTCGTTGATGACACAACGTCCCAGCTTCTGACAACCCAGGCAGCCCTTGCAAAACTGGATGTTCTTGCCCACGAGTGAGATCTTCTCCACCTCGTTTCCGGCTGTCCTGGCTCCTTCTGCGAAGTGGTCGGCGAGCATATCGCTGTTGGATCCCCGACGCAGGCTTGTAGAAATGACAATTACCCTTTTCATAGTTTTATTTTCTTTTCGTTTTTGATGTATATCCCTTTCGACGGATTTGTCACCCGCATTCCATTCAGGGAATAGATGTCTCCTTCTCTGGCTGGCGAGAGAGTGGAGGTAAGGCCTGTTGCGCTTGTCAGCGACAGGGTCACGCTGATGTTGCTTTCGCCGGCTTTCAGGAATGTGCGCAGATCGCTCTCCGACATTCCGTCGATCCTTCCCAGACGGGTATAACTCCATGAGTTCGAGCCGTAGAAGATGCAGATGTTACTGCCGTTGTAGAGGATGACATCGCCCGGCTGGGCAGTCGTCTGCTGGTTGCTTGTGGGCAGCGAGAATCCCAGCGAGCCCCATATCTCGAAGCCGCCGCTGCTGCTGAGTGTCACGGTGACTGGTGCCTGCTGCAACTTCTCTACAAGAGCCTTTGTGGCAGCATTCTGCTCGAGCGATACGCTTCTGGTCATTCCGTCGATTGTGATATACATTTTGTCGGTCATAGTGGTTTGTTCGTTAGCGAAATTCTGTGTCGGGAGCCAGTTCTCTATCAGCGAGGCTCGTTTGGAGTGGTTGCTGGCGTTGATCCATAGAGCATCGCCCATCCAAGTGACATCGGGCAGCAGTCGGCGGGCATCAGCTACCACACCGCTGATACCGCTCGAATGGCTCGAGACGATCAGCCCTACGTGCTTACCTGCCATCTGCGAGCTGTAGTTGAATAGGTATGTCTGCATGATGGCTGCCATCTGGCTCCACCATAAGGGTGTGACAACGATGATGTTCTGGTAGCTGCTGAGCGAGGTTGTCACAGGGTCGATGGCCGGATAACTGCTGGCATCATTGGGATTGGCCTTGATGGCGTTCAGCAGTTGGGTACCCAAAGCGTAGTTGTTGGCCTCGTACTTCAGTCCTTTCTCGGCTGGCTCGATCTCCAGCACGTCGGCCTCGATCTGACTGGTCAGCGTGTTCACAATTGCACGACAGTTGCCCGTGTAGCTGTAGTACACCACCAGCGTCTTGCCTTGTCCTCCTTCCGTCATCTCAATAGGTGATGCCTCGTCGGCCATGACCTCGTTGTCGGAAGAACAGCAGCTGAACAGCATCGCTGCTAACAATAAAAGAATTTGTTTCATGTTTATGACTCCTTTCCTAGTAAGATATTAATCAATGTAGTCAAATCTGAGATGCTCACCTTTCCGTCGCCATCTACATCTCCCTTGAGACTTGAGGATGTTGGTTCTGAAAGTGAGAGTGTAACGCTGATGTTGCTTTCGCCGGCTTTCAGAAATGTGCGCAGCTCGCTCTCCGACATTCCGTCAATTCTTCCCAGGCGGGTATAACTCCATGAGTTCGAGCCGTAGAAGATGCAGATGTTACTGCCGTTGTAGAGGATAACATCGCCCGGCTGGGCAGTCGTCTGCTGGTTGCTTGTGGGCAATGAAAAACCTAATGCACCCCAAATCTCGAAACCGCCGCTGCTGTTGAGCGTCACGGTGACAGGAGCCTGCTGCAACTTTTCTGCCAATGACCTAGCCGCTTCGTTATCTTCTAGCGTTACACTCTGCGTCTGTCCGCTAATAGTGATATACATTTTGTTCGAAGTAGTTTGTGCTTCAGCGAAAGCCTGCGTTGGGAGCCAGTTCTCTATCAGCGAGGCACGGTTAGAGTGGTTGCTGGCGTTGATCCATAGCGCATCGCCCATCCAAGTTACATCGGGCAGCAGCCGGCGGGCATCAGCTACCACACCGCTGATGCCGCTCGAATGGCTCGAAACAATCAGCCCTACGTGCTTTCCTGCCATCTGCGAGCTGTAGTTGAACAGATATGTCTGCATGATGGCTGCCATCTGGCTCCACCATAGCGGGGTGACGATGATGATGTTCTGGTAGTCGCTGAGCGAGGTTGTCACAGGGTCGATGGCGGGATAGCTGCTGGCATCGTTGGGGTTGGCCTTGATGGCGTTCAGCAGTTGGGTACCCAAAGCGTAGTTGTTGGCCTCGTACTTCAG
>JAEEGI010014515.1_pt1 | contig 16545 bp, 16 predicted proteins | sample 8958751 | NCBI WGS metagenome assembly JAEEGI01 (sample SAMN16246545, study PRJNA631951) | gut metagenome | biome: gut microbiome; feature: rumen; material: KS-attached | host: Bos | place: Iran: Karaj | collected 2018-10
GTTACTCACCAGTGCGCCGGTCGCCGCCAGGAGTGTTGCCACTCCCGCGCTGCCCCTCGACTTGCATGTGTTAAGCCTGTCGCTAGCGTTCATCCTGAGCCAGGATCAAACTCTTCGTTGTTGTATTATCGTTTCTTCTTTTTCAAGAATATAAATGAAAACGCAACGGCGTGCTGTCTGTGCCCCGGCCCCGCTCTTACCCCCGACGCGCCTTGCGGCCGCCCCGGGGCGGTTTCCCTGGATGTGCTGTGCTCGTATTCTTACCTGTCTGTCGGAATCTTGACGTGGACTCGGGAGGTTCCCTTCCTTGTCTCTGCACTGTCAATTTTCCTCATTGCAAACATTTCAATGAACTCAAGCTCCCCGGCCCCGCGGCCCTTCAGTTAGGGCGTCAAAAAAAACCGCTCACTCAATTGCCGCATCTCGTGAGCCGAAAAGCGATGCAAAATTACAGCCGCCGAGCATACCGGCCAAATATTTCGACCGGAAAATTCATTATTTAACCACCGTTAACTAAACTTGGGTGTGTTTTTATCGATAAACAATAAAAATGACGTTTTTGATGTCCTGTTCAAAACAGTGGTGGCATGTCGCCGCGCTACTTGCAGGCAACATACCACCACTGTTTACAACTTTTGCAGCAAAAAAAACTGCCGTCAGGCGTTCACCTGGACCTGGATGCCAGCCTCGCGGAAACGCTCGGCGATGCGCTGCAGTTCCTCCTTGGAAACCTTCTCGAGATTCTCGGCAGGCGTCTTGCGGTCGATGGCATAGAGCATCACCTCGCGGGGCTGGATCTCGAGATAGGCTCTCAACAGGGCATCGAGTTCCTCATCGGTGGTGTTGTCAAAGTGCTTGCCCTCGTACTCGCCACGGATCATGATGGTCTGCACCACACACTGGCCCTTGAACTTCTTGAGGTCGGCGATGACACCCTCGGGGATGCAGTTGGGCGACGTGGGGCGGTTGATGGCAAGAAAAGTGCGGGGAATGGCACTATCCAGTTTGAGAATATTGTTATCCACCTTGAGCAACGCCTCGGCAACGGCGGGCTTGCCAGCCATAGTCGAATTGCTCAGCACCGATACCTTGGCATCAGGGAAGAACTCGGTGCGCAGGCGCATCACGTCCTCCACTATCTTCTTGAACTCGGGATGCAACGTGGGTTCCCCGTTGCCCGAGAAGGTGATGACGTCGAGCGTCAAGCCCTCCTCCTTCATCTGCTGGAGTTTGTGGCGCAGTTGCCTTTTCACCGTGTCGCGCGAGGGCACACCGTCCTTGCCAGGGCCCTGGGCATTGAATCCAGCCTCGCAATAGAGGCAGTCAAATGAACAAAGCTTGCCGTCGTTGGGCATGAGGTTGATACCGAGGGACATTCCCAGGCGGCGGCTGCGGATGGGTCCGTAAATGGTCGAATGGAAGATAACAGTTTGCATATCGTTCAGTTTTTGGTTTTCAGGTTGTGGGTTTTATACATTATTTATATATCAGATGAGGTTGAGTTGCTGCAGGATGTCGTTGACATCGATGTGGGACAACGTGCGCCGCTGCTGCAATGCGTCGGCAAACGAGTCCATCGCCTTGCGCACCCTGGAGTCGGAGAACAGGCGCGACAGGTTGTCAAACGCCTCGTCAAAGATGGGCTCCACCTCGTCCCGCTCCAGTTGGCAATACTCACGGCCGTCCTCATAGGCCGCATTGAACAGGTCATCACGCAGTTTGGAGTCAACCGGCTCATTGTCCAGCACCATGCGGCGGCAGAGGGCATTGGCCACAGCCAGGCCTACAGTGATGCGGTAGTGGCCCAGGATATATTTCCAGGAACCGCGCGCCGACAGCCGGGGGTTGCCAGCAAAGAAGAACTCAGGCGTGAACTGGATGCATCCAGGCCCAACGGCGTCGAGGGTGACCGACGTGAACAGGTCGTCGGCTTCAAACACCGACAGGCCCAGCGCCATACCCGCCACGCCATAACTCTTGTCGAGTTCATCACGATATCTCATTATTCGTTTCTCAGCCATAATACCTTATTATTTGCGGCCAAAGTCGGCAGGGATCTCACCCCATTGTTCGGTATTCCACTTGAGCAACGCATTGGTCCACGTGTGCGTCGCCAGCCATTGCTCGGCACGGGCGATTATCCCAAACAGACGGGCATTGGCATCGGTGCGGGCCAACCTGGTGCGGCAGCGTTTAGCCCTGATCCACGCCAGCGCTGTCTTGCTGTCGCTGTAGATGGCCGTGTGGTCGTTGTCCTGATTGTGGAACAAGGCCAAGGCATGCACGATGGCCAGGAACTCGCCGATGTTGTTGGTCGCATCGGGGAACGGGCCCTGGTGGAACAGTTCGGCCCCCGTCTGCACATCCACACCACGGTACTCCATGATGCCGGGGTTGCCCGAGCACGCACCGTCAACAGCAATGCTGTCCCACACAATCTCGGGGATAGCCTCATAGTTGACATACTCCCGCGGTGCACGTGCTATGGCCCGGAGGATGTCCATCTCCCCGGGATCGTTGCGGAAGGCCTCGACTGCCTCCTCCTGAGTATTGAATGCCTTGTATCGCGCTCCGGGATACCCCTTGACGCGCGACTCACATTCTGCCCAGGAGTCACAGATGCCGGGTTCGGTCCCCCGCCACACGACATACCACTTGCGCCTATCGTTTGACATTGCTCTTGGTCAGTTAAAACCACAAAATTACATTATTTTTCTGAAAATGGCAAATAGTGGGCCAAATCAGGGGATGAAGGCCTATGCTGACTGAATGGCATCGAGCAGTGCTGCCAAGCGGCGAGCAGTGCGCTCGGTGGCTGGGCCAGTCTCGATATCGGTGGAGTCGAACTGCAACTGGGCGGCACGATAATGCGGCGCGCGTGCCAGGAGCTCGCGCTCCACGATGGGCTGCACCTCACTATCAGGGAGATGGGCCACCTTGGGACGCTTAGACTTTTGCTCGGGCAAGAGCAGGCGGGCTGTAATGCGTTCGGGCGAAGTTGTGAGCCAGACGGTTGTGCCCACCCTATTCATCAATGCCATGTTGTCACCATGACAGGGTGTGCCGCCACCACAAGCAATGATGACATCAGCCATGTCAGCGATGTCATTCAAGGCTTCAGTTTCCAACTCGCGGAAACGAGCCTCACCTGATGTAGCGAAAATCTCGTTGATGGTCGCACCCTGGCGCTGCTCGATATAGTCATCCAGGTCGATGAAGCGCAAGCCCATCTGCCTGGCGAGCACCACGCCCAGCGTGGTCTTGCCACAGCCCATATAGCCGATAAGAAAAACCGGTTTCATTACAGCCATCCTGCCTCGCGGTACCAAGCGATGGCCTCACGGATGCCTTCGCGAAGCGAATACCGCGGATTGAAATCAAAGTCACGTCGCGCCTCGCTGGTGTCGCACTGCCAGTTGCGCTGCTTCAATATCTTGAACTTGTCACGGTTGAGGGTGCTGGCCTTGAGCGTTACCTTTCCAATCCATTCGGCCACACTGCACACGCGCTTGACCACCCACAACGGACAGGTGACGGGAAGGACATGCTTCTTGCCCAGTTCCTCGCAGACGATCTGTCGGAATTCCTGCTGGGTATAGGCCCTGTCCTCACTGATGAAGTAAGCCTTGTACAACGGCCCACGCTCGAGCGCATCCATCACGCCGACCACCAAGTCCTTGACATAGATGAAGGTGAGCATCTGCTTGCGATAGCCCACACTGAAGTCAAAGCCGCGCTTGATGCTCTTGATCATCAGGTAATAGTCGCGCTCGTGAGGTCCATAGACACCCGTGCAGCGGAAGATGGTATACGGGAAACCCTCAACACTCTTCAGGTAGGACTCAGCCTTGAGTTTGGACACGCCGTAGAAAGTGTTAGGCATCGGGATGTCGGTGGGCATGATGGGCTTGTAAGTCTCCTCGTCGCCAGGGCCCATGACGCTGAGGCTGCTCATCAACAGGAAGACGTCGGGCGTCATTGCGGTAGTCTGCAACGCATCGACCAGGGCACGCAGGTAGCCGTAGTTGACGCGCTCAAAGTCGAGGTAGTTGGTGCTCTTGGTCACACCCAGGTTGTGGACGATATAGTCCCACCTGCCCCACTCGCCCATGTGGTCGCGCAGGGTTTCCTCCAGGCGGTCCTGGTCGTCATAGTCCAACTCAATGAAATGGATGCGCTTGTCCTGCAGGAACTCACGGTTAGTGGTCGAGCGCACTGCCGCCCACGTGTCATAACCGCGCTTGAGGGCTTCCTCCACGAGAAAACCGCCGATGAAACCGCCTGCACCGGTGATGAGTATGCTTTTGCTCATTGTTTGTTCTGCTCTGATTCCTTGTGTCTCTCATGCGCCATAGCCAACTTGGTCGACTTGGTCTGGTGCTCAGCATTGTATTCTACCGCCTCGATGACGTGCTGGGCAATATACTCGGGCGGGATGTTCTTCAGGCAGCGGAAGTCGCCATACTTGCAGGGTTTGTCACCCGTGATGGAACAGGGCCGGCAATCCATGTCGAGCTGGATGTCGTCCTCCACAACCTGGTTGTAGCCCAGGTATCCGCATGCCGGTGACGTCGGGCCCCAGATGGTCATGGCCTGCAGGTCGACCAGCGATGCCAGGTGCATGTTGGCCGACTCCATCGTGAGCATCAGGTCACACTTGCCCAACAACGCATACTCGTCGAGGAACCTGTGCTTGACCTCGGCCATCGAGATGACGTTCTTGTACTTGCGGGCGATACCGCGCAGGGCGATTTTCTCGGTCTTGCCGCCGCCCATGAGGAATATCCAGTAGTTCTCACGCTTACACAGTTCGGCGATGACCTTTTCCATCAGTTCCAAGGGATAAGCCTTCTGCCGATGGGACGAGAACGGCGAGATGGCAATCCATCGCTGCCCTGGCTCTTTCTCGAGCACAATGGGGCTCACGGGCCAGTCACGGCCCTCATAGAGGCGCGTGAAGTTATCGGGCGTCTCAAATCCCAACTCCTTGAACACATTGCGGTAACGGTCGTGAATGGGCGTCACGGGTTCGTGCGTTCTGTGCGTTACCAGAGCCTTGCGCTTGGCTTTTTCCCTGTCCATGCCGGCAATCTTTGCGCCACGCAGCCACAGGTAAGCATCCATGATCTTGGTACCGGTCACGTTGTGCAAGTCGGCCACTGCATCGATATCATAGAGTTTGTGCAACTGCGCCGCCAGTTTCAACAGCCCGAAAAAGCCCTTGTGGTTCTCGTTGATGTCAAAGTCCACCACCTTGAGATTGGCGGGGCGGTCATGGAACATCGATGCGGGCCACTTCTTGGTCAGCATGATAAATCGCGTGTCGGGGTTGGCCTTGCACACGGGATAGAGTACAGGGATAGTCATCGCCACATTGCCCAGCACCGACAGTCGGATGACGAGCACGTTGCGGAATTGTTTGTTATTGTCTGCCATATCGCACAGGATTAGTTTGCAACGCCGAAATCTGGTTGCATTCACATGGCAAAATTAAAACAAATCAGCGAAATATGCAACAATTGGTTGATTTTATTAATGTTCCGGCCCTCGTCGGGGAGATAGAGCGGCTACTCAGCCACGCGCTCGCCCTTGAGTGTCGCACTCGAAGCGCTTATCACACGGCACATCACCTTGTCACCGGGCTGTTCGCCATGAGCGGGAAAGACAATGACCTTGTTCTGCTGGGTGCGGCCGAACATGTCATCGCGGCTGCGCTTGCTGTAACCCTCGACCAGCACCTCAAACGTCTTGCCCACGTCAGCGCGGTTGCTGCACAGCGACAGTTCGTTCTGCAAGGCGATCATGCGGTTGAGGCGGTCAATCTTCACGTCCTCGGGGACATTGTCAGGCAGGTTCTTGGCGGCAAAGGTGCCGGGACGCTCGCTGTACTTGAACATGAAAGCCGAGTCAAAGCCCACCTCGCGCATCAGCGAGAGCGTTTCCTGGAAATCCTCCTCGGTCTCGTCATGGAAACCGGTGAACATATCGGTCGAGATGCCGCAGTCGGGCATGGCGGCACGGATGCGGGCAATGCGGTCGAGATACCACTCGCGGGTGTACTTGCGGTTCATCAGTTTCAACACCTTGTTGCTGCCGCTCTGCACGGGCAGGTGGATGTGGTTGCAGATGTTGTCGTGGCTGGCCATCGTGTCGATGATGGCGTCGCTCAGGTCCTCGGGGTTGCTCGTGGTGAAACGCACGCGCATGTCGGGAGCGGCCTCGGCGACCATCGCCAACAGGCGGGCCAGGTCAACGGGTTCACTGCCGTCTTCGGATTTGTAGAGGTAGGAATTGACATTCTGGCCCAACAGGGTCACCTCCTTGAAACCGCGTTGGCGCAGGTCGGCCAACTCGTTGAGGATGCTCTGTGGCTCTCGGCTGCGCTCGCGCCCACGGGTGTAAGGCACGATGCAATAGGTGCAGAAGTTGTTGCAGCCCCTCATGATGCTGATGAAACCGCTCACCTTGCTACCGGCCACGCGCGACGGGATGATGTCGCGATAGGTCTCGGTGGTGGACAAGGCGGTATTGATGGCTTTCTCGCCGCGTTCGGCCAAGCCGATGAGCGAGGGCAGTTCCAGATAGGCGTCAGGGCCTGCCACCAGGTCCACGCCGTGCTCGTTGATGAGCACTTCCTTCATGCGCTCGGCCATGCAGCCGATGATGCCGACGATGAGACGGCGCTGGCGCTTGTGGCGATAGGCGTTCAACTGGTTCAGGCGCGAAAAAATCTTCTGCTCGGCATTGTCGCGCACCGAACAGGTATTGATAAATATCGCGTCGGCCTCGTCAATCTCTTCACAGGTCTCATAGCCCGCCATCTTCATCACGGTTGCCACTACCTCACTGTCGGCCACATTCATCTGGCAGCCGTAGGTCTCCAGCAGCAGCCGCTTGGCAGCGTCACCCTGCCCATCATATATCAAATTCATTGCCATATCCTATTCTCTAACTTTTTAGCCTGCAAAGGTACACAAAATCCACTGAATGGACACCACATTCAACAAAATGAGGCAAGAATACAGTCCATTTCTTGATTTTGTGCAATCAATTGAACAAAAAATTCTAATTTTGTGCAATCGGTTGAACAAAAATGCTTAATTTTGTGCAATCAATTGAACGATATGGACAAGAATGTATTAAAATCAGTCATGGTTGAGAATCGCCATGAAGTTGAGAAACAGGTTGTTATTCCTCGTAACTTTGTTTTTGAGGAATTCGGCAACTATGTGTTTGTGGGCATACGTCGCGCGGGCAAGTCCTTCTTGATGTACCAACGAATGCAGCAGTTATTATCGCAAGGTGTTGATTGGAGCGAAATGCTGTACGTGAATTTTGAAGATGAGCGCCTGGACGGAATGCAGACCGAAGACTTGAACTACATTTTGGAATGCCATTTTGAAGAATTCGGGAAACGTCCCATCCTGTTCCTCGATGAGATACAAATAGTACCTGGTTGGGAAAAATTTGCACGGCGCCTTGCCGACCAGAAGTACCGCGTTTATATCACTGGCAGCAATGCCCACATGCTGAGTGCGGAATTCATGACCACTCTTGGTGGCCGATACATTCCCGTGAACATCTATCCCTATAGTTTTGTCGAGTTTCTGGATGTCAACAATGTACCCCACAGTGAAAATGACATGTTGGCCACTCCTGCCCGTGCACTCATCAAGAACCGTTTCAATGATTACCTGCTTTTTGGCGGATTCCCTGAGAGTGCCTTGATGCAGACCAAACGTGATTACATCAATAGTGTATATCAGAAAATCTATCTAAACGATATCGCACGCCGCAACGACATCACCAACATTGCTGGCCTCAGGGTGATGCTCAAAAAAATGGCCGAGGGAGTCAAACATCCGTTATCGTTCAACCGCATTGCCGCTGTAGTTTCATCAACAGGAAGAAAACTGAGCACCAACTCGGCAGCCAAATATGTGGATTGCGCAGAACAGGCTTGGCTGATCACACCTGTCAGCAATATTACTGCCAAGACTGCCGAGAGAGAAGGCAACCGCAAATATTACTTTACAGACAACGGCTTCATGAGTTTATTCCTTATCAACCAGGAATCCGCACTACTCGAAAACCTCGTTGCCATTGCATTAATCAGGAAATACGGAAGAGAAGACGAAGTCTACTTTTGCAACACCCCTAATCACGAAATAGATTTTTATGTCCCCGAAGCAGAGACTGCTATACAAGTGGCATACAGCATAGCAGACGACAACGTTCGGCAACGGGAACTATCCGCTTTCAAATCACTGCCCAAACGGCTCTCATGCAGCAGGCGCATTGTCCTAACCCTCGATGAAGAAGAAACCGTCAACTATGAAGGGATGAAGATAGAAATTATCCCCACCTGGAAATGGCTATTGCAATAGAGCCCCAATAATATTGGGTTCTACTTCTTGTTGAGGGCGGCAGCGGTGCGGGCAGCGAGGCGGGCGTTGTTGAGGACCAGCTGGATGTTGCTGGCGAGGCTGTCACCGCCGGTGAGGTCCTTCACCTTGGCCAACAGGAACGGGGTGGTCTCCTTGCCGCGGATGCCCAGGCGGTTGGCCTCGGCAATGGCTTCGTCAATGGCCTTGTTGATGACGTCGGCGGGCATGGAATACTCCTCGGGAATGGGATTGGTGACGAGCATACCGCCCTGCAGACCCATGTCGAGTTTGGCGCGGAAGGCTGCTGCGAGGTCCTCGGGGGTGTCGATACGGTAGTCCACCTTGAAACCGCTGTGACGGGTGTAGAAGGCGGGGAGTTCCTCGGTGCCATAGCCGATGACAGGCACACCCTTGGTCTCGAGATACTCGAGCGTGAGTCCCAAGTCAAGAATCGACTTGGCGCCGGCACAGATGACCATCACGGGTGTCATGGCCAGTTCCTCGAGGTCGGCACTGATGTCCATCGTAGTTTCGGCACCGCGATGCACGCCGCCGATGCCGCCGGTGGCAAACACGCGGATACCGGCCATCGCAGCGATAATCATCGTCGTGGTTACAGTGGTGGCACCATCCTCGCCACGGGCGATGAGCACGGGCAGGTCACGGCGCGATGCCTTGGTCACAGCCTGGCCTTTGCGGCCCAGGTATTCAATCTCGTCGGGGGTGCAACCGGCCTTGAGTTTGCCGCTGATGATGGCGATGGTGGCGGGAACAGCACCGTTGTCACGGATGGTCTGCTCAACCTTGAGCGCCGTTTCCACATTTTGGGGATAAGGCATGCCGTGGGAGATGATGGTGGACTCGAGGGCAACCACGGGGCGGCCCTCGTCAAGTGCCTGCTGCACTTCGGGTGAAATCGATAAGTAGTTATTCATTGTTTCTTGTTTTATTGATGTTATCGTTACTGGTCGGGGTGGAGAGGGATGAACTTCATCACCTCATTTGTTTAGTGGCAATAGTTGCTCAAGTCGGGGTTGACGGTCTGAAGCGAGAGCAAGGTCGCATGGGCGGCTTTCATGCCAAGAAGGGCACAGTCGGGGAACGGAATCTGCTGTATCAGGGCGTGGGCAACGCCAGCAATGAAGGCGTCGCCAGCGCCAGTGGTGTTGATGACACGCGTGGGGATAGCCTTGAAGTGCTGCTGGCGGGAGCCGTCGCTGCAATACACGCCGTCACTGCCCATTGTGATATAGACCTGCTTGACGCCCAGAGCTGTGATGCGTTCGGCGGCAGCCTTGGCCGTATCACAGTCCGTGACGGCCTGCGCCTCCTGCAGGTTGAGTTTCAAGGCATGCAGGCTCCTGGTCTGGCTCTGCTCGAGCGCCTTGATCACGCGGGGAGCCTTGGCCGTGCTCACCGTGTCCACCACGAGTGGAGCAGTACAATGGTCGATGAGGTACTGTAAGGCATCAATGGAGATGTTGGTGTCGGCAATAACGAGCGCCGAGTTGTTGATGGCGTCCATCCGTGTCTCAAGGAAAGCGGGCGTGATGCTGGAGATGATATCGGTATCGGCCACGGCGGCAATCATGTCGCCCGTCTGGTCGTTGACACACAGGTAGAGGCCGTTGCGCATTCCCTCGCAGCGCTCGCTCAACGAGAGATCGAGCCCGATGGCCTGGCACTCGCGCCAACACATCTCGCCAAAGGTCTCACCGCCGAACACGCTCACAAACTTCACCTCGTGGCCCAACAACCGCAGGTTATGGGCGATGTTGCGTGCCACGCCGCCACAGCCCAAGGTCACCTGCCCCGGCACCGAGTCGGCAGGGACAAACGGCGCTGTCAATGCCGCCGAGATGTCCATGTTCACGCCACCAATCACTGTTACATATTCACTCATTCGTCAAAATCTGAATTTGGGTTGCATAGATACATTTATCGCCATAGTCAAGACAGGCAATGTCTTATTTCTTGTTGAGCAGGAACTGAAGGGGCTCGTGAAGCCGGTTAGCCCAACAGGTCTCATTGTGGCCGTGTCCTGAGAAGACGCGGCTCAGGTAGTGCCCCTTGTCCCAGCCCTTGGCAGCAATGGCGTTGTCGAGTTGCTCCTGATAGGGACCGTAGTCGGCATCAAAATCCTCGGTGCCATGATCCATGTAAATGAGGCTGCCGTTAGCCTCGGGCAGATGCTTCATGACATAGTCGCGGAAACCTGTCGCCCACGGCTGGCCATCAACACCATTGGGCAGATGGGCCATTGACAAGTGGGACGAGAGGCAGGCCACGCCACCGAACACCTGCGGATACTCACACAAGGCATAGAGAGAAATCAAGCCGCCCATGCTGGAGCCCATCATGAAGGTGTTTTCCCTAGCCGTCAGTGGCCTGTAACGCTCGTCGATGAAGGGCTTTAACTCCTTGACGACAAACTGCAGGTAAGCGTCGCCATGCAATAGCGTGGTGTCGGCCTTGCGTCGGGAATCCTCGGACACCTCTTGCCATATCTTGTCAGGGTAATACTCGTTGAGGCGGTCATCGGTGTTATAGATGCCCACGACGATGCAAGGCCTGATGCTTCCTGCCTGCATCAGGCTGTCCATCACCTCGTCAACGCGCCATTCCTGGTGGTTCCATGTGGTGGAAGCGTCAAACAGCATGTTCCCGTCATGCATATACAGCACACAGCAGGAGTCACCGGTACGGTAGCCCTCGGGCACCCACACGGCGACATCACGCGGAGGGAGAAACTGCGACCGGAACTGCGGGTACAGTTCCAGACGGCCCTTGTCGACCGACGGCATTGCCCTGGCGGACTGTTGTGACTTCCACGCCCATGCTGCCGCCAACAGGAAAAACAACAACACCAGCAAGAGTACTGTCCCGATTATCCACATCCATATTTTCTTGCGCTTCGTAGCCATAGTTACCATGCATTTATAATCCTGCAAAAATACAAAAAAACCCCTATTAAACATCTCACGCTCTCCAAAAACTGAACTCACCTGATGATTGCCGCGCAAAATGTTGCGTGACTACAAAAACTTTTTCTTAACTTTGCAGGTTGAAAAGGAATGAACCATAAAACTAAAACGATATGATGACCGATAACGATAATCCTAAACCGTTATACATCGTGACGGGTTCGACCGACAGCATGGGGAGCGTGATTTCACGCAAACTCGCCGAACAGGGCAAGGCCGTGCTGCTCGCCAGCCGCGATATCCAAAAGGCAGAGAACTATGCCGCACAGCTGCGCACGGTAACACGCAACAAGGACATCTCATGCTTGCAACTGGACCTCAACTCGTTTGAGTTGGTCAACGACTTCGTGGACCGCCTGCGCGCATTGAACCGCCCCGTGGCTGCCTTGATCAACAATGCGGGCATTCTGCCGCGACGCAGCGAGATTTCGCCTAACGGCTTTGAGCACTCGGTGCAGGTGAACTACCTGAGCACTGTGCTGCTGTCGATGCAGGTCTATCCCCTCATCGAAGAGGGCGGACACATCATCCTGTCCACCAGTGTCTCGCGGCGCTTCGTTACGTTGCCCTATGAGTTCCCCGCCGTGTCCCACTTCACCCCGTGGGGCGCTTATGCCCAGAGTAAACTGGCGCTCACGCTGTTCTCCATCTACATGTCGAGCGTGATGAAAACACGCCGCGTGTCGGTCAACTGCGTCAATCCCGGCCTGCTCAAGAGCGGAGCCCTGGCCATGGCACGATGGATGGACCGCGTGCCCGATTACCTGACGCGCAACATCCCCAGCCCCGAGGCCGGCGTAGTGCCCACGCTGCGCGCGCTGGAGAGCAAGGATACGGGTTACCTGTTCGCAGGTGCCGACAAGCAGGTCAAGACCTCGACGATGCTCAAGAACCGCGAGATGTTCATCCGCGTGTGCAACGACACGATGCGCATCTTGAAGGAGTATCTGAACAAAGAGAACAAGTAGCAGATAGCCGACTATCAATACAGGTTTTCATTACTCTCCACGGGAAAACCAGGGACAAGAAACCAGAAACGAATGACGATTCTAGGCGAAAACGACCGCCTGCCACAGGGCAGCACAGTCGCCACAATAGGCATGTTTGACGGCGTCCACCTCGGGCACGCCACGCTGGTCGATTTTCTCAAGCGCCAAGCCGCGGCAGCAGGCAAACAGTCGTTGGTCATCACTTTCAAGCACCACCCGCGGCAGGTGCTGCATCCCGACGAACCATTCCATCTCATCATGCCATGCAACGACAGGCTCAGGCACCTCGAAACCTTGGGGCCCGACCTGCTCTTGCCGCTGGAGTTCACCCGTGAACTGGCCAGCCTGGACTCGTCGCAGTTCATCGAACTGCTGCGGGACCGCTACGGCGTGGCCGAACTCGTCGCCGGCTACAATCACCGTTTCGGCCACAAGCGTGGTGAGACCTTCGGCGACTACTGCCGCCATGGCGAGCGACTGGGAGTCAAGGTCGTCAAGGCACCCGAGTACCTGGGGAAATATGCCCCGGTGAGTTCCACCATTGTCCGTGGCCTCATCGCTGCCGGCCGTGTCGTTGACGCGATGCACTGCATGGGCCGTCCCCACGTTATCGCGGGTAAGGTCGTACACGGGTTCCACAACGGTCGCGGACTGGGATTTCCCACCGCCAACGTGGGGAAGATGGACCCTGACGTGCTGATGCCGCACAACGGAGCCTATGCCGTGCTGGCCCATGTCCACGGGCAACAACTGCAAGGCATGGCCAACATCGGGCGCCGCCCCACCCTGGACAACGGCGACCAACTGAGCATCGAGGTCAACCTGTTTGACTTTGACGAGGACATCTACGGCGAGGACATCTCGTTGGAGTTCATCAGTTTCCTGCGCCTGGAGTTCAAGATGTGCGGCCTCGACGAACTCAAGCAGCAACTCACGCTGGACCGCGACAATGCCAAGCGTATTTTGAAAGAATACTTAAACAATCGATAACCAGTATTAGGAATTAGGCAAGGGCAACCGAACCTAAGACCTGATACTTAAAACTTAAAACTCTGTATGGACATTATCAACCTGTGTGACCATAACTCGCTTTTAGGTCAGTTCATGAGTGAAATCCGCGATAAGAGGATACAGCAGGACCGTATGCGCTTCCGCACCAACATTCATCGTCTGGGCCAAATCATGGCCTATGAAATCTCGAAGCGGCTGCAGTACAACACGGTAGGCGTCGAGACGCCCCTGGGCGTGAAGCAGTGCAACGTGTTGGGCGATAAGGTGGTGCTCTCCAGCATCCTGCGCGCCGGTCTGCCGTTCCACGAGGGATTCCTGAGTTACTTTGACGGCGCTGAGAATGCCTTCGTATCAGCCTACAGGAAATACATCGACGACACCGACGACTTTGTCGTGCACATCGAGTACATTGCCAGTCCGCGTCTTGACGATAAGACGCTGATACTCGTTGACCCGATGCTCGCCACCGGTTCATCGATGGAACTGGCCTACAGGGCACTGCTCACCAAGGGCGAGCCTGCCCACGTCCATGTGGCAAGCGTTGTGGCAACCCCCAAGGCCATCGAGGTCATTCGCCAGCATCTGCCCGAAGACAGGACCACGCTGTGGACCTGCGACATCGACGATGAACTCAACGAGCACAGCTACATCGTGCCCGGCCTGGGTGACTGCGGCGACTTGCTCTATGGCGAGAAGGAGTAATTCCCCTTTCAGGGAAATAATGACAACCGATAACTGATAACTGATTATGGTACGCAAATATGACTACCTCATCATCGGCTCGGGTGTAGCCGGTATGAGTTTTGCCCTCAAGGTGGCAAAGACAGGAACCGTCGCACTGGTGTGCAAGTCCAAGATGGAAGAAGCCAACACCGACCTGGCTCAGGGAGGTGTAGCCACTGTGACCAACCTGGAAGTGGACAACTTCGACAAGCACATCCACGACACGATGGTGGCCGGTGACTGGCTCAGCGACCCCGAGGCCGTGAAGAAGGTCGTTACCGAGGCTCCCGCCCAAATCCAGGAACTGCTGGGATGGGGCGTGGACTTTGACAAAAACGAGAAGGGCGAGTTTGACCTGCACCGCGAGGGCGGCCACAGCGAGTTCCGCATCCTGCACCATGCCGACAATACGGGCCACGAAATCCAGGTGTCGCTCATCGAGACCGTCAAGGCCAACCCCAATATCGACATCTATGAGGACCACTTCGCCGTGGAAATCCTCACCCAGCATCATCTGGGCAAAATCGTGACGCGCCGCACCTCGGGCATCGAGTGCTATGGCGCCTATGTCCTCAACCAGGAGACGGGCGAGGTCGACACCTTCCTCTCACGCGTGACGCTCATGGCAACGGGAGGCATCGGCTCGGTGTACCGCACCACGACCAACCCGCTGGTGGCCACTGGCGACGGCATCGCTATGGTCTACCGTGCCAAGGGCACCGTGCAGGACATGGAGTTTGTCCAGTTCCACCCCACGGCGCTCTACCACCCCGGCGACCGTCCCGCCTTCCTTATCACCGAAGCCATGCGCGGTTACGGCGGCGTGCTGCGCAACCTGGGCGGCGAGGAGTTCATGCAGAAGTATGATCCGCGCCTGTCGCTCGCGCCGCGCGATGTGGTGGCCCGCGCCATCGACAACGAGATGAAGCAGCGCGGTGAGGACCACGTCTATCTGGACGTGACGCACAAGGACCCCGAGGAGACCAAGCACCACTTCCCCAACATCTACAAACATTGTCTGGACCTGGGCATCGACATCACCAAGGAGTACATCCCCGTGGTGCCCGCAGCCCATTACCTGTGCGGCGGTATCAAGGTGGACCTGAATGCCTGCTCCAGCATTAAGCGGCTGTACGCCGTCGGCGAGTGCTCCTGCACCGGCCTGCACGGTGGTAACCGCCTGGCCAGCAATTCGCTCATCGAGGCCGTCGTGTATGCCGACGCGGCTGCCAAGCATGCCATCGAGCATCGCAATGAGTATTCCTGGCGCGAAGACATCCCCGCATGGGACGATGCCGGCACCACCCACCCCGAGGAGATGGTGCTCATCAGCCAAAGCGAGAAAGAAGTGGGTGAAATCATGGCAACCTATGTGGGTATCGTGCGCAGCAACCTGCGACTCGACCGCGCTTGGAACCGCCTGGACATCCTCTACGAGGAAACGGAGCGCCTGTTCAAGACCAGCAAGGTGTCGCGACGCATCTGCGAGTTGCGCAACATCATCAATGTGGCCTATCTCATCACCCGCCAGGCCAAGGACCTCAAGGAATCCCGAGGCCTCCACTACACCATCGACTATCCCCCTCAACCCAAGAGCGAGGATGACCTGAAACTGTAGATAGACGGTCAATAGACACAGCAATCCCTATAGCGACTATAGTGCACATCTATAGTTTCTATAGGGATTCGTTTTTAGATTTCCTCGTACTCGGCGTCGGTGATTTGTTCCTCGACGACGATGCGGCTGTCGCCATCCGGCGTGGTTTCCTCGGTGACGCTGCCGCTCACTTCCTCGAAGTCGGCATACTCGCCCTCACCGCTGGTGAAAATCTTGCGTTCGCCGGTCTCAGTGTATTCCTCATCGGGCTCACGGTTGGGGCGCTCGCGCTCCTGGCGTCCACGGAACGATTCATTGACGCGTCGGCGCAGGTTCTGCATGTAGAGCCATCCGCGAATAATCGGAATGCCCACCATGAGCAGCAGCACCAGAAGTATGAATATCAGAAAATTCATTATTTCTCTCTTTTAACGATAGACAGTAGCACATACAGTGCAATGGCAGCAGCCAATCCGGGCAGACCCAACACCACGACAAATGCTACCGTGGCTATCAGCTGCAAATATTGTGCCCAATTCTGCTTGAGCGACGACAGGTTGTGCATCTTCAGTGAGAACATGCGCAGCGGACACACCATCAGCAGTGCCAGCGCCACGATGAGCAGCACCACCAGCCACAATGCCACGGGATGAGTCGCATACCATGCCGTGAATCCCACCCAGAAGATGGCATTGGCCGGTATGGGCAGGCCTGTGAAAGTGGTGGTCTGGTTGGTATCGACGTTGAAACGCGCCAAGCGCAATGCGCCGAACACAGGCAGCAACAACGACACCAGTGCCCAGCCGCCAGCGCCCTGCTCGACCATGAGGTTGTACAGAATCAGTGCAGGCGCA
>JAEEGI010014518.1_pt1 | contig 16545 bp, 14 predicted proteins | sample 8958751 | NCBI WGS metagenome assembly JAEEGI01 (sample SAMN16246545, study PRJNA631951) | gut metagenome | biome: gut microbiome; feature: rumen; material: KS-attached | host: Bos | place: Iran: Karaj | collected 2018-10
CGTAAGATCTGCCCGTACAGACTTACAATCTCTTGTTGACAGGGGTTATCTCAGACAAACCAATTTGAACAAGAGAGCTATGGGCTACATAAAATCAGAGCGTTTCGAGCAGCTTTTCACAGATGTCTTAGACAAAAATTAGATGAGATTAGGGGAAGTTTTCCACAAATTTCCCCTAATTTCCCTTACCATTCACTTTCCCCATTACTCCCTCATTTCATCCTCAAGGGGACATGTAAACAAGGGCACAAAAAAAGGCTGATGCCTACATCTCTGCAAACATCTGCCCTTCAGGGTATCACATTTTGTGACACCCCCATGAGCGGAGACAGAAAGTAGAAGCGAACCCTTTATCATTAATCGTGGACCTTTAACCATCAACTTTCGCTCAAGCAAAGCATCGACCACTCTATGTTTGTAATTTCCTTCCATACAGCATTTTACACTCTGCACTCGGGAGTTTGGCGCATTCTCGTTCGGGAGTTTGGCGCAATTTCATTTGGTTATTTGACCGAAATTTAATCCGGCACTTGGCCATATTTTAAAGGGGACATGTATGGATGATCTTTCACACTGACTCTAAACCATCAATTACATTTTACGGTATGTTTTTTAGGCTTGCAAAGCCGGGGTTTTTGCTTTCAAGGTCTTGTAACCACGTTAGTGGATGTGAGAAGTGGTTGTGGAGTTGGCGTAAAAGCTTGTTTTTAAAGACAAGGACACACCACTTTACACAAAGGCTCGAAAGAGCTTCAAGACCACAGAAAGGGTTTTTACGGTTTTTTTCTAAAGCATTAAACATTAGTGGAAATTCGTGTTATTTGTGTTCGTCAACAAAAAAAAGGCTGACCCCATTACGGAATCAGCCCCTTCACAAATTCGTTATGATCTGCTTTATCTCTAAACTTTTAACTCTTAATTTTTCACTCTTAGTTCTTAGTTCTTAGCTCTTACTTCTATTTTCTTCCAGTCAACAATCTGCCACAGTGCAGCGAGATGATCCGGGCGACGGTTCTGATAGTCCAGGTAGTAGGCGTGCTCCCACACGTCGAATGTCAGCAGGGGCTTCAAACCCTTCTGAATGGGATTGGCAGCATTTGTTTCCTGTGTGATGACCAGTTTACCATCCTTGTCCGCAGACAACCACACCCATCCGGAACCGAACAGCGTAGCGCCTTTCTTTTGGAACTCCTCCTTGAACGCCTCGAACGACCCGAAGTCGCGAGCGATGGCCTCAGCCAAATGTCCTGTAGGAACATTGTCAGCCTTAGGCGATGCTAACTGCCCAAAATACAGATTATGGTTCAATATCTGTCCCGCGTTGTTCAGTATGCCTCCTGTTGCTTTGCATACTATCTCCTCCAGTGTTAAGTCCTCCATCCCGCTCCCAGACAACAGAGTGTTGAGGTTATTCACATAGGCCGCGAGATGCTTCCCGTGATGAAAGCCTATCGTCTCCTTACTTATCACGGGCTCCAATGCCCCCGCCTCATACGGCAACGCCATCAATTCGAATTTCATAAGTTTATGTTTTTAGTTTTTATCTCTTCGGGTACTTTAACCTTAACCATATTAGTCAAAGTCAACGTTAACGTCAAAGTCAACGTCAAGGTTATTTCACATAATATCCACCGGTTTTATCCGAGTCTCTATGTTCTACTAATCCTTCTTTTACTAATAATGCAAGATGTCTATCAACTGTGGGTATACTCTTTCCTGTCAATTCTGAAATCCGCTTTCTTTGTATTCCGGGATTGGCTTTAATCGTCTGATAGGTATTGTTTACACTATCATTTCGGTTATCATTTCGGTTATCATTTCGGTTATCATTTGCAATTTTTACACCATCGCTATTATACTCCATCGAGTAAATAATAGTCATAAACTGACTGGGCGAAGACTTGAATACGGGCCTCCGGTCCTCTTTATATGATTCTATAGGATTTACTCTACAAAAAGAAATACACTGAATTTCAGAAGCTTGCACGAGGGCGCGTCATCCCTTGCAAATAAGAACTAACCATAGAATGGAATATAAGTCATATACTTCTACTTCATACTCCTTCTCATCAGGAATACGCTTTGGAGGCTCAAACCATCAAAATAACAATAATTGCTGGGCATCTATTTTAGGTGGATAGAATGTCCCTATCACTATAAACGGATTTGCCATATGACGTTGTTGGAATTCTTTCGTCGTACCCAAGAAAAGGTATAATTCGCAATCCTTAACCATATGATCATAGTACATCTCCCTCACTTTCTTACATGCCACAGCCTCATCATAACCGCTAGACCTCAGGCAATTCCAATACAATGTTCCCAGTTCCCAATCCTCAATCATCAAAGTGTGAGATTTTCCGTCATCTGTAGTGAATTTATACGAGAACTCATATGGTAGTTTTTTTACCACCTCAAATACCTCCTTTTTTTCAAACAAGTCTAGCTGATTCTGATTGGCCTTCACCGCAGCCAACTTCTTCTGATCCCATTCCCTTTCTACTGACTTGATTACAAAATCCGTAACAGTTGCCTTCAAAACCGCAAGTGACATCTGGGTTGCCTTGCAATCCTCAAGAAGTTTATCCATGTCCGTATAGACATTGCGCAAGACAATCTCTTTCCTCGCTGCCCAGCCATTCTTCGTGTCTATATGTCCAACCACATTAAACGGCGCATCAAAACTCACTGGCCTAAAACTTTCCGGTCTGAAATCATTCTGGTTCTTAACCACATCCACCTCTACCCAGTCATACTTACTATACTGGGAATAAGGTTTCAACTTTCTGAATGGTACAGGGAAAATACGAATCCAAGAACCATCTTCACGAAATCCTGCAGTACAAACAAGTTCATCGTATTTTTTGGAAAGACACGGGTACGTCTTTACTGTTACTAATACCTTCTCTACTGCCATGTCCTAAATTTCCTTGAAATCAAATGAAATACCTTGCCTGCTCATTATTTTTCTTGCAATTTGCGTCCTATGGCACTGATTAACATCCTTCTCAAAACAAGTCAACGCCACGCGTTGATCTGTATTTATCAATTTTACGATTCTATCAAGATATGCCTCGCTCGCAGCCAGCACGGTAGTTCTGTACTGTTCAAAAAGCAAATCATAATCCCTTTGTGAATACAATGACTGTCTTTGACTTGACTCAATACCCAACTCCGGAATATGAATATAATTTATACCGACACCATTACATGCTGATTGCAGTTGCGTCTTTGAGAATCCGTATTTCTGGCTATACGCATTCTTACGGACATCACAAAGTGTCCTAACACCATATATAAGCAATCTATTTAGATATTCCTCCAATGACAGGCCCTCATATCCAATGGTAAATAGTGTGTGATTCGTATAAGTCCTCCTATGATCTTTCTTTCTCACCTCCTTCATCTGTTCTTGAGTTAGATGCTTATGTGCAATCTCACTATTTATTGCGTAATAAGGGAAGTTCTGATATGTATAATTTATGAAATCATCATCTGTAAAGTCCTTATAAGCATCAACTATACGATATAGGCATCCAGAATCGAACAAATCCAATCCTGATACATATTGCTTTGATCTATCAATGGTTATCATCCCGCCATCAATGCTTAGATAGCCAGACTTCTCAAGTACAGAAACATCATGATTAGCATTGAAAGAAAAGCAACCATACTTATACGGAACAAAACTATAGGCACGACTCTCTGGCTCCTGTTCTCTCGTGAAAAGGAATAACGCTTTTTGAAGACCAATCGGGCTCATTTTCCCGCCAAACGCCTCAATTAAAGCAAGTAGCACCTTACATCTATAGTACATCACACATTTATATTGAGTTAAAACACAACGGCATTTAACTTGCAAGTAGTTCGCTTTCCAATCGCAAAGATACGAATAATTTTTCAAATTCACCCATTTGGCCGAAAATTAATCCGGCACTTGGCCATATTTTGATGTGACAGTTGGCAAAATAATCCTTAATTCCATGAATCTGTAGTTCCTTAGATTCATGAGTCCAGCAAAGCCCTCAACCCGATTTTAACTTTTAATTTTCCACTTTTAACTGTAAGAATGCCCTCAGACCCCTTCCGCCATCGCTCGTCCTGAGTCATCTTCCTTTATCTATCTCCACCGGGCCAGAGTACGACAGCCTCAAATATACAGAATCGAAGAAATGACCCTTCTCCTTCTCCCATCGTTCATCAAAGTTTTTCAGCTCTTCCTCTGTGAATCTTACTGGTGCGTCATTTTGTATTGTTAAAGCCAATTCATCAATATACCTATGTATGGTATCTTCTGAGATGTCTTGGTAATATTCCTTAATCGTATTATTCAACGCTTGCCGACTATATACCTTCGAGGCTTTTATTTCATTAACCTTTCCCTCCAATATCTCATCTGGAAACAGTTTCTTCGAGCGGTTACAATAATTATAAATCAGTTCAGAGATTGCTGCATCATGCTTGAAGAAAATCCTCTCCGCTTTACTATTGAAATCCTCATCTTTCTGCATCTTATATACCAATCCCGCTTGGCATCCCGGTCGCGAAAATGGCTGCAGCCCGACAGCACTTAACCTCTTAGCGGCAGCATTGAAAATAGGCATATCTGTGTACTCGTATATCACACCTACACCATCCTCTGTATAAGGCAGGTATGTTCCGTTCTCGTACTTCGTGGCGGCAAAGAATGCGGCCACCCATTTGTCTGTAGTCAAATCAAGTACGTCCGTTTTTATTCCATAGTGTTGTCCTATTGCCGTTGAATCCACATTCAGGAACAATGGTTTTAGACCCTCTGGCGTGGCATAAGAGAGACCATTTTCATATATTCTGGTCAACGGATATTCTTTCAATAAAAGCTCCAGTTCTTTCAGGCATAGCCTTTCATGAAACATCTCTGCCTCTGACAATCCTCGATACAACGAAGGCTTGCACTGCTTCCCTTCAAGTCTGTCTGATTGGCCTCTATAATATCTATAAGGATATAATGCACATGGATAAAGATGTGTACGTCCGTCTGGCATCCGTATCGCCTCAAACATACCTTCCTGATAATGGGTCGGGAACATCAACCTCATCACTTCCTTATCCAGATGGAACCATTCCTCATTGTATGCTATCATCTCCATGACATCTAACAGGTTCGGCAGTTCCTTCTGCTCCGTTTCCGATACCCAACAGGCTACAGCATGGTCCAAATCAAGTTTTCTTATATAATCGATTCTCGTTTGGTAATTCAACTCCATTGCTGCCTTCTCATATCGTTGAGCACCATACTTTGCCGCCTCCCGGTCACCTATAGTCAACGCCGTTTTGATATAGAATTCTGCAGATCGGCACACTTCTGCGTATGCCTTTATGCTTTCAAAGAAATCGATACTTTTCTCTATGAGTTGTAGGTCATTGTTCAACAGTCCCTTATCTCTGTCAAAAGAACATTGCGCTCCGGGATGTTTAAAATCCTCTCGCTTTACATCCTCATTGACCAATCGGCGAGCCTCTGTTATAAAACGCTCCTCCTTTTGCTGGCACTTATGCCATAACAGGAAGTAAGACTTCGCCATCCGCACCTTACAGAAAGCAGCATTCTCATGATCATTTACTTTTTCATAATGCACACGGGCTTTCCAAAGAAACGACAGGCTCAACGCAGGATAATGTGTCCCTATCATCCGAGCCATCTCCGAATAGCACTTTGCTATCAACGACGGATTTCCATCAGCCTCAGCTTCAGCCAATGCTTGACTCAGCGAATTAATGCCAATTATCTGATGACAATCATCGCATTCTATTGAACCTTTTACGATAAGCACCTCCACCTTCTGTGGGTGGCTGATATCTTTCTTGAGTAACTTGTCACACAACTCCAGTGCTTTCTCATTATCGCCAAGCCTCCTATAAGCCTCTATTTCTTCTTTGTCGATTATGAAATCTGGAGCGCCATGTATAGAGAAGTCTTTTTCTATCATCTTGTATTGCCTGATAGTTTCAAGCGCCTCTTCCGCCTGGCATGCATTCTGTTGCCAGCCAACCATATTCAACAGCAAGGAGAGCACTTCGTTAGGCGTTAAACCAAAAAACACCTTTTCAAACTGCACCTGCGATAGCCGTTGCCTATAGTCGTTCATGCAAAGTTTACCATACAATGCACGATAAATCTCACCAGCTCCATCAATGTTGCCCTCTCGCATCATTGCCGTAGCGCGGTTCATCTGCTCCCCAAACTTCTGCCTATCAATCATCCTCTCTCCTTATACACTCAACTTGTTCTTCATCTGAAGGTCTGCCACCTTCCTCGTCAGCGTTCTTACATCATCAAGCAAGGCCAATATATTTTCTCTGTTCCCGGCAGCAACTGTACCTCTTTTTGCAGTGAGCGTATTGTAACATTCCATTAGGCAATCTCTATCTGCGCCTTTAGTCTTCGTGATTTCCACATTAAAACTAGTCACAAATTTCTCCAGTTCATCTTCTACATAGTTTGCGCTTTTCCCCTGCAAGGAACTATTCTTGCTGGCCTTATGTAGGAATATCCCAAACTTCTCGCATTCTTTCTGAAAGGAAACAAAATTTTCATATTGGATGTTTTGTAATATCTTATCCCGTGCCACCTCTGTTGCTTCTTGTGCCGCAACAGAAGCATCCTTTGCTTTTTTAGCTTGGAAACTTTGCCATATTGAGATTGCTGCACCTATAATAGATGCTATCCCACCTATAATGCTAACTATACCTACCCAGTCCATATTAGTAGCACTCTAGAAGATCTCTTATCTGCTGTTCATTCATCATATACCTATTAGGCAACACTTTATACTCTTCCCACTTTAGCAACATTGCTCTATACTTTGGTAATTCTGGCCAATGGCTGTTATAGTAGCCATGCGATAATTGTTCTATTTCATTATAGCGTCCAAGGTCTTTAATGAAATATTCGGTATAAAACATCTGCTTACCTTCGTTATTTCCGTCGAATCCTGGAAATCTTATATCGTCTTCAGTGAGAGAAAGTTGTATTCCTTCTCTCTTCAAATTGATATAGGAATAAATGATGCCTCGATACATCTCTAAAATATCAAGAACCTCCCTACAACCATCGGCAGAAAGCTCCTCATCAAACAAACAATCAAAAACGTCGCTATAGTGATACTCATAGCCATATTGAAGAGCCTTAATCATGTTGTCATAATCATACTCTTCATCGCCTTGATTCTTCAATATTTTCAACAGATAAATAAACTTCGCCCTATCTGTTTTTGAAAGTTTTACAACATTCTCCATCTTACTTATTTCTTAATTATTTATTTTAGACATTTACATTTTCTGATAACTGATAACCTCTCAACTTTATAATATGATGCGGTTATATGCACTTGTTTCAAACAACTGATAATGCTCTTGATTCGCCAATTCATTAGGCAAAACATCATAGAACAGGGCATACTCTTCAGCTATCGTTTTATGCCATCCTCCACAAGCGGCATAGTAGTAAAACATCAGATAACGTTCATTGTCCGACAGCGTATTCCTTAGCATTACTGCATACTGATAGCGTTCTTCATTCTCTATCAAATCACTACTGTCAACATAGTTCAATATCCCATCAAAGAAATGGAAATAGTGATTAAACACCTCAAAGTCACTATAGCTAAACAACCTATCAACGGTTTTCGCCTCCAAGTATCCTTTGATACCACGCGAACCATCAAAGTTATCTTTTTCCAAATAGAACTTCTTGAACACTTCCCTTCCTTTAGCAGTGAAGGGGTCTGCCCCATCAAGGCATTCATATTCAAGGTTATCCGTGATATGTTGAAACAACGACATCAGATTAAAGAAGGTGTTTTCAAACCGTTGCCGTTTCATGGTCTTATTCTGCTCCACAAACTCATTACGTGTTTGTTCCAGTTCGTCACGCTGTAATGCAAGTTCTCGTCTTTGCAATATCAAGGTAATTATCAATCCCGCGAAAGCCAGCCCTGAGAAAAGGGCATTTACCGCCCCAAACATGTCTCCGAAAATGCCTTGCTTCGTCTCTGGCATAAACAGTACGAAGAAAGTCAACGCCCAAATCACAACAACTCCAATTGCACATCCCCATGCAATCTTGATGATCTTCCCGGTATCGTCTTGTTTATTTGTTTCGTTTCCCATTATTCAACGTTTAATCTTTCCTTGATTTTTAACAACAATGGTTCATAGGAACGCTCTTTAAGCGATTCAAAGGAGTAAGAGTTAATATCATCTGTCACCTCAGCAAGTTTCTGCAACTGATGGATATACTCTTCAATGAGTCTGATCTTTTTCTCCAATGGTAATATCACCGTCTTATCCTCAGAAATGATTTGCTTAATGACAAACGTGGTATCGTTTTTCTTCTCTTCCCAGTAATTGGCTAATTCCTTGTATTTATTCTCATCTCGCACTGTCTCGTCAATCACTATAGGGAATACCCTCTTCAAATAATCGGGATGATTCAACACTCCGGCCAATTCATAAACGCAATTGAACGATTTCAAGTAAGCTTCTGAAAACATCACTACCACAAAAGCTCCTTCTCTTATCTCATCCATAAACGCTGTAATGCTGTCGCCATACCGACAATCCTCCTTATCCCTTCTATAATATATCTGCTTTCGTTTAAACAAATCGCACAAATTATCAGCGGCATCCATTGACTCACCCTTCCATTTGTACGAAATATAAACCGTCGGTTGTTTTTCGCCTTTCTTTATGGCCTCATAATATGGCAAGTACATAGGATCTAGTTTTCGATATAACTGAAGATAAACCGAATGCTTTCCTTTATACCATTCGCCATCTCCACACACCCACAACCTACATTGCTTACATTTTGAAAGGAACGAATGAAGTCTTAAAACATCTGCCTGTGAAATATTGGCAAAATGTTCATAGAAATTGGATAGTACTAACAGTATCTTCGATTCCTCACCAATTGCCGTAAAGAAATTATTGAAAGCGACTCGCAGGGGTAGTTCCTTGTCTTGGTTCTCACAAATGGCAGTTATATGATCGTTAAGCAATGGATCCTCCAACTTTTCGCATATAGAAATGACTAACTCCCCCATCAACTGTTTCATATCATCGGTAAGCGTTAGTCGCACCACTTTGTATCCACATATATCAGCCCCTTCATAACTATCAAAGAAGAAATCAAGTTGCTCCTTAAGTGCTTTGCTGAAGCACAAGTTAGTCTCGGAGGCAACCAACTTCTTGAACACCTCTTCGTTAGACAGTATGTCCTTACCCTCCTTTTTGACCAGATTCGGCAAGAGGAACTTTTCCATTTCTAGCTCAGTCATATCTTACCGATTATCTAGTTCATACAAGAAACGCCTCATACCCCTTCTAACAGACTCCATCGCCATCAGCTTATCCATCGTATCAAGGGCCGTTTCCAGTCCCAGATTGCTCTTGTCATACTTACGTATGGCATTATAAGCAGAAACTAGGATACCCATAGTGGTGGATGCGTGGAATAAATTCTGTTCGTCCTTATGCTCCACTTCTGCGTAAACACACATCCACCTCAACACATCGTCTGGATGCATTGCGGCTTTCTCCTTCATAAAGTCTAAGAACTGATGACTGGCATATCTGAACACTTTGCCTTTGGTGTAGGTATCTACGAACGACACTATTTCCTCCCAAGGTCGGTCTTCATAATCATCTATCAGGTAGTCGTATGCCTTTCCCAGTTCCTCATCTTCACTATCTACCACCCATTCTGTCACAGGTTTTACATAAGCAGGATACATATTTACTATCTCCTTTGTGAAATAGCGGATAAGACTTAACTGGGCTTTGACAGATCTATCTAACAGGTCATGTAGCAATTGGTCTGCCCCATCTCTTTTTCTCACCCATGCTATCCATAACAATTGCGCCAGCATTTCATGCGAAGCTTCCACATCATAAAGCTTCACAAAGAAGTCTTTCAGGTCGTCGTAATGAGTATTGATAAAGTACAACAGGGGATGGTAATTGTTCAGCGGTATAGACATCAATGAGGGGGTCAGGTTCTTAGTTAGCTTCCGGTACAACTCATAATTCCTCTGAATATTCAGGTTATTCAATAGTGCCTGTTGTAAAATTATCGCCCCCTTAGTGGGCGCAGAGGCATCTTCGCAAGCCTCCAAGGCTTCAAATATATGATTTTCATATTGAGTCAGCTGGTCACACATCACCAAATGGAATGCCGCATTACCCCTCGCTCTATTGATTCCTGCATCGTATACACGATCTCTCAAATCTTCATTATCAACAGGCTCTTCCGGATAATTCTTTGTTATGTTGCACATAAACTCCATCATCACGTCAGTCACCTCCCCCTTCTCGATGAAGTAATCCATCTCGCGCAATAAATCCATCACGGCATAGAGGTTCTTCTGGTCATACAAACCAGAAACCGACAAATCCTTGATTAAGTTATCTGTCAGAGTCTTGATTATCGTTATGTCATAATCAGCCTTTATCAGTCCTATGATACCGTAGGCAGCATATTCACGGTGAATAGAGGAGTCTTTCAATATCGCATTGATATACGGTACATACTTTTCAGGATTCTGTGTCACAATTGTCTGGAAATTCGTGCACTCACCCTGCCTTGTTGGTTTTTCATCTATTCCCGTTGCATTGGTGTTATACTTTCTGAACGCCCCCAGCATGTCCTCAACCTTCATTGCCTTCATGCTATTGATGCTGTGTGCACTCCAACCCGACTTGGAGTATGTTCTGAACGGCTCATGCACTTCCGCTTTCTTCAGTTCCCGCTCTTTTTCTTGCAGATATCTCCACTCGTCCGGCCATTCAGTTCTCAGATAGTCTTTGGGCAGTTGGGTCAGCAGTTCCTGTTTCCTCCTTCCAATATGATAAAGTGGCACCTGGTATTTTATTAAATCAGGGAAAGGGGTCTTTTCCCATTCTGGCGCAACGGCAGATATAACGGTCATGATGGCTTTTTTCTCTTCATCGTCAAACGTGGGGAATACTGCTTCCAGAAGCTTAGCTATCTGGAAACTTACCTTACCGCTAATCTCTTCCAAAATATCTTTGTTGGTCAGCACACCCATCAACTCATCTTTGAAAGCATCTGGGTTATCACGAACTATCCTTAAACCTATATAGTACAGTATGGCCCGGTTGCTTTCCAAACACTCTTTTACAACACTTCTGATTGCATCTGGATTGCTCTTTGCAAGCCCCGTAGCATAGGTCAGATAGTCAGCCACTATCTGGTCGTGGTGGTTATAGTAATCACTACTGCTATAGCTATAAAACGCACTGCTCTCCTGTAGAATCACTTCTCTCATTCGGTCAAACTGTGATAGCTCATCTATCACTTTAATGACCTTCAAATAAGTAATGGCTGCTTTCTCAGGGTGTTTGTCATGAAGATCGTCCAGTAGTTCGTAGGCAGGATTGTCCAGATAGACTGCTCTTAGGATAAAGTGCTCTTCATCCTTTTTGTTCATCTCCTGTTTCAGTTTCCCGCTGACATAAGTCAGTATCTGCTCTTCCACGAACTCATAATCCACTACCGCCAGTTCCTCCAGATAATTCTTGAATTTCAAAGGCTCATTTCCGCTGGCCTCCAAATAGAGTGGTTTTACATTCAGTAGTATATCTTCACTGGGATAGTGGTCGGCCACCTCCATCCATTTTTGGTTCCATTCTGCATTTCCTGGCTTGATTTGTGCGCATAGGTAGTTTGCCACCATCTTGCCATCATACAGCATAACGTTCTCACACAAGTCCCTTACCAGTTTGTACATTGTCTCATCGCCATTATCCAAGTCTTTGGTAATAATGGGGTGTTGACATACAAACAGAAACCACTCTTTCCCGTAGATGGCTTCAATAAACATGCCCCTAAACAAATCACTCGGTAGGATATATGTACCCACAAAGTTCTTTTCCTCATCTGTAGGTCTGCCAAAACCGGCAAGCGTCGTTAACAACAACATCTTGATATGCATTCTGTATGCACCTTTCCGGTCATCTGCCACAATATCCTTCAGTTCGTGAATATATGTCTCTGGTTTAGCTTCTCTCAGGTAAGTAAAATACTGCTTTACTCGGTTCCTAACATATAACCCCTGATGTCTGCTCTTCAGCAGAGTAGCCATCGTCTGGTTCGTTTCTGCAACGATTCTTGCCGACACATAGTCAGCTAATGTCTGATGAATGAACGACAAGTAGTCATTATCAGTTGATAACAAAAGTATGTTTTCGCTTACAAGATAACTAATCTCTTTAGCATACGTTTGTTCGAGCCTTTTCTTACTGCATGTCAACGAGGAGTTTCTGTCCATAGCATCAACAACCCCTTCCAAGCATTTCAACAGGCTTTCTGCAGTTACTTGTTCATTCTTACAGGCAGCATCCGTAATCTTACTGTACCACAGTTCGTCCATCAGAGATTGCAGCGACACTACCTCGCAGTCATCTTTGCCATATTCTAAGAATAGCTCCAAATTGATAGGTGTACTAAGAAATTCGGCCATCTTGCTCTTCGCTGACGGAATTCTTCTCCCAAAGTGTTCCAGCACCGAATTCACCTGCTCGTACGTCAGGTTGGTTAACCCCAGTTTCTTCTTGTATTTATACTTGCTCAGCAGCGGGTCAAAATCCAAGTCGTATGGACGGCATGAAACAATGATGCGTGCTTTCTCCACTGTAGAAACGGCACTTAGCAAACTATCAAGAAGTGAGATGGGCTTTCGGTCTACAGACAGGCTTTTTGAAAGTGCATCTATCTGGTCTATGATAAGAACAGGGTACAACCCTTTTTCAGATAAGGTACTGAATTCATCCACATACTGCATGATAAAATCATCGCCGTTTATCTGACCGAAATCCAGTTGGTCCGCTTTCAAGGCATATACTGGATGCTGACCGTTTTTCTTTAGTTCCTCCAGTAGGTTCTGTAACACCACAGTCTTTCCCTGACCTGCTGTACCAGACAATAGGATTACCTTGTCTTCATCTTGTGTGATAGACTCCGAACTGCATATCCAATTCAACAAAGCTTTGGTCTCAGCACGCTCTATCGCCACCTCACCTTTAAACAGGTGTATACTGGTTTTCAGTTGTTGTGTATGTATATCAAATATTGTCATATTCTCTTATTTAGTATCATAACAAATATACTAATACCATCTAATCTGCCTGTTCATCCAGCAGTTCTGTGTAATTGCTTCATTGTTTTTAGCATCTAATTGTATGAGTTCCAATAATTCCTTATTCATGACTTTTTACCAAGATCCCCCTTAATCTTCTTGATAATATCACTCTTGAATTTCGACATCGGTCGATTCCTGAACTTTTCTTCTTGAACTTCAGTACCAAATAGTATCCGATAAGCACCTTGTTCATCAATACCCAACTTTAAAGCTACATCCCTCACAAGCGTGAAGATATAATCACGAGGGTTGGCTTTTGCCAAAACCATTAGATCCTTAAGTTCCAAATCAGAATGAGCATCATAGACAGATTTGATTTCAAACAAATCGAGGGTATTTTGAACTTTTCTAAAGTAATCGTCATCCACATCCTGATTCTTTTCAACAACAACTGCGTGCCCTTTAGAAGTAGGAACATAAGCAAAATGGAAACCTATCTTATCATCCAAATAGGGATGGATATATTCTTCCTTGCTCAATTCTGTATCCCTTTTCAGGTTTGAATTACAATTGTGACAAGATGGTATGAGATTGTAATATGACAATGCCAAATCTGGATATTTACTTTGTGGATACCAATGATCGAATTCTGGTCTTATCAGATGAATCTCATTATTGTCTTCTCCATCGGTCTGATTATCATCCTGTTTACTCACAGTAAGGGTATATACCCTATTACAATAAGTACATGTATTGCTATCCATGAGTTTAGCCAAAGCATAACTCATCTCTTTATTCTGACTGATATACCTTTTATAACTCAAAACACTTTCAATACACTTAATTTCGGTTTCTAAAATTTCGCCATTTGCATCCTTTTGTAAATTATTGTACAACTCTTCATGCATTTTCAAAAGGTAATCGGGCTTGGCTATCATATATTCCTCAACCTTCTCCTGTGTAAAATAATGATATGCATAGCACTCCTTGTAATCTTCAGGAACATTATATTTCAATTTCTCATCCCCGACAAATTTTAAATCAGTATACTTGTAGATGAGTCTCTTAAACTCCTCTGCTTTGCTATCATCATACTTCAAAAGCCACATAGCACATCATTTGTTTTCAATCATTTCAAGTAACCTTTGCTTGATAATCGGCTCTTGAATAACCTTAGCCATTTTCTCGATAAATTCCCAATCCACATCACTTTCTTGGTATGTGTCATTTTTAATCTTTCTTTGATACTCAGGCGGTAAAGACATAAAGATTGAATAGTAGTACTGCTCTATTTCTTCAGAGGAATAACAGTAGTCTTTCTTCTTCTTACACAGATAATACATATTCAGCTGATCTATGACTGAGTTTATGGTCTCTTTCGCGAACTCCCCCATCGCTCCTCCTTTCAAGAAGAAACTATTCACCAGCATAGTATGGATATTCGCGCCAAACGAAGCCATACCCTCTTTTGAGGCCTTCTCACCATTCTTCTTTAGAAACAGAATATTCTGAACAGGGATATCTGACAGTACAAACGGTGAATGAGTTACTATCATGAATTGCACACTCCTGATAGTCTCGAATGGTAGCTGTTGAATTCCATGAAGCAACCGACTAATAAACTCTCTCTGCATTTCCGGATGGAAATAGAGTTCTATCTCATCGAATACGACATTGATGTGTTTATACTGAATATGTTCGTTCCGCTTATTCCAATCTTTGTAGAATCTGCTCGACGAATCAAGACAATGGAGATAATAAAATAGTGAGCATAAAATATAGGTAATCTGCTTCTCCCCAGAACTCAGCGTATTAAACTTAATCTGGTTCTTCTGTTCTTTATCATCTTTATCGTATAGATGGAAATTCACGCGAAATAGAGGCGGTGGCAACATGCCGTCCGTTGTTCTCGGGGTAAAATCCCAACTCTTTAATTGCAGGTCATTTTGGGAGCGTTTGCACTCCCTAACAATGGTGTTATCTATTTTATCTGCTAGCTCTCCTGTATTAAATTCGGTCTTATCACCTATATGATCGTATCTCAGATAGTTTAATGTTCTTCTCAGTTTAAGAGTTACATGCGAATAATCATTCCATAACAGATGTAAATGCATCTCCAGAAAACTTTTATCATTCTCTGTCAACAGTTGACCTTTTTCCACAAGCTTTTTCCTCACATCTTCATACCGAGGATAAGTCATGAATATTTTGACAGTCTTATATACAATATAATTGATAGCCGCTTGCTTATATTTTCGTCTGATGACATCCAGTCCGAATGTGCCTACATACTCTGATAAAAGAAAGTCTCGCAAATCATTAAACTCATCCCTCTTATATTCAGGCAAGTCTGGGTGCTTCCTAAGTTTTCTTCTATAAAAATCAATAGCTTTCTCATCTGGCTCTAGTGAGAAGCCAGTAATCTTTAACTTTTTATTAATCTCACTGAAAGGAAATCTATCCTTGTCTTTTACTCCTCTTTTGTTGTTTTCGATAAATAGCAGTGTCAGCAGACGTTCCTCCGATAGCGCGTTCTCATTATTAATGTCAATGAATCCATACTCCCTCTTGGGGGTTATCACCAGTGGCGACTGAAAACCGTCATTTTTATGAAACACTCCGCTTATCCATGAAAATCCTTCACTGAAGTTCTTCTTAAACAGCAATGTCGTCAGTTGTTTTTTCTGCTTCTTTTTGTCGAACATAAAGTCCGGCTTATACATCCCCCTCTCAATGCCATCTATCCTAATTCTGGTTTCTTTGTCCGCGAATGTATCTTCATCCTCGTATGCTATCGAATTATAGCTATGTAGCGAATAATTCAGCACAATATTATAGCATAGCCTTGCCAAAAGCTGATAGTGTTCCTTATGCTTTTCACAGATGGTTCCATTGTCTACAATGCCATTTAGTTTATTCTCTACCTCCTTCTTATAAACGCATGAACCCCTTTCCACCTCTACATATTCCTTCACAGATATCGAGTCCTTATCCGATTGAATGCAGAATATGGATTGATTAATTTCTATATACACCTCCGCAAACACGTCCTCGATAAAGTGCAAATGTTCTGCTTTCGGGAAGGCAAATTTTTCTCCAATCACATAAGCTGCCAGATTATTGACAACGCGGATAAATATATCAACAAGCGAACTCTTTCCTGCTCCATTCTCGCCAACTATCGCGCAGATATCAATGGCAACAGCATTGGCTGTTTCTAGTCTCGCATACCTGTTTGGTCTATACAGATTCTCTGGCACTGGTGTTTTCTGATACACTATCTCGCCGTCTGTAATAGTATACCCATCGTATAAGAAATACCAACAATCCTCCTGAAGACCCTTGAGGATGGAACCTCTCTGATTATTTGCATTTTCTCTTCTTAGCGGATGTATACAAATCA
>JAEEGI010014521.1_pt1 | contig 16542 bp, 13 predicted proteins | sample 8958751 | NCBI WGS metagenome assembly JAEEGI01 (sample SAMN16246545, study PRJNA631951) | gut metagenome | biome: gut microbiome; feature: rumen; material: KS-attached | host: Bos | place: Iran: Karaj | collected 2018-10
AAAAAGAAAAGAAGAAAATATAAGAATAAGAGAAATATAAAAAATAAGAGAAGCAGAAGAAATAAAAAGAAAAAAAGAAGAAAGAGCAAGAAGAAGACATGAAAAAATATTAGATGGAATTAGACAAATTATAAGAGAAAATTTATTAAAAGAAGCTGAATTTATAGAAGATAATTCACCAGATAATATATTTGATATAAATGGTTTTTATCAAAAAGATAAAGGATTTACTTTAAGCGGAGGAGTTATTGGACAAATTGCTTTATTAATTGAATTAATTAATAAAATTAATCCTGAGTTTTTAGACGATGAAAAAATAAATAAAATTTTAAGTGCTTATATGGAAAAATCCCATTCTTTTATTTTTATTTATAAAAATGAAGATATGGAATCTTATAAAGCAATTGATGAAAATATTGAAACAATAGAAGATATATCTAAACCAAATGATGATAAATTTAATGAAGTAATTCAAAAATTTTATGAAAATACTTTAATTAATGATGATATGTTACAATTTTTTTTCGATGCTGCTAAAAATTCAATTGGCTTAGAAAATATACAAGAAACTTATTTTAAAATCTTTAAATTAATTTTAGAGAGATTTAGAAATGGAAATGATTTTGGAGTTGTTAAATTTGCACAAAGAGATTTAGCCGTTGATGAAATTCCTTTAGAATGTATTTGTTTACTTGAACCTGAAGTTATTCCTATTGAAAATCCAAATGATAAAGTTGATGATAAGCCTAAAAGTAAATTAGCTGCTATTAAAAAAAATAAAAAAGGAGCTAAGAATTTTTATTCTCATTTTTTCTCTGAAAAAATCTATAGTATGAATTTTGTTTCTGAAAAAATAAAAATTATTTGTATTAATAAAAATTTCGATAGAATTTGGAGAAAAAATTTCGTTGATTGTATTGATTATACTTTTAAATTTGAAGAAGCTGAAAAAGAGAATTTAATGCAACAAATTAATGAAAATTATGATTCTTTTGTTAATCTATTAGGAAATAATTTAGCACAAAATTATCAAAAAGAAATTGTTCCTTTACAAGTTTTCGTTCCTAAAGAAGAGGAAGAAGAAGAGAAAAATGAGTAAAAAATTTTTTAAACATTATATAAAAACGTTAAATGAATATTTACATATTATATATTAATATTAAAATTTCATATTTATTTAATTTTGATATAATAAAAAATTCAAAATAAAGTACTCTTAATAAGGGAATCAATTAATTCAATAGATGATAATTTAATTATAAATTAAACTAAAGGGTTTGTCTTTTTAAATCAATTTTTATATTATTTATTATCCCAAAAATAATAAATAAAAGAATTTTTAAATGATTTAAACAATATATCTCAATTATATATTAATAATTCTTGTCATAATAAAAATAATGAAATTATCTTAATAAAATTAGAATCAATATTTTTTTTTCAAAATCAATATATTTATCAACAAAAAAGTTTTTTATTGTTTAATTTTATAAACAAATCTGAAACTTTCCTTCACTAAATTTTTCTATTATTTCAGATTGATATAATTCACTTTTTAATAAATTTATATGAAATTCTTTTTATTTTTAAAATTTTATTTTTTCATATTTTACTTCTATTAAATATTGAATAATATTAAGAAATTCATCTTTAAGGATTTTTTATTGTTTTTCAACATTAGATTTTATAATGAAAACTTTTGTAAATATTGAATTATTGGATTTATATCAATTACCATTTCAACTTATGTTATATTATATTTATTGACTGATTTTCTTTTTTATTCATTCCATAATTCAAATTTTAAATTTTTGAATTTATCTTTTTTATATTTATTTCTTTGAATTTAAAAAATAATTGATATAATTTTAAAACTAAATTTTAATTAAAATTTGTTTTCATAAAAATGAAAAAGGAGGCAATTAAATCAGATATTTTAATTTCATCAAAAAATCAAAATATAAAAGAAAAAATAATTTCTTTTTCTTTAGGAGTAAGTGAGAATAATACAAATCAAAATTCTTTTAGAGTTATAAACGGATTAAAATTTCAAACATCTAAAAATTCACCAGAAAAAAATAATTTAATAAATGAAGAAAAAAAAATTTATCAACAAGCATGTATTTCTCAAAAGCAAACAGATGACTTTTTAAAACAACAATTAATAAGAAAAAAGGAATTATCTACTTTAAAAAGAAAAAACTTTTCTAATCCTTCCAAAAAATCAGATTCAAATAATAAAACAAATATTAATAATAGTAATTCAAATGATTTTAAGAAACATCATATTAATTTATTATCTACTAATTTAAATTACAAAAAAGGAATTTTTATTAATAGTTCAATAACTTCACCAAAGCAAAAAGTATTTAAGCATAAATCAAATTCAAATAGTATAAATAATAATAAAATAAATAAAAGAAGTAATAATATTAATAAAAATTTTAATAATCTAATTATTAATTCAAATAATAACTTAAAGAGTAATAATGAAAAAAATAATAAAAATGAAAATGAAAATAAAACAAATAATTATAGTAAAATATCAGCAAAGAAAATAAATAGAAATTTAATTAATAATGAAAAATCAAAAACAATATTAAATGATTTTACATTATCTTCTAAACAAAAAATAAGTCAAACAACTCCAGTAACAAATACAAATTCAAGGAAAACTTCAAATGAAAAAAAAATATCGAATCATAATTTTAATCAAAATAAAAAAAATTCAATTCTAACGAATTTAACTCATAATAAACATAAATATTTTCAATCAAATAATACTGAAGAATTTTTCAGTAATTCAATAATAAATAATTTAAAAACTAATTATAGCAATGAAAAATATCATTTAAAAAATATATTATCTTCATCAAATAATTTTAAAAGTCATTTAACTACAGAAAGCTCACCTTCTTTTTATAAAAAAACTTTAGTTTCGAAACAAACAATTAAAAATAAAAATATTTTATTTCATAATTATAATTTAAAACCTTCTACTTTAAATATAAAAAAAGGAAATCATACAACTTCAACTTCAAAAGAAGCTTTAAGAAATAATTTAGGAAAAAAAATTATTTCTTCTTCAAAAACTTCAACTCATTCTTTTTCTAAAACAATAAGTCATAAATCTTCAGTAAGTAAAATAAATAAAAATAATGGAAATAATTTGACTTTAATTGGCACTAAAAAAAATATAGAAACTATTCCAAGATCAGGAAAGAATAATGTTAATAGTAATAATAATGTTAAAAAGCATAATGGAGTTATTAAAAAAATTACTAATTTAAATCCAAATAAAACTAAAAAAATAGTAAAAGAAAATATAAAGAAAATAAATCAGTTAGAAGAAAATAAATTAATTTTAAGTACAAATAATAATAATTTAAGTTTAAAAACAAATGAAAATGTAAATAATATTTCAATATCAACTTTTAAGGATGATGATTTAAATGAAAGTAAAACAAATATAAAAAATACTCTTATAAAAGAAGGAATATATTACTTAAAACAATCAGAAAAATTATCTTTATATTTAAAAAAATATTATGATAAATATCATGATTATCCAAAAACTAAATTATCTTTTTATAAATTTGGTAGATTAATAGGAAGAGGTGCATTTGGAAAAGTAAATTTAGGTCTTCATGTTTTAACAGGAAGAATAGTAGCAATAAAATCATTTAATAAAACAAAATTAAACAATGAAGAATCAATAAATAAAATATATCACGAAATAAATTTAATGAAAAATCTCCGTCACAATTCCATAGTAAAAATATTAGAAACATTAGAAACAGAAAATTATATATTAATAATAATGGAAAATATAAGTGGAGGAGATTTATTATCTTTTGTTAAAAAAAGAACAAAATTAAATGAAAAAACAGCAAGAATAATATATAAACAATTAATAAACTCAATTAAATTTATTCATTCAAAAGGAATAATTCATAGAGATATAAAGTTAGATAATATATTAATAGATTTAAACAACACAATAAAATTATGTGACTTTGGAGTAGGTAAAAATTATAAAAAAAATGAGAAATTAATAGATCAATGTGGAACTCCAGCATACATAGCACCTGAAATATTACATAATGAAGATGGTTATTATGGTCCTCCTGTTGATATTTGGTCAAGTGGTGTTGTTTTATATGCTATGTTAAGTGGGAATGTTCCTTTTAAAGCAAATAATATTAAAGATTTACATCAATTAATTATTAGAGGAGAATATAATATTATTAAGGATATTAGTAATGATGCTAAGAATCTAATTAAAAGAATTTTAGAAGTTGATCCTTCTAAAAGAATTAATATTGAAGGTATTTTAAATCATCCTTGGATGATTTCTAATGATGATTATGGAGAAAATAATAATAATATTAATTTTAATGGAGGAAATAAAAATAGTTTGTTTACTAAAGCTGAAATTGTTTTATTAAGTAAAGAAAATGTTGATTATAGGTTTTGTGGAAAAAATGAAATGATAGAAAATTTCACATTAAAAAATTTATATACTATAAATGATAAAGAAAATAAAAACATTGGAACAAAAAGTGATATTTTAGCTCCTTTTAATTCTTCATTTATTGGAGATGATAATAAAAATGTGAATAATTATGATAATAAATTAGAAAAGTCTTTAGAAATTTGTAATAATGTTATACAATTTAATGAAAATACAAAAGTTTTAAATAGACTATATGAACTTAATAATAACGGTGAAATTGATCATGGAGTTTTAATTAATCAAAAAAGTGAAAAAAAGGAAAAAGAAATGGATGAAAATGATATTAATAATAATGAATTAGATGATGAATTAATTGAAGATAATAATAAAAAATTTAACTCTAATAATAATAATAATAATGAATTATCTGAAAAACATTTAAAAAAAAATGATTCTAATTTAACTGATTCTAGTACTTTAACTATTGATGAAAGTATTTTAAAAAATATGGAAAGTTTAGGTTATAAAAAAGAATATATTCAAAAAACTTTAAATAACAATGAATTAAATTATGCTTCTGCTACATATTATTTACTGTTAAATCAAACAGATGTATTTAATTAGTAGAAAAATAATATTTAAGTAGAGTAATTCCTTTTTTAAATATAAAATGTAAATTCATATTATATATTTTTAAACTTATATCTCTTTTTTATTTATGGATTGTTTGAAATAAAAAGGAAAAATTATTTAATAATTATTTACTTTAAATTAAAAAAATATTTTTAAATAAATGGGAGAAATTAATTGTTGTTAAGGAAAAAATAATAGTAATTCTATCTTTAATTTTAATAAAAAAAATTGATGATAATCAAAATTTAAATAATTATGAAAGTATAAATGCTGATAACACTCCAAATATTTTGAATACAATGAGTTTAAATACTAATCATTTTTTTATAAATCAAAATTTTGATAAAGAATTTTTAACTTTATTAAATCAAATTCAATAGATGAATCCTCAAATTTAGAATTTGAAAATTATATTCCTCAAAAAACAAAAGAATCAATGAAACTGTTTAATGATAATGATTAATTCATACAAGATAATCCTTTATTTAATAAATTTTACTATAATCAAAATGAAAGAAAATAAAATGTTTTTTATTTAAAAAAAAGTGCAATTTACAAAGGAGATTGGGTTAAAAATATATTAAATTTATATTCCTTTTCACGTAAAGGAATTTAATATTCATTAACTGAAAATTATTTACTTGATGGAATATGGAATTATAATAAATTTAAATTTGGTAGAATTTATTTTATAAAAAGACAATTATATGAAGGACCAATAAATAATAATAAAGCAAATGGTATTGGAAGATTTATTGATTCAAAAAGAATAAATTATATATTTATTTTAGTGATAATAAAATGACTGGAGAAGGTTTAATTTAATTTCCAAATTCAATGGAAATTATAAAAGAAATGAAAATATAACAGGACATAATATTGAAGGAACTTTCAATAGTAATGATAGTAAAAGTAAATTCGAATATAAAGGAGGAGTTAAAGAAAATATTTTAACTGGTTTTGGTACTTTATCATGTGATGAATATGGTCTGGTAATTTTTTAATAATTTATATAATGGAAATGGACAAATATATTATTCAAATGATATTATGTTTGAAGGTAATTTCACAGATGGAAATATGATAAGTGGAATATTTAATTTCCCTGGTAAATCTATTTTAAATTGTAAATTTATTAATGGGAAAATTAATGGTTCTACTACTTTGATTGATAAAAATGGAAATGAGAATTTATGTGAATTTAAAGATGGAAATTACTTTGAAGGAAGTATTAGTGATAAAAATGAAGAAGATGAAAAAATTGTAAAAGAATATATAAACAAATTCACTTAAAATGTTTACAAATAATTTTTTGATTTATTTTAAATTAGGATATTTTTATGAGAATAATGGAATGTTATATACAAGTTATGGTAATAAAGTAGAAAAATTATCTAATTTTATTAAAAATATTAACTTAATTTGTAATTTTTTTCAATATTTAAAATAATTGTTTTTTAAAATTAAGTTGAGAAACTTAAAAAAAAATATAAAAACAATGAAAGATATAAATGAAAAAAAATATAATATTAATATAATTAATATTTCTTATGGATTACAAGAAGACTTAGGTGAACAATTACAAAATAAAATTCAAGGAATAACAAAAAAAAAAGGTTTAAATAGAGAATTTACTGATTCTTCAGAAATTTCAGAAGATGACAATAATATGAATTACTATGAAGATTTCCTTGAATCAATTAAAAAAGATTCTTTAGAAAATAATCTTCCAAAATCTAAAAATTCAAGTCCTTCAAGTTTAATTAAAAAAAATTATAGTTATACAAAAAAACAAAACCATAAAGATTTAAAGGAAAAATTAAATCATGAAGAAAATAATAAAAATAATTCTTCTCATAATAATAATTATTTACATTTACAAAATAATAATGATAATAGTCCACATTTAAATAAGTCTTATCAAAATAATACAATTTCAAATACATTAGATCAAAATAATTTCTTTAAACACAAATCAAATTCTTCTGTTAAAAATCCTAAAGATAATAATTTATTATTTGAAGAGATTCAAAAAGAAAAAAATCCAAATAAATGTACAATTAAAGAAATAAGTAAATTTGCAAATGATATAAATTTACTAAGAGGTTCTTCAGTAGGAACTCCTAAAACAACTAAGCATTATTTAAATTATTCTAAATCAAAAAAAGTTCCAAGACATTCAACTTTTTTAATTGATAATGAACAAAAAAAGGAAAAAATAGAAAAGAAAAAATCTAAAAATTTTTTGCCTGTCAATGAAGATAATCAACAATTACATAAAATTATTGTTCCTCATCATAGTAGTAAAAATGTTTATAATTTTTATAAAAATTTTAATGATAATAATATAAATGAAGAACATGTTTTCGTCATTAATCAATTTAAAAAAAAGAAAACAATTAAATTAAAAAAATCTGAAGTGAGTATAAATAATAAGATTGATTCAATGAACACTCAAAAAGAACAACAATATAATAATAATTTTGTTACAAATATTAATAATCCTAATACTAATAAAGTTAATTTTGGAAAAAAAAAAAATTATTTCTATGTTGTATTCCTATTGGATAATAATTATATTTAAAATGAATCTATTTTGGAATATAAAAAGTATTTAAAAGTCTTTTCTAATATTATAAATAAATTAGAAATAATTGATTTAAATAATTTTATAATATATATAAATATTAAAAAAGATTTTTATTCAATATATTATCTAATTTTTTCTTAAAAATAAAATAAAATAATAATTATTAAATAAAAAAAATATTTAATTCAAAAAAATTTTATTTTTTAAATCTTCCATAAGTAATTCTATTAAGTTTTTCATTATTATCTTTTAAATTAGTATTTTGTTTTTGTAATTTATTAACTTTTTCATCTAAAATATTTTTTTCTTTTAAAAGCATATTTGATTTATTAGTAGTTTGATTTAAACTATTATTTAAATTTTCAATTGTGATTTTATATTCTTCATTTTTTTGTAATAAATTAATTCTTTCTTCATTTAATTTATCTATTTCTTTTTTATAATTTGAATTTAAATGTGATAATCTTTCAATTTCTGATTTATTATTATATGTTAATCTTTTAATATCATTATTTCTTTCATTCATTATTTTATTAAATGATTGTTTTGAATTTTCAAAATTATCATTAACTTTTTTAATTTTATTTTCATAATTATTTATTAATTTATTTTTATCATCTTCTAAATTTTTTTTATGATATTCAAATTTTTGATTGTAATAATCTTTTAAATTATCATTTTCTTTTTTTAATCTATTATTTTCATCTTCAAGATTTTTTACTTTTGTTCCTAAATCATTATTTGTATTATTTAATAATTCTAAATTTTTATTTAATTGATAAAGTAATTGATTATTACATTTATTTAATTCTATATTTTTATTTGTTAACATTTCAATTTGTTCATCTTTATCATTTGTTAATTTTTTAATATTTGAATTAAATTGTTCTAACATTGTTTTATTATCTAAATTATTTTTATCTTGAATTTCCTTAATTTTATTTTCTAAATTTATTATCGTATCACTTATTTTAGTTTTTTCAATTTCATTTTTTCTTTTATATTCATTGAATTCATCCATTAATTTCTGTTTTTCAATTTCAAACTTTGTTTTCAAATTATTTATATAGTTTTCAGTAGGGTTTTCAACTGAAGAATTACTGTTAAAAAGTTTATTATAATTATTTCTTGAATTATTATAAATATTTTCAATTGAATTCTCTGTCCATTCATTTCTGTTGTTTTTTAAGTTATTAGTTATTAAATTATTATTATTATTTTCTTCAGTTGAAAATTTTGTTGATATATTTGTTGAAGTCATTGTATATCTATTTGAATTTAAAGGTGATTTTTTTATTTCTTGGTCTCTAAATGCAAAATTGTTGAAATTATCGTAATTATAGTTATATTGGTTTTGGTTTTCCATTATTTTATAAAATATTTGTTATATAATATATAAATTATTTTATTGTTTGAATTTTAATAAATGGAAAAAAATAGAATATTTAAAAATTTCAAGAAATATTTTAGAGAAGAAATGATAATAATAACAAAAAGAATTATGAGACATGAAAATAATAACATTACATAAAAATAAATGTCATAAATTTATTTAAAAAAAATAATTAAATTGAAACTTTTATTAAAGAATTATTGCATCCAAATGATTTATTAATTAAAACAAGTATATAAGTATAAAATTTTTTTGATAATATATATGTTATTTAACTTTTTAATAAAAATTTATTTTTTGGTATTTTATAAATTATCATAATTTCATCATAATTCCAATATAAAAAAATATAAATAAAATCAAATAAAAAATATAAACTATATTTTAATATAATAATTAAAAAATATAATTTACAAAAAAAGTAAAAAATATAAAAAAACAGAAAAAAAAGGAAAGAAGAAAACCCAGTTGAATAAATATATATAATATTAAAATGATTAGAAGAAGGTGAAAAAATATAACAACACAATAGTACAAATTACCCATGTCATGCCGACGGAAAATTTGTAAACAAATTTACACACTCTGGTATTTGTTAAAAGATAAAGAATTTATATTTACTATAAGGAAGGTAGAGAAGAAACAGATAACATCCCAAACAATAAATACTAAAGTGATCTTTGGTGAATAAGAAAATGGACAAAAAAATGATTTATGGAATAATAGTAGTACATTTTGAAAGGATAGAAAATGGGAAAAGACATGTTGGAGGAGTTTTCAAATATAAAAAAAGAGGGAAAGAATATTGTGGTTCTTGAAAATATGGTATTAGATATTGTTATGGAGAGTTTTTAATGATATAAAAAATAAAATTACCTTGAATTGGGAAATTTGGAAAATTAAAGAAGGAAAATTGATTTTTTCAATTTAAATTTATTTCTTTTATGAATAATAACCCTCAAGGAGATTATGTTTAGTATTTTATTAATAAAATATTGTTAAAAGAAATTTCAAAGAAAACCCTAAAGAAGGGGAAAATGATGAGAAGAAGAAGTTGTTCTCCTATATTTCTTGTCATATGGACTACTATCCTGAAATCACTGATCCACCCATAGATTTGTAATAAAGAAGAACCCACTTTGGAATTACTTCCTGAAGAAGAAAAAAAGATGAAGAAATTAAAGACGGAGGTGATGGAATCAATTAATTTTCAATTATAGATTGATTCTCATTTTTGTTTTGTATTTGTTACAAGTTTTTAATTAAACTTTTCATTTGTATGATTAATAAGTTTATTAATTGCTAAATATTTAAAAATAAATAAATCATTTAATTAAAAAATTGTAAATTTAAAAAAAAAATATTAAATTCATCTAATTAAATATATCTAATCATTAATTATCTCATAATAATGGAACCAAATAAAGAAAACAATATTCAAGAAGACACCCAAAATCAACAGAATCAAAATCCACAAAATTCTCAAAATAATCACTATCAAAAACGAGGTTTCAGACGTAATTATAGAGGAAATAATTACCGTGGAAAAGGTAATTTCCAACAAAACCAATATAGAACTCAACAACAAAATCGTCAATATATAAACCCATACTATGCCCAAGAAATGATATATAGAACAGAAATGTACATATACACAAAATATCGTCATTTAATAGATATAAACGTAAAATCAAACGGACTAAGTAAAAAACTAACAGATGCAAGTTCTTTTTATGTTATAAAATCATTTTCAGAAGAAAATGTACATAAATCAATTAAATATGGTGTTTGGTCATCATCTAAAAATGGGAATCAAACTTTAACAAACAGTTATAATTTAGCTCAAGGAAAAAAAGGTGATGTTTACTTATTTTTTTCATGTAATGGAAGCGGAAGATTTGTAGGAGTAGCAAAAATGAAAAGTGCTTGTGATAATAATAAATCATTTGAATATTGGACTCAAGATGGAAAGTGGCCTGGAATATTTGAAGTTGAATGGATTTTTATTAAGGATGTTCCCTTTAAGGAATTTAAAAATATTATTATTACTATGAAAGATGGAGAAACTAAACCTATTAGTAATGCTAGAGATTGTCAAGAAATTCCTTTTAATTATGCTAAAAATATGATTGAAATTTTTGAAGTTTATCAAAATAGTAATACTATATTAGAACATTTTGAATATTATGATATTAGACAAGAAAATTATGAAAAGCAAATTAAACTTATGAAGGAACAACAACAGAATCAACAAAGTGGAGGACAATAAATTTTTTTGTTTTTTTGTATTTTTCTTAAAATTTCTTTTTTTTTGTTTGAAAAAAAAATTTTAGAAAAATTGCATTTTTATATATAAAAGCAATACACAAAAAAGTTATTAAATAATTTTAAAATATATTAACTAAAAAAAAGCTTGTTTTATCATTTTTTTTTATTTTTATATTAAAGAATTATATTATTTTCGCTTTTTACAAAGAAAAATATTTTAATTATATTTAATGAAAATTAATTTATTTTTTTAATTCTTTACTTAATCAAAAAAAAACATTAAAGAATTCTTTAAGTTATATATATTTATTATTATTTATTATATAAGAAATAAAAGATAAGTATTATTATTTAATTGAAACCTAATTATTTTATTTAATTAATTTTTTAATTATTAGGCAATAAAATTAAAAACTAATACCAACAAAAACATAAAAAAATGAATTATATAATAAATCATAAAAAACATCAAAGATTTTTAAATAAATTAAATTAAAAAATGAATGCACTAAATTTAAAACTTATTGGAATTTCCAAATAGTAATAAATTCTTCATAATTAAAATCCCCGTTATTATCAGGATTAATCAATTTAAAAATATTTTGTACATCATCTTCAGAATATCCTTCAACATACTTAAGTAAAATATCTTTTAAAACTTGAATATTAATTTTTCCACTTTTATCAATATCAAATACTTTAAAAGCGTCAATAGCTTGATCAACTGCATCTTCAGGAAGAGAAAAAACTTCATCTAATGCTTTCATAAAATTTTCTTTATCAATTATACCAGTATTATTATTATCAGCAATAAATAAAAAATCCATAATATTATCATGAGTTGGTTCTCTACCCATTGCACATAATATTGCTCTTATTTCATTTGATTTTACTTTGTTATCTCCGTCTAAGTCAAACATATCAAAAATTTCATTTATTAATTTTAATCTATTTTCTTGTATATTATTCCTTTTTCCTTTTTGTAATTCTGAAGATGTTGATGCCAGTATCGATTTTCTTGGCATTTTTATATAAAACTTATTTATTAAATATTAAAATAAAAAATGACAAATTTTTTATTTATATTTTATGCTCTATTTATGGGTAATTAATAATATTTAATTTATATTAAAATGGGCTTTTGGAATTTTATTTTTATCAATTTACTTAATTATTTAATTTGTCAAATAATAAATGGAAATTTATTATAAAGGATAGTTTAGTTACATTCATTTTTTTTTTGAGTTTTTATTTTTTTAAATTTTTATTTTTGAATATTAAAATTATTTAATAAATAGCATTAAAATGGAAAACAAAAATAAAAAAACAAATAAAAGAGATAGTAGGTTTAATACAGTTAAAAATTATGAATTATTAAAAGTTGCAAAAGAAACAACAGGTTTTCCTATGAAAATATCAATGCCTGTTCCTTTAACTCATTTAGTTAATTTTTATTATAGATTTTGGAATAATGATTTAACTGATGATGAAAGTGGAGATACGTCATAAAAGAAAATTATAAATATTATATTTATTTTTTAATAGATAATTTAAATTATTTTTATTTATAATTTTTTTTGAATTTATATTGGTGTAAATATGTTTATTCTTATTTTTCAATAAGAAAAACATTAATTTATTTTAAAATTGATGATAATTATTAATTCTGTTTTTTAAAAAGGAATATCATTCATAATTAAATTTAAATATTATTCAAATGAAATATATAAAATAAATTTAAAGATTTTAATATATATAAAAAGAATAAAAAATATTACTCAAGATTTTTTTTAAATTATATTGTTTAAAAAAGAAAGAAAGTTAATTTTAATAAAAAGATTAAGGGACACTAAATTTTATTGTGATAAAAGATTTCCTAAATTATCTCCATAAACAATATTTAATCTTTTTAATTTTAAATGAACCATAAAGCAAAAACTAATCCAAAGCATATATAATTCAATAAACATAGTAAATAACCCAGTAAAAAAAAATAAACATTCCATTAAAAAAGGATATGTAGAATAAATATGGAAAATACCATAAACAATGAAAGTTTCAGCAATAAAAAAGTCAATAGTATCTACTAAGAAAATAAAAATAAAAAAGATATAACCAATTTTAGCATATTGATAATCTAAATAAACAGTTGATAAAAATAAATAAATTGAAGCAGTTAAATAAAATATTGAAAGTATCGTTGAAAAAATTATTTCATGTAATTTTTCTTCTTTTAATACTGTATAAAAGTTAGTAATAGCAATAAATAAAAGAAGCGCAGAAACTATTTTAATTCCAGATCTTAAAGAACAACCACAAAAAGCATCAATACTTAATTTTTTAGGAGTATAACAAAATAGAAATGAATCTTTTGATGAATTTCCTCTTGATAAATCTAATTCATTATTTGTTAACATTTTATTTATTTATTTTAATGTTAAAAGAAAATAAAGTTGATTAATTTTTTTTATTTATAATCCAAAAAGAAGAAGATGTTTCTTTATTTAAAATTTAAATTCTAAATATAAAGCATATTTATTAATAATAATTATATAAAATATTTTTTGATTATTTTTATAAATTATAAAATTTTTATTACTTTAATCAATATTATTACTTCTTATATATTCTCTATTTTCCAATGTTCCATTTTTTTTAAGAGCAGTTTTAAATAAAGAAAAATTTTTCTCATTTTTAATTGGATTTCCATCAAGTCTTATTTCTTTAATATGATCATTTAATCTTAAACTATTAATTATATCATGTTCAAAATTTTTATTTTCTAAATTTATTCTATTAAATTTGAAACTTAATAAATTTAAATTTTTATTATATTTAATTCCATCAGTAATAACTTTTTCAAAGTCCTTATCATTGATAAAGTTACCATCTAAATATAAATATTTAATATAAAAGTTTTTTTTCAAGAAATTAGAAATATTTTCAAAAATTTCTTTGTTTCCTCCAATATCATTAACACTTAAATCCAAATAAGAAACTTTTTTATTATTTTCTAACACAGAGAATAATCTTTTAGCTCCTAATCCAATATGACAAGCAGCTAAATTAAAGTTTTTAATTGTATTATTTGTTTCAATAAAATTAGTAATAATTTCACTAGTATTACTTTTACTTAAATCATTATATGAAAGATTTAAACTGCTAATATAATGATTATTTTTTAAACTATCAAATATAAATTTCAAACCTTTTTGATTAATTTTATTATTAGCTAAATTTAATTCTATTAAATAACTTTTACTTTTGATTGAAGAAAAAAATTGAATAATTCCTTTAATTGAAAAATCATTGTAATTAATATGTAAACTATGAATATTTGTATTATTTTGAAGAAGAAAACCTAAAAGTTTCATTGAATCATCATTTATTCGGTTATTCCCTAAAAAAAGATAAGTTAAAGTAGAATTATTTAAAAGACATTGAACTAAATTTCCAGTTTCTGAAGAAGAAAGAAAATTACCTTCGAAATAAAAAGTATAAAAATAATATAATCTATTATTAAAAAAATTAACAGCATTATCTGAATCAAAAATATTTTGATTAACTCCATTATAGGATAAATCTAATAAATTTAAAAAAGGACAATTTAATAATAAGTCAAATAATTGGATTATTCCTTTTGAACCTAATAAATTATGATTAATAATAAATTTTTCAATAAATTGAAATTTATTGTTTTTAAAAGCTTCTATTATTTTTGGATTGAGAAAAACTTTATTTGTAAGATTATTATTTGATAAATTTAATATTTTTAAATTTGGACAATTTTTTTCTAATTTATCAAATAATAAAACACCAAATTTATCGTCTATATAATTATTAGATAAATTTAAAATTTGTAAATCCATTCTTCTTTCATTTATTATATTATTTATTGAAGAAATACTTTTTAATTGTGTATTATTTGATAAAACAATTTTTTTTATTTCTTCTAAATCACTTAACGCATAATTTACTATTTCAATTCCTTCATTATCTAAATTATAATCATTAAAATTAATTTCATCACTATTATTTTTTAATAATTGATTTTCAATTATTTTCCCAAAAATTGAAATAATATGATTTTTATTTATTTTTAACCTTGATTTATATTTTTTAATTATTTCACAATTTTTTCTAAGTAATTGTGATATATTATATTTATTAAAATCTAATTTTTTTTCTATAGGCTTTAATATACTTTTTAAATCATTTTTATTTTTTGTATTTTCTATCATTTCTCTGTAATTCGGTTTTTTTTGTTTAACAGGAAAAAAAAATTCATTTCTTATATTTAAATAATTTTTATATAAATTTGTATTCAAAATAATATTAGATGTTTTTTGATTTAATAGAAGCATTTCAGTTAAATCATCAACTGAAAGAAATTCAATCAAATTATTTAAAAGTTTTGCTTTAAAAGATAATATTCTTTCAATTGGAATTTTTATTGTTTTTCTCTCTAAATATTCTCTTTTTTTTAATTTTGATTCTTTATTTTCTTTTAAAGGAATAACTATTTCTTGTTGTTTTTCTTGTTCTTGTTCTTGTTCTTGTTCTTGTTCTTCTTCATTATAATATTCAAATACTTCCTCCTCATTCATTTTCTTATTTCCTATTTTTTATTTTTTTATTTTTTAATATTTATTATTTTATATAATATGAAAAAAGTTCTTCTTATATATTTTGTGTAAGAAATTTAAGTTTAAAACTTTTAAGATACTATAAGAATGTTTCTTCAAAAATTAGATAATTTCAGAAAATATGCTTTCGTTGTTCATGGTGTTTATAGAACAGAAGGTTATTATAACAAATTAGAGGTGTTTGGATGTGGAGATGAAAGGAAATCCTAATGAAATGAAAGAACATGATAATTTCGATTATATGACTATTAGAAAGTTAGATATTAATAAAGAGGAGGATAAACAGTTAGTTAATGGTTATTGGACTAATAAACTTATCAAGTTGAAGGAATGCCGCTGATGCAGAGTATTTGACTTAAATATTTAATTAAATGTTGATTTATAATAAAAAGTTATTTTATATTTGTTTTTTTATTTTTTAAATTTTTTAAACAAGATAAAATTATTTTTTTTAAAATTTTTATGAAATTTTTTAATCCTTTTTATTAATTAATTTTTTTTATTTTTATATTTTAATTCTAATCCATGGGGATTGGGGATTGGGGATTGGGGATTG
>JAEEGI010014522.1_pt1 | contig 16542 bp, 10 predicted proteins | sample 8958751 | NCBI WGS metagenome assembly JAEEGI01 (sample SAMN16246545, study PRJNA631951) | gut metagenome | biome: gut microbiome; feature: rumen; material: KS-attached | host: Bos | place: Iran: Karaj | collected 2018-10
TCTACATCCTTCTCACGGGCAATAGCATCGATGACCTTCTCTTCATCGATATGTTTGGGCAATGGCAGTTGCACCAGGATCCCGTCCACCAGAGGGTCTTCGTTCAGAGCGACAATCTGTGAGAGCAAAGCCTCCTCCGTGGTGTCGGCCGGCAATTCGATGAGTTTGGACTCCATCCCGGTATAGGCCGCGGCCTTGACCTTGTTGCGGACATATACCTGGCTTGCGGGATTCTCACCCACGATTATTACACATAGGCAGGGCTTGCGGCCGTACTTGGCCTCCAGCTCGGCAACCTGCGCGCGGACCTCGTCCTTCACGGTCACGCTCAACGCCTTTCCATCTATAATACTACCCATAATTCTGACTTTTGTCCAAGGTGTTATTCAAATGCCCAGTGGGCGATGTCTGTGCGGTGGAAGAGGTTGTCGCAGCGAACCTTCGCCACCTCGCGGTAAACGCGCTCGCGTGCATCCGCGAGGTCGAGGCCGCCGCAGACGACCATCAGCACACGGCCCCCTGCGGTAACGAGCTTCCCGTCCTTGAAGGCCGTACCCATATGGTAGATCTTGGCATCGACTTTCTCCAGACCGGAGATCTCATAACCTTTCTCATACTTGCCGGGATAGCCGTTGGAAGCCAGCACGACACCAAGCGTCACGCCATCGTTCCATACAGGCTCGGAGGCCTCACGGCCGAGGGCGACGGACTCGAAGATGTCGTATATGTCACTCTCGAGCAAAGGCAGTACCACCTCGGTCTCCGGGTCGCCGAAACGGGCGTTGAACTCGATGACCTTGATGCCCTGCGGGGTCTTCATCAATCCGCCGTACAGGACTCCGCTGAGCGGGCAGCCTTCAGCGCACATAGCTTCGGCAGTCCGCTTCATGATCTTCTCAAGGGCAAACTCCCGGTCCTCGTCAGTAATGAAAGGAAGCCCGGTGTATGCTCCCATTCCGCCGGTATTGGGTCCCTTGTCGCCGTCGAAAGCCCTCTTATGGTCCTGCGAAAGAGGCATAGGATAGACGTTCCGGCCATCGACGAAGCAGAGGAAAGAAAATTCGGGGCCGGTGAGGAAATCCTCCACCACTACCCTGCCCTTGCCGAAAGCCTCGTCGAGAAGCATACTGGCCAGGGCAGCGCGCGCTTCCTCAAGGTCCTGCGCGATGACGACTCCCTTGCCCGCGGCCAGGCCGTCGTACTTGAGCACGGCAGGGAATGGCCGTCCGGCCACATACTCCACAGCCTCGTCATAGGACGAGAAGCTGCGGTACCCGGCCGTGGGGATGCCATACTTGAGCATCAGCTCCTTGGCGAACTCCTTGGAGCTCTCGATGCGCGTGGCGGCCTTGGTGTGGCCGAAGACCGCGAGGCCTGCCTCGCGGAACGCATCCACGATGCCCGCCGCCAGCGACGACTCCGGACCGACAACGGTAAGGTCGATGCTATTGGCAAGCGCAAAGGCCTTCAGGCCCTCGACGTCCGTATCCTTGAGGGGAACGTTCTCAGCCTGAAGCCCGATGCCGGCATTGCCGGGAGCGCAGAATATCTTTGCCACCTGTGGCGAACGGCTCAGCGCATCGACTATCGCATGCTCGCGGCCGCCCGATCCTACGACGAGTACTTTCTTGTCTGCCATATCATCAATGTTTGAAATGTCTGACTCCGGTAAAGAGCATGGTGATGCCCAGCTCGTCGGCCTTGGCGATGGCGTCCGCGTCGCGGATGCTGCCGCCGGGCTGCACGATGGCGGTCACGCCATACTGCGCAGCCAGCGCGACGGTATCGTCGAACGGCAGGAAGCCGTCCGACGCCAGCACGAGGCCGTCGGCGAAGCCGGCCGCCTGCGCCTGCTTGAGGGCGATTTCGGCCGAGCCGACGCGGTTGGTCTGGCCGGCGCCGATGCCGATGGTATGCCCGTCGCGTACCACAGCGATGGCATTGGACTTGACATGCTTGACTATCTTCCAGCCGAACTCCAGGTCGGCCATGAGGGCATCCGAAGGCTTCACCTTCGTCACGCACATCTCGGACGTGACAGTCTCGACTGCGGTGTCAAGATGCTGGGCCAGCAGGCCGCCGGCCACTCCGACATACTGCATCACCGGCTTGTCGGACGGAGTCATGTCCACTTCCATCACGCGGAGGTTCTTCTTCGAAGCGAGGATCTCGAGCGCTTCCGGAGTATATGAAGGAGCGATGACGATCTCGAGGAAGATGGGCTTCACCGCAGCGGCCAGCTCTGCCGTGAACTCACGGTTCACGCCGACGATGCCGCCGTAGATGCTGACCTTGTCAGCCTCGTATGCGGCCTGCCAGGCCTCCATGATATTTGCTCCGACAGCTGCTCCGCAAGGATTCATGTGCTTGAGAGCCACGCAGAAAGGCTCACAGAAATCACGCAGCACTGAAAGTGCGGCATTGGCGTCCTGGATATTGTTGTACGACAGTTCCTTGCCCTGGATCTGGCGGGCGAAAGGAAGGGCGAAGGAAGACCTCTCCCCTTCCGCATAGAACTTCGCGCTCTGGTGAGGGTTCTCACCGTAGCGGAGCTCCTGCTTGAGGTCATACTCCAAGAAAAGCTTCTCGTTCAGGCCCGCCTGCTTCCTCATGTAGGTGGCAATACAGCAGTCGTACTCGGCGGTATGCGTATACGCCTTGGCGGAAAGCTTAAGACGAGTCTCCGGAGTGGTGTTGCCTTTCTCACGGATTTCCGCAAGGACAGTATCATAGTCGGCAGGATCGCAGACGATGGACACGTCCCGCCAGTTTTTGGCGGCGCTGCGCACCATCGAAGGGCCGCCGATGTCGATATTCTCGATCGCATCCTCAAGGGTGACTCCCTCCTTGGCGATGGTCTGACGGAAAGGATAAAGGTTCACGCAGACCAGCTCGATGGTCTCTATGCCGTTTTCCTTCAGAGTCTCCATATGTTCAGGAACGTCGCGGCGGGCAAGGATGCCGCCGTGCACCTTCGGATGCAGTGTCTTGACGCGGCCGTCGCAAATCTCCGGGAAACCGGTGACCTCGCTGATGCCGATGGTCTTAACACCCTTGCTCTCCAACAGTTTCTGGGTACCGCCCGTGGCTATGATCTCCCAACCAAGGTCCACAAGCCCCTGCACGAACTCCACGAGTCCGGTCTTGTCACTAACACTAACTAACGCTCTCATTTATCAATTTTTTAACCGTGTCTATATACAGTGCATGCTCGATCTTCTGTCCGATCCGGTGCACTTCCTCCGGATCGTCGCCGTCGTACTCGAACGCCTTTTGGGCAATGATCTTGCCTCCGTCCAGGACGGCATCGACGTAATGGATGGTTATGCCGTAAACCTTTACCCCGTATGCCACTGCCTGCTCCACGGCGTGCGCGCCGCGGAAAGCCGGGAGCAAAGAAGGGTGAATATTGATGATACGGCCGCCGTAGGCACCTAGAAGGACGTCTCCGACTATCCTCATGTAACCCGCAAGGCAAACCAGGTCAATCTTCTCTTTGTCAAGGAGTTCCACAATCTCCTTCTCATAGGCGGCCTTGCCTCCGGCATAGGATTTCGGAGAAAAGACGAAGGTCGGAACTCCATAACGTTCCGCTTTGGCGATGACGGCCGCGCCGGGCACGTCGCAGACCATTACGGCCACCTGGGCGTCAAGCACTCCCTCGGCGCAGGCCTTCGCCAAGGCCTCGAAATTGGTGCCAGTCCCGCTGGCGAAAATAGCCAGCTTTTTCATTTCATGATGATTTCGACTCCGGGAGTATCGGTGACGCGTCCGATGACGGAAGCCTTCTCGCCGTGCGACTCCAGGATGGATATGGCCTTGTCCGCCTCGGAAGCGTCCAGAACGGCCACCATGCCTATACCCATGTTGAAGATGTTGAACATCTCGCGGTGAGGGACCTTTCCCCACTTTTCGAGTTTGCGGAAGATCGGAAGGATCTCCCAGCTGCCCTCGCGGATCTCGAGGCCCTGTCCCTCTTGAAGGACGCGCGGAATGTTCTCGTCGAAACCGCCGCCCGTGATGTGGCAGATACCGTGTACGTCGCACTGGCGGATCACGTCGAGCATTTGCTTGACATAGATCTTCGTAGGGGTAAGAAGCACGTCGCCCAGCAGCCTTCCGTCGAAGTCGTCCAGGGCGTCGAAATAGCTCAGGCGAGCATCGGTTACGATCTTGCGCACCAGGCTGAACCCGTTGGAATGTACGCCGCTGGAAGCCACGCCCACCAGGACGTCGCCGACCTTGACCTTGCTGCCGTCGATGAGCTTTGACTTCTCGACGACGCCGGTAGTATAACCGGCAATGTCATACTCTCCTGCGGTGTACATGCCCGGCATCTCGGCGGTCTCGCCGCCGACGAGGGCGCAGCCCGCCTGGCGGCAGCCCTCGGCCACGCCCGCGACGATCGCCTCGACCTTCTCCGGGACATTGTGGCCGAGAGCCACATAGTCCAGGAAGATAAGGGGCTCCGCGCCCTGGGCCAGCACGTCATTTACGCACATGGCTACGGCGTCGATGCCTATCGTATCGTGCTTGTCCATCGCGAAAGCGATCTTGAGCTTGGTGCCGACGCCGTCGGTGCCGCTGACCAGGACCGGTTCCTTGATGCCAAGGGCCGAGAGGTCGAACATTCCTCCGAAGGAGCCGATGTTGCCCATCGATCCCACACGTGCAGTGGATGCCACATGCTGCTTGATCCTGCGGACCACTTCGTATCCCGCTTCGAGATTGACGCCCGCGTTTTCGTAAGTCTTTGCCATATATATCAATCGTTGTTATCCATATCTTCGTCGTCGTACAGGAGAGTAGGATACTCCCCAGTGAAGCAAGCCTGGCACGGATCCGCGCATCCGAAAGCGGAATCGCGCGTGGACTCGGGGCTCAGGTAGCCTAGCGAGTCGGCGCCGATGGCGATGCGCGCCTCTTCGAGAGTCCTGTGCGAGCACAGGAGCTCCTCAGGCGTCGAAGTATCGACGCCGTAATGGCAGGTGAAGCGCATCATCGGGCTCGCGATGCGGACGTGCACCTCGGTGGCGCCCGCCTCGCGAAGCAGGCGAACGATCTTGAGCGAGGTGGTGCCGCGTACGATTGAATCGTCCACCAGCACGATGCGCTTGCCCTTGACGATGCTGCGCACCGGCGAGAGCTTCATCTTCACGCCGAGCTCGCGCATCGACTGTACGGGCTCGATGAAAGTGCGCCCGACATACTTGTGCTTCACCAGGCCCATCTCATAAGGGATGCCGCTCTCCTCGGCGTAGCCCATGGCGGCGCTGAGGCTCGACTCCGGCACGCCGACGACTATGTCGGCCTCTGCCGGACACTCGCGGAACAGCCGCCTTCCGGCTTCCTTGCGGTACGCGTGGACATTGCATCCGTCGATGTCGCTGTCCGGACGCGCGAAATAGATGTACTCCATCGCACACATCCTGTGACGGAAGAAATGCGAATATATCGTGCTGCGCACGCCCTTCCTGTCGAGGCAGATGATCTCGCCGGGACGTACGTCACGGATGAACGAGGCGCCCATGATCTCGAATGCGCAGGACTCGCTGCTGACCACATAGCCGTCGCCGAGCTTGCCGAGGCAGAGGGGCTTGATGCCATACTTGTCGCGGCAGGCGTAGATGCGGTTCTTGGTCATGATCACGAAAGTGAATCCACCCTCCATCATGTTGAGGGCTTTCATGATGTTCACTATGCGATACTCGTTGCCCGTCTTCTTGATCAGGTGCGCCAGCAGCTCGCTGTCGGTATCGGTCTGGAAGATGGTGCCGTGCTTCTCAAGATACTCCTTGATCTGCTTGGAGTTGACGAGATTGCCGTCGCTGGCGACAGCAAAATCTCCGGACCTGTGGTGGAAGAACACCGGCTGGACATTGTCCAGGCCCTCCCTCGAGGCGTTGGCATATTTGACGCTGCCGATACCCAGGCTGCCCTTGAGCTTGCCGATCTCTCCGTTGGTGAATATCTCGTTCAAAAGTCCGAGCCCGCGATAGCGGTAGCTCTTGCCTTCCTCGTCGAACGTGGCGATGCCGCCGCCTTCCTGTCCCCTGTGCTGGAGATTGTGAAGGCCGTAATAAAGCAATGTCGAAGCGTCCTTGACGCCATATACAGCAAGAACTCCCATGGCTATTCCTCCCCGAGTATTTTGTTCAACCTGTCAAGCACGGACCTGTAGGAAGCGACGACGTCGCTCAGGTCCAGACGGAAACGGTCCTTGTCCAGTCTGTTGCCGTCAGCCTCGTCCCAAAGGCGGCAGGTATCCGGGCTGATCTCGTCCGAGATGATGATGTGACCGTTGTCGGACGCGCGTCCGAACTCGATCTTGACGTCCACCAGCTCGATTCCGGCCTTATGGAAAAGCTCCTGAAGGAGGATGTTGACGTTGCGGGCGACACCGAGCATATGGTCGAGCTCGTCGTAAGAGACAAGGCCGAGAGCCACGGCGTGATGCTCGTTGATGAGCGGATCGCCGAGCTCGTCGTTGTTGTAGCGGAGGTCGACGATGGTGTTGGGCTGTCTGTAACCGTCAGGAAGTCCGAGACGGAGAGCCAGCGAACCGCATACACGATTGCGCACGATAATCTCGAGGGGAATGATCTCGATCTTGCGACAGAGCTGCTCGCGATCGCTGACTGTCTCGATGAAATGGGTCTCGATGCCGTTCCTGTTGAGATATCCCAGCAGGAGGGCGGAGATCTGGTTGTCAAGGGCGCCCTTGCCGACGAAGCGGGCGCGCTTGATGCTGTTGTAGGCAAGGGTCACATCCTTGTATCGGAAGATGACCTTATCGGGATCGTCGGTCGCGAAGACCTGTTTCTCGTTGCCGTTGAAAATCAGTTCGTTTTTCTTCATTTTGCCTATTTGTGTTTGAAATAGTTCACTGCGTTCTCGAAGAGAGGCTGCCGGCAGTTGCCGGAGATGTTGCGGAACACATTGTCCTCGAAGCGTTCTGTATGGCCCATCTTTCCGAGGATATGGCCGTCGGGGCTCAGGATGCCTTCGATGTCATAATGCGATCCGTTGGGGTTGTCGACATAGCGGAACGCCACCTGTCCGTTGGCGAAAAGCTCGCTTGCAAGCTCTTCGCTGACGACGAATTTGCCCTCTCCATGGCTGAAGGCGATGGAGTGGCGGTCTCCCTTGGAGAGGCCGGCAAGCCAGGGGGAATTGACCGACGCCACCTCGGTGGTGGCCATCAGCGAGATATGGCGGTTGATGTCGTTGCGGAAAAGCGTAGGCGAATCGGGAGTGACACATCCGAGGCGGCCGTAAGGGAGCAGGCCGCTCTTGACCAGCGCCTGGAAGCCGTTGCATATGCCGAGTATGAGGCCGCCGCGAGCCTGAAGGGCGCTGATGGCGGCGCCGACCTTGGCATTGCAGATGACGGAGGCGATGAACTTGCCGCTTCCGTCCGGCTCGTCTCCGGAGGAGAATCCGCCGCAGAAGGCGAGGATGTGGCACTCGCCTATCCTCGATGCAAGGGCGTCGATGGATCCGAGGACATCCTCCGGCGTCAGGTTGCGGAACACGAAGGGCCGCACCTCGGCGCCGGCCTTGCGGAAGGCCTTGGCGGTATCATAGTCGCAGTTGGTGCCGGGAAATACGGGCAGACAGACTATCGGCTTTTCCACGCTCTCACCGGGATATACAAGGTTGGCGGGGTCGAAAGGACGTTCCTTCACTGCGGGAACCGGCTCGTCGAAGGCCGGGCGGACCTTGGGAGGATAGAGTTTGGCGTAACGCCCGACATAGGCCTGATCGAGCGCCTCAAGGGAAAGGTTTTCGCCGTTGATACGAAAGCCGGACGAGGTCACTCCGCCCAACAGGACGGCGGCAGGCGAATCGAGCCCTCCGACAGTCTCGACCACGACGGAGCCATAGCCGAGCGAGAAGAGTTCCTTCTCGGGAATCACGACGTCAACTCCGAGGGCGTTGCCCATGGACATCTTCACCAGAGCCTCGGCTACGCCGCCATATCCCAAAGACCATGCTGAGACGACATTGCCGGAAAGAATCTGCTCCCTAAGGAAAGTCCAGTTACGCATCAGGGCATCGGTATCCGGCATACGGTTCGCGAGAGGTATATGCTTGAGGAGGTAGATGCTGTGGCCCGCCTCCTTGAATTCAGGGGAGATGACAGTGCGCGCATCCACCGTTGTGATGCCGAATGCAACGAGGGTGGGAGGCACGTGGATGTGCTCGAAGGTTCCGCTCATCGAGTCCTTACCACCGATGGAAGGCAGTCCGAGGGCGGCCTGCATCTTGATGGTGCCAAGAAGGGCGGCAAGAGGCTTGCCCCAGGTATGGGGGTCGGAAGTCATGCGTTCGAAATACTCCTGGTAGGAGAAACGCATGCCGGACCAGTCGGCGCCTGAACACGCTACCTTGGTACATGCCTCGATTACGGAATACGCGGCGCCGTGGTAAGGGCTCCAGCTGGCAATTTCGGGATTGTATCCGAAGGCCATCACGCTGGCGGTATCGGTATAGCCGTCGGCCGGAAGCTTCTGCACGGAGACCTGGGTCTCGGTAGCCTGGCGGCGCCCGCCGTAAGGCATCAGGACGGTAGAGCGGCCTATGGTGGAGTCGAACATCTCCACGAGGCCCTTCTGTGAAGCGACATTGGCGGAGCCCATGACAGACTCCATGCGCTCGGCAAGCGTCGCGCCGGCCGGCTCGCGCACGAAAGGATCGCAGTCCTCGACAGCTGAAATGGCCGCCTTGGCGTAATGCTTGGCGCCCGCACTGTCGATGAACTCGCGCGACAGGTCGCAGACCTTGGTCCCGGCATTGAACATGCGCATGCGGCCGCTGCCGGTAACGTCGGCCACATGGGTGACTTCTATATTGTCGACTGCGCAGAGCTTTTCGAACTTTTCCATATCCGCTGCCTCGACGACCACGGCCATGCGCTCCTGAGACTCGCTGATGGCGAGTTCGGTAGCGTTGAGGCCGGCATACTTGGTCGGGACGCGGTCAAGATAGATGTCGAGGCCGGGGGCGAGCTCGCCGATGGCGACGCTGACGCCGCCGGCGCCGAAATCGTTGGATTTCTTGATGAGGCGGGTAACTTCCGGACGGCGGAAGAGTCTCTGAAGCTGACGCTCCTCGGGAGCGTTGCCCTTCTGGACCTCGCTGCCGCAGGTCTCGAGCGATGCCTCTGTGTGCTCCTTGGAGGAGCCGGTGGCGCCGCCGATGCCGTCGCGGCCGGTGCGTCCTCCGAGCAGGAGGATGACGTCGCCGGGCGCGGGGCTCTCGCGGCGGACGTTGGAAGCCTTGACGGCTCCGACCACCGCGCCGATCTCCATGCGCTTGGCGGTATAGCCTTCGTCGTATATCTCACGGACATGCGTGGTAGCAAGTCCTATCTGGTTGCCATAGCTGGAATAGCCTCCCGCCGCCTTGCGGCTGATCATGCGCTGGGGAAGCTTGCCGGGGATGGTGTCCGCCACCCTGGCGCAGATGTCGCCCGCGCCGGTGACGCGCATCGCCTGATAGACATAGGCGCGTCCTGACAAGGGGTCGCGGATGGCGCCGCCGAGACAGGTCGCGGCGCCGCCGAAAGGCTCGATCTCCGTAGGATGGTTGTGGGTCTCGTTCTTGAACTGGAGGAGCCATTTCTCGGGCTTTCCGTCCACATCGACATTCACGAATATGCTGCAGGCATTGTTCTCCTCGCTCTGCTCCAGATCGTCGAGCTTGCCTTGCTTGCGCAGCCAACGGGCACCGATGGTGGCGAGCTCCATCAAGCAGAGGCTCTTGTGCTCGCGGCCGAGATCCTTGCGCATGTCTGAAAGCATCCTGAGCGAATCCTTCAGTTCGTCGCTGAGGAACGATTCGTCCACGGTGATCTCCTCCAGCTCGGAAGTGAAGGTGGTGTGACGGCAGTGGTCGCTCCAATAGGTATCAAGGATTCGGAGCTCGGTCTCGAAGGGATCGCGGCCTTCGCCCTTGAAATACTTCACGACTTCCCCGAGGTCGTCGTGGCTCATCGCCAGTCCGTGGGACTTGCGGAAAGCGTCATACTCCGACTCCGGCATGGCCGTGAACCCGTTGAGGTCCTCGAGCGGTTTCACGTCGGCCTTCTCGCTGAGCGACAGTACACCGAGGTCCTTGGGACGGGACTCCACCGGATTGATGAAGTAGTGCCTGATACGGGCAAGGGTATCTTCATCGGTCTCATCGTCGAAGACAAGCAGACGCGAGCTTTTGATCTCCACTTCCGCGGCCGGGTCGATGAGGTGGACGCAGTCCACTGCCGACGAGGCGCGCTGGTCGAACTGGCCGGGAATGTACTCCACGGCGATGTATTTTTTTCCTTCCAGCGGACAGGAATCGGAAACCGTATCCGTCACGACCTCGCCGAAAACGCTGTATCGGCACTTCTCCAACAATTCGTCGGAAAAGCCGAAGAGATCATAGACATTGATGAGCCTCAGGGACTTGAGTTGGAGGGAGAGATTCTCGTTGAACTCCGCCAGCAGGCTGGAGGCCTCGACGCGGAACTGCTCCCGCTTCTCCACGAAGATTCGTTTATTCTGCATATTCATATAAAAATGTATGCCCACCGGCGTACGGACAGGTGGGCATAGCTTTAAATCACGGTATTGAGTACTTTCTCGCTCTGGCGCTTGCGGAACTCCTCCAGCTTGGCTGAGAGGTCGGGACAGCGGAGGGCGAGGATGGCGACGGCGTAGAGGGCTGCATTGCGCGCGCCGTCGATGGCCATGGTAGCCACGGGGATCCCGGAGGGCATCTGGACGATGGAAAGAAGGGAGTCCAGACCGTTCAGGGCCTTGGACTTCACCGGCACCCCTATGACGGGAAGGGTGGTCAAGGCCGCTATCACGCCCGGAAGGTGCGCGGCCCCTCCGGCGCCGGCAATGATGATGTCGAAACCCTTCTCCCTAGCGGAAGAGACATACTCGGCCAGAGGGCCGGGATTGCGATGGGCGCTGAGTACCCGTTTCTCATATTCGATGCCGAACTCCTCGAGGGTGGTGCATGCGGGCGACATGACGTCCCAGTCGCTCGCGCTGCCCATGATGATCGCTACCTTGCTCATGCAAAAAAAAGTCTGTTATTGGGTTATTGGACACTAACAACAAGTCACAAAGTTACTACTAATCTCCGACCCGCACAAAGGGTTTTTAAAAATTCTTATAAAATTTTTCAACATCGGGGATGTTGATATTTTTTCGTGTTTATGTTTGGATTTTTCGGTGGAATAGCATTAACTTTGCATAAATTTGGTCAGATGAAAAGGTTCACGCACAGATTCGGTCGTTCAAGCTTCGGGCTTACCGATGACTGCATTGTTTTCCTTTCATCAATCGTTATTTAGGCAACCTGTCGAGGTTGTCTTTTTTTTTGCTCGCATGGCTGAAAACGTCATCCTGCTCAAGGGCGGGGAAATAATCGCGGGATCGCGCAGGGAGGCCGGGGACATCCTGGTCCGGGACGGCCGGATCGTGTCTCTCCGTCCCGGACAGACCGCTCCCGAGGGAGCCGTCGTCATAGATGTCGCCGGGAAGGTCCTGGTTCCCGCCTTCGCCGACATCCATGTGCATTTCCGCGAGCCTGGATACACTGCCAAGGAGACCATCCGCACCGGTTCCATGGCGGCGGCGCGCGGCGGCTATACAGCCGTATGCGCCATGCCCAACCTCGACCCGGTTCCGGACAGCCTGGAGACCCTGGCTGTGGAGCAGGCCGCCATCGACCGCGACGCCGTTGTCTCCGTACTCCCCTACTGCTCGATCACCAAGGGGCGCAAGGGGCTGGAGCTTGTGGATTTCAAAGCATTGAAGGACCGCTGCATAGCGTTTTCCGACGACGGCAGCGGAGTGCAGGACGAAGCCATGATGCGCAGCGCCATGAAGGCGGCCGCGCGCGAGGATGTCATCATCGCCGCGCACTGCGAGGACAACTCCCTGCTGCGCGGAGGCTACATCCACGACGGACGCTATTGCGCCCGGCACGGACACAAGGGCATCTGTTCCGAGAGCGAATGGGGCCAGATCGCCCGAGACCTGAAGATATGCGAGGAGACAGGCTGCCATTATCACGTCTGCCATATCTCCACTAAAGAGAGCGTGTCGCTCATCCGACTGGCCAAGGCCCGCGGGGTTAACGTCACCTGCGAGACAGCTCCGCACTACCTCGTGCTGTGCGAGGACGACCTGCAGGAGGACGGCCGCTTCAAGATGAACCCGCCGCTCAGGAGCGCCGAAGACCGTGAAGCGCTTATCGAAGGCCTGATGGACGGCACGATAGACGCCATCGCCACTGACCACGCCCCCCACACCGCAGAAGAAAAGTCGCGCGGCCTCGCAGGAAGCGCGATGGGGATAGTCGGTCTCGAGACCTCCTTCCCCATCCTATATACTGCGCTCGTGCGCGCGGGGAAAATGAGTCTGGAGCGTCTGGTGGAGCTGATGAGCGGGTCTCCCAGACGGATCTTCCGCATCGGCGGCGCCCTGGAACCCGGAATGCCTGCGGACATCGCCGTTCTCGACCTCGAAAATGAATTTACAATAGACAGCCGTACGTTCCTGTCCAAAGGCAGGTCCACGCCCTTCGACGGATGGAAAGTCCGAGGAAAGGTCCTGATGACCCTCAAGGACGGGAAGGCGGTTTATAACAACTTGACAAAATGAAAAGGCCGGAAAAGAAACTTGTACTTGAAAGCGGTCAGGAGTTCTACGGCATCGGTTTCGGAGCCGACTGCCGCAGGGTATGCGAAATCGTGTTCAACACTTCCGTGGTCGGCTACCAGGAGATAATCTCCGATCCTTCGTACGCCGAACAGATCGTAGTAATGACCTATCCCCTGATCGGCAACTACGGCATCACGGACGAGGATTTCGAGTCCCGTACTCCGAGCATCGGAGGACTGGTGGTAAGGGAGTGCTGCGACACCCCGAGCAACTTCCGATACACCAAGACTCTTGAGGAAGAACTGGAAGAGCGCGGCATCCCCTGCCTGAGCGGCGTGGATACGCGCATGCTCACGAAGATCATCCGCGACAGCGGCCGCCCCATGGCTGCCATCGTGGAGGCGGAGATGCCCAAGGATGAGGCGCTTGCGCTCATCGCGGCCACCGAGCGTCCGAAGGACCTCGTCCGCCGCGTGAGCTGCCGCAAGCGCTGGGTCACCCGCACTTCCGGACACAAGTACCACGTCGTAGCCGTGGACTGCGGCATCAAGTACAGCATCATCAGCCATCTCAAGAAGCGCGGCTGCAATGTCACGATAGTCCCCTTCAACGCATCTGCGGATGACATCATGGCATTCAACCCCGACGGCATCCTGCTGTCCAACGGCCCCGCTTCGGCATTCGAGGCTCCCGAGGTCCGCAGCCTCTTCGAGGAGCTCAAGGGCCGCAGGCCCGTCCTCGGCATCGGCCTCGGCATGGAGGCCGTCGGCCTCGCCTACGGCGCCGCCCTCGTCCCCATGGGCTGCGGCGTGCACGGCGACCATCCCGTCAGGGATCTCGCAACCGGCCGGATCAACATCGGCGTCCTCAACCAAAGCTACCGTTTCGATACGGTCGAAGGAACAGCTCTCACAGCCACGCATGTGGCAGTACCCGAGGGTTACATCCTTGGATTCGAGAACAAGGAGGACAAGGTGCTCGGATTCCAGTTCCATATGGAGTCGGCCCCCGGTCCGCAGGACAACGTCAGTCTTTTCGACAGATTCATAGCAATGATGGAGGAACAGAACAATGCCTAGAAGGAATGATATAAAGAAAGTAATGGTCATCGGCTCAGGTCCCATCGTGATCGGCCAGGCCGCGGAGTTCGACTACGCCGGCACCCAAGCGTGCCTCGCACTCAAGGAAGAGGGATACGAGGTCATCCTCGTCAACTCCAATCCCGCCACCATCATGACGGACCCCAACATCGCCGACAAGGTATACATGGAGCCGCTTACCCTGGAATACGTAGCCAAGATCATCCGCTATGAGCGCCCGGACGCCCTGGTTCCCGGCCTGGGCGGGCAGACCGGCCTCAACCTCGCAGTCCAGCTCGCAAAGAAAGGCGTCCTGGATGAGTGCGGCGTAGAGATCCTGGGAACATCGTTCCAGAACATTGAGAAAGCTGAAGACCGTGAGCTTTTCAAGGAGCTGTGCCTTTCGATCGACGAGCCGGTGATCCCCTCCGAGATCTGCTACAGTGTCGAGGAGGGCCTTGCCGCAGCGGAGAAGATCGGTTATCCCGTCATCCTGCGCCCGGCTTTCACGCTTGGCGGAACGGGAGGAGGCTTCGCCAATAACCCGGAAGAGATGGCGGACATGATGAGGAACGCTCTCTATCTATCCCCCGTCCACGAGGTGCTGGTCGAAAAGAGCATCAAGGGCTACAAGGAGATAGAGTTCGAGGTGATGCGCGACAGCAACGACACCGCCATCGCCATCTGCTCGATGGAGAATATCGACCCGGTCGGTATCCATACGGGCGACTCGATGGTCGTCGCCCCCGCCCTCACGCTCACGGACAAGGAGTACCAGATGCTCCGTGACAGCGCGCTCCGCCTCATCCGCGCCCTCGACATCGCCGGCGGATGCAACATCCAGTTCGCGCTCGACCCCCTGTCGTTCAAGTATTATATCATCGAGGTCAATCCACGAGTATCACGTTCATCCGCCCTGGCTTCCAAGGCCAGCGGCTTCCCCATCGCCCGCGTCACTGCCAAGATCGCCGTGGGTCTCACCCTCGACGAGATCACCGTCGCCGGCGCCCCCGCCTGCTGCGAGCCCGCCATCGACTACGTAGTCGCAAAGGTAGCCCGCTTCCCCTTCGACAAGTTCAGCGAGGCGTCCAACGAGTTGGGTACCCAGATGAAGGCCACCGGCGAGGTGATGTCTATCGGCCGCACCCTGGAAGAGAGCATCCTAAAGGCCATGCGCTCCCTGGAGTCCGGTTGCTGCCACATCCACAAGAAGAAGTTCGACGACTGGAGCGAGGAGAAACTCCTGGAGTACATCTCCACCCCTACGGACGACCGCATCCACGCCATCGCGCAGCTTCTCCGCCTGCGAATCGACCTCTCCCGCATCTATGACCGCACCAAGATCGACATGCTGTTCCTGGAGAAGATATACAACATCGTCCGAATGGAGCGCCGCGTCAAGGCCGCTCCGATGGACTTGGAGATTCTCAGGGAAGCCAAAAGGATGGGATTCGGTGACAAGTTCATCGGAGAGCTCTGGGGCATCCCGGAGGCGGAGGTCATCCGCCTGCGTTTCGCACACGACATCGTCCCCGTGTACAAGATGATCGATTCCTGCTCCGCCGAGCACGCGACATACGTGCCGTACTTCTACTCCACTTACGAGCAGGAGAACGAGTCCGTCCGCAGCGACAGGAAGAAGATACTGGTCCTCGGATCCGGCCCTATACGCATCGGACAGGGCGTGGAGTTCGACTACTCCACCGTCCATGCCATCTGGGCCATCCGTGAAGCCGGTTACGAGGCCATCATCATCAACAACAACCCCGAGACGGTCTCGACCGACTATACCATTTCGGACAAGCTCTATTTCGAGCCTCTGACCACTGAGGACGTGATGAACGTCATCCACCTGGAGAAGCCCGACGGGGTCATCGTCACCCTCGGAGGCCAGACTGCGATCAACCTCGCCGGACCTCTGGAAGAGTTCGACGTTCCCCTTATCGGCACCGGCCTTGAGGCCATCGACAACGCGGAGGACCGCAAGCTCTTCGAGCAGGTCATGCGCAAGACCGGCATACGCCAGCCGAAGGCCCACGCCGTCACGAATGTCGAGGACGGCGTCAAGGCAGCCGAGGACATCGGCTATCCCGTACTGGTGCGGCCCAGCTTCGTGCTCGGCGGCCGTGCGATGATGATAGTCGGCAACGAGGCGACGCTGCGTCACTACCTCCACAATGCAGTGGAGATCAATGAGAACTCCCCCGTGCTTGTCGACAAGTACATCATGGGCCGCGAGACCGAGGTGGACGCCATCTGCGACGGCACAGACGTCTTCATCCCCGCCATCATGGAGCATGTCGAGAAGACCGGTATCCACTCCGGAGACAGCATCAGCGTCTATCCTTCGTTCACCTTGAGCGACAAGGTCAAGCAGGAGATAATCGACGATACCGTCAAGCTCGGCAGGGAAATCGGCATCGTGGGTCTTTTCAATATACAGTTCATCGTGGACGGCAACGACGATGTGTACGTGATCGAGGTCAATCCCCGTTCTTCCCGCACCGTACCGTTCATCTCCAAGAGCACGGGCATCCCGATGGCGAAGATTGCCACACGCGTGATGCTTGGCCAGTCATTGAAGGAGCAGGGCATCACGGAAGTGTATTTCCCGGAGCGGAAGAAACACTTCGTCAAGACCCCGGCGTTCTCGTTCGGCAAGATAAAGGGCATAGACACCTACCTGTCCCCCGAGATGAAGTCCACCGGCGAGGCCATCGGCTACGACAAGTCTTTGAACAGGGCGTTGTTCAAGTCGCTCCAGGCTTCCGGAATGGACATCAAGTCCTACGGGACCG
>JAEEGI010014527.1_pt1 | contig 16539 bp, 16 predicted proteins | sample 8958751 | NCBI WGS metagenome assembly JAEEGI01 (sample SAMN16246545, study PRJNA631951) | gut metagenome | biome: gut microbiome; feature: rumen; material: KS-attached | host: Bos | place: Iran: Karaj | collected 2018-10
CCTGTTCATTTGTCTAGACTAAAAGTATATGATATATGTAAAAACGCTACGTTAATTGTCGTTTACGCGTTGTTTTTGCTTACAACTCGAAAAAAAGCGAAAAATGGCGTTTTTTTTTGAAACCGAAGGGTTTTCCCGTTCATCAAATAGTTGTATATTGATAGGGAAGGAGGTTCCTATGTCCAGAATTGAGACAAAACGTTCCGAAATTTGGCTTATTCTCTTGCTGGCGGCGGTTTTCTGCCTGCCGGGGGTTGGCCGCGCGCAGGGTTACTTCAGCGCTTCGGAACTGGACACGCTGGTGGCGAATATCGCGCTTTACCCGGACCCGCTACTGGTGCAGGTGCTGGCCGCATCTACTTACGGCGAACAGATTGCCCCCGCGAGCGAATGGGCGGAATCGCACAAGCACCTGAAGGGCGACGCGCTTTCGAATGCGATTGCGGCCGCAGAACTGCCTTACGATGCGAGCGTCCAGGCGCTTATCCCGTTCCCGCGCGTGCTCTCGATGATGAATAGGTATGCCGCATGGACCGACCAGCTTGGCGATGCCGTGTTTATCCAGAAGGAAGACGTTATGCAGGCGGTGCAGCGCTTGCGTAGGGCGGCAAACGAGCACGGGCACTTGCGGAATGACGACTACGTGAAGGTCACGACTGGCGACAACATCACGATTATGCCAGTACGTACGGAATACGTCTACGTTCCCGTGTACAATCCGTATGTCGTTTATTACAATTATTACGACGGGTACGTGCGTGTAAGCTACGCTCCGGGAGTATGGCTCGGCACGCATTACGGGTACTGGGGGTGGGGTTCCTGCTGGTTTGACTGGAATGCGCGCGCAATATACATGCGCGACCACCGCTGGCACGCGCCCAGGCGCGGGCCCAGGCACCCGCACCGCTATGCGCCTCCTCCTCGCCACAGGCATACCGTCGGGCCGGACCTGAATCGCCGTTCTTCGGCGGGGCCTGCCCCGCAGGCCTTAAGGCCTGCGGCAGCGGTGTCGCGCCATTCGGGGGCAACGCGCCCTGTGGACTTGAATTCCCGCGAGTCGCAGGTGTATCGCGAAACCTCGCGTAACGACGTTACCCGCAGGAACATGCAGGCGGCTCCGCCGCCCCCGCGGGCACAGAGCCCGCGAGAAGACCGCTGGGATAACGGTCGGGGAAGCGATTACGACCCGATGGATATCGCGAACAATCGCAGGCAGTCTTCGGGTTCTGCCTCCGCACCCCCGCCTCCGCCGCCCTCTACGCGCAGGGACGACCAGGACCGCGATGACCGCGGGTCTTCGCGTGGCGGCTTCGGCGGCGCAATCCGCCGGAGGTAGTGAGATTAGGGAAGGCTCCGCGATTAGGGAGCGCGTGATGTAATCAAGCGCTAAAATAGGACTAAACCTCACATTTGCCGCGATTTAGTCCTATTGTCGGCTGGGCTTTATACAAGCCGATAGGACTAAACCTCACATTTGTCGCGATTTAGTCCTATTGTCGGCTGGGCTTTATACAGGCCGATAGGACTAAACCTCAAAAAATCGCCCACTTAGTCCTACTTTTCAGCAATTTTTGAAATCTTGAGCCCCCAAATCCTGAACCCCGAAATCTTGAACGCCGCAGAGGGGCGCGTTCCTGCTTGCGATTTGCAGGTATTCAAGTTCCTGCGGGTCGCGGATTTGCGCGATTTCTGCCGGGGTGTAGAAGTGCCCGAACGCGATGTTCTCCCTGCGGGCCTTTTCCCGGAAGGCGTCAAGCTTCGCGATTACCTCGGGCGAATTGTCCCTGAGGATAAAGTCTATAGTCCAGGGCGTTGCGAGCGCGTCGAAACCTTCCACGAGGCACCTGCCCGAGATGAACGCCGAAACGAGGTTCTCGCCGAAGGCGTCCCGGAAGATTCCCGGCCACTGCGACTTTTCAATTTCGCTAACGCATAGCAACTTCTTCATGTTGTCGAAGAACCCGAACCTCCGGCCCTTTCGCCCGAAGGCGATGAGCAGGCCGAACACGACCGCGACGAAAATCCACCCGCGCACGGTCATGCCTTCTTCGGCGGGTGCTTCCTGCATGTCGATGTCAAATTTTTTCCCTGTGCTGTCGCTGATGGCGAAGGTAAGCCACCCGGCAAGTGAAAGTATGCCGTCGCCGTAGCGTTCTTGGCGGAAGTTCGGTACAAGGAATTCCTGCTCGGCCTTGCTGATTTTTGCCTCGTCAAGGATGTCGCTTGCGGTTCCCCGGGTCACTACCAGCTTGCGCCTCTGCTTCTGGGCGACGAATATCAGGACTTCGCCTTCACGGCCGGCGTCCGCCTGCCATTTTTCCGCAATCTCCTCGGCGTATTTTGCAGCGACGCGCTCCCCGATGTCGTCCAGCAGCACGGCATCGATGCTGATTCCCGTCTCGTTCGCGATTTCGTCCGAGATCCGGTCAAAAAATTCAAGCTGCTGCGCCGGGACCAGGCGGTTCTCGTCGTATATATGGCTGTTTTCGGGCCGCGAGGGGAGCGCCTGCGCGATTGCGCACAGTACGAGCGTTGCCGCGAGAATGTTTTTCAGGTTCGGGGTCACCTACTCGATATCCATCAGGATGAGTTTTCTCGTGAGGTTGATTTTCTTGGTCTGGCCCTTGCCCTTGAGCATACCGCGGATGGCGCTGTACACGCTCTGCGAATCCGGGAACTCGTTCCCGTCGGCGTAGATGATGGCGTCGATGGTCTTTGCGGTCATCACGTTCACGTTTACGCGCTTGAACGCCTTCTTGAGCCCCGAGGCGATATCGTCGTGCAGGTCCTCGATTTCTTCCTCGTCGAATTCTCCCTTGATATTCATTATTACTTTGTACTGAACCCCCTGTTCTAAATCTTTCTGCCAGTATGCCTTGATTTTCTTTTCGAGCAGGGGCATGGCGCGCCTTGCTGCCTTGTGGAGGCATTCGGCGATAGCGGTCTGGTCGTTGCCGCCGCAGTCGTCATCCATGGCGGATTCACTCCCGAGGAGCCTTGCGGTGGAAGATTCGTAGGCGTTCAGGTCGACGGAGATGGCGCCCGGCTTCACGTTGCCGGAAAACTTGATGTACACGTCCGCACCGAGGGCGAGGCTCGCGAGGTAGGAGAGGTCTTCGTCCGTCTCGGCGATGTCGTTCTGCATCTGCACCACGGAGTTGAGGTTCGCGTCCCCCTCGAGCGACTTCACGTCGTAGAGTTTCTTGGTCAGGTAATCGTTTACCGCTTCCATCATGGCGCGCGCCATCGGGTTGTTTTGCACTACCTGCAGTTCAGAGATTCCCTTGCCGTTTTGGGCGGGGGTCACGAGGATGCTCGGGAGCGACGAATTGTCTGGGAGCTGCTTCGCCGGTTCGGGGGGTGCTGCGGTTTCGTCGGTTACTGATAAGGTCCCTGAGCTTGCCGAAGGGGTCGCGGTGTCGGTTGCGGGTTCAGTTTCGACTTCGGGTGCGCCGGCGCAGGCGGCGAGTATAATCGGGAAAGCTGCAGTGATTGCAAGGTGTCGCATGGGTGGCCTATCTATATTATTTTTTGCTGTTCTGTTCAAAAAAATTACAATTTGCTTATTCCAAAATATAGTATCTGTAAAAAAATTAATTTTTTTTTGAAAAAAGTTTTCTTTTTTGAATTTGCATATATACATTTGTGGTATGAGTAAAAAATGGATATGGTTGCCCGACTGGGCCTCGGATCTTTCCCTCTGGGAAGACGACCTGACAGATGCGGATGCTTCTGCCGACCATGTCTTTGTGCCCTACGAAACTATGGCCGCTAACCTCGGCAACGTTTACGCCATCGACGGCATGCCGAAGGCGGAAACCGTTGTAGGCTGGGGGCTGGGCGCGCTCCTGCTCATGTGTGCGCAGTCCAAGCGCCCCAAGTCGCAGAAGTGGATTCTGCTTTCGCCGTTCGCCGACTTTTGCGACGAGGACGGCCCGTGGAATTCCGAGAACATTCTCTTCAAGGCGCGCGAGATGCACGGCTCGAAGAATGTCGCCCTGGATGCGTTCAAGGATCAGTTCGGCGAGGAGTTCAGCGACTGGCCCGACGAATGGCTCGAGGCCGCACAGAAAATGGACCCGGACTGCCTTGCCGAAGGGCTCAGGTTCATGGTGCAGAACAGGATTGACCGCGTGATTGAAAACGGCGACGACATCCAGGTGCTCTACGGCCGCATGGACCAGGACGTGACGCCCGCGATGACATTGAAACTCAAGGAGTTCCTGCCGAAGGCGACGTTCAAGGAACGCCCCAAGTCCGGGCACTGGCCCCCGATGATGCTGTTCTAAATTCCTGAAATAAGCGTTTCTTTATTGAAAGAAACGCTTTTTATTTTGAAATAAACGTATTTAATGTATGCATAAGCGTCGGCCACCACCTGTCAAGGCGAGTGCCGCAGCCATACTTGTATGGCTATGGCCGAGCCGTAAGGTTGGCGCTTGCGCCATGATGGGAAGGGTGCAGGGAGGGGCCCGTGCGGCCTTCGCAACTCTGAGCTGGGGCCCCTCCCGCGTGAATTTTATACCTGAATTTTAATCGCCTTCTTCTACAAAGAAGGTGACATTGTTTTATATTTTGCGCGCTATAGATTAAACGATATTTTGAGTCTTTTGGGAGTTTTTAATGGCACGTGTTGTCGATGCGAGTGTGTTGGATAGCGAGCTGAATCCGGAACAGGCGGCTGCCGCGAAGAAAATTGAAGGCCCTATGCTGATTTTGGCGGGTGCGGGTTCGGGAAAGACCCGTGCCATCACGTACAAGATTGCGCACCTGGTGTCGTACCACAACGTGGAATCCGACAGGATCTTGGCAGTGACGTTCACGAACAAGGCTGCCCGCGAGATGACCGCGCGTATCCAGAAGTTGCTCGATGCCCCGTTGCGCTTTTCGTGGATGGGAACATTCCATTCCGTGTGCCTGCGCTTGCTCAAGAAATGCCTCAACACGAGCCAGGCTCTCCAGGCATTTGGTGGTACCTGGTACGACGGCAACTTTTCGATATACGATGACGACGACCAGAAACGCCTGCTGAAGCAGATATTGAAGGAAGACCTGGGCGACGACTGCGATGCCGCCGAAATCAAGCGCGTGCACGGGGCAATTTCGCGCTACAAGAATACGGTGCTCTACGAGTTTGGTTCCGCGGTCCTCCAGACGCCCGAGGTGGCGATGGCGCATGCGGAGTTTGCCGACGAAGAAAAGCGCGCGCGCTATTATGCCGAATACCAGAAGCGCCTGCGTGAATCGAACGCGATGGACTTCGATGACCTGCTGTTCAACACGGTCCTGATGCTGCAGAAGGTTCCGGGACTTGCCAACCAGTTAAAGAATCATTTCGACTTTGTCGTGGTCGACGAATACCAGGATACGAACGACGTGCAGTACGAACTGCTGAAACTCCTGATAAACGAAAACAAGAACGTAACCGTGGTGGGCGACGACGACCAGAGTATTTACGGCTGGCGTGGCGCGAACATCAAGATTATCCGCAACTTCCACCGCGACTTCGCCCCGGTGACCATCGTGAAACTCGAACGCAACTACCGCTCCACGAGCAACATCGTGAAGGGCGCGGGTTCCGTAATCGCGCATAACATCCGCCCTGTCGAAATGCAGAAGAACGTGTTCTCCAAGGAAGAGGCGGGCGACCCGATCCGCGTGCGACACATGATGGATGACCGCTCCGAGGCGCAGCAGATTGCAGAAAACATCAGCGCCGCGGGCATGAGCAACTTCTCGAAGACGGCGATTTTCTACCGCACCAACGCGCAGTCCCGCGTGATAGAGAAGGCGCTCAACGACATGCGCATTCCTTCGGTTATTTTCGGGGGCACGCGCTTCTGGGACCGCAAGGAAATCAAGGACATTCTCGCATACCTCAGGCTCCTTGCCAACGAGAAGGACGATGCCGCACACCTGCGCGTAATCAACACCCCGTCCCGCGCCATCGGGAAAACTACCGTAGAGTCGATTCTCGAACGCGTGCGCAGGGGCGAAGGAACCTTCTGGCAGATGCTCGTGGCGGAGGCTAACGGCGCAGGCCGTGGCGCTCCGAAACTCAAGGGATTTGCCGACATGATTCTGAAATGGAAGGAACTGGTTAAGGCGGGCGAGACACCGCTCCCCATCCTTGCCGAAACGATTATTGCCGATACGGGCTACAAGGAGTTCTTGCGCAAGGACGACGAACTTACGGCGGACGAGCGCATCGCGAACATCGACGAAATGGTGAACGCCATCCGCGAATTTGACGAAGAACACCCGAATGCGACCCTCGACGCCTTCCTGCAGGATATATCGCTTTTGACCGATGCCGACAAGAAGGTTGATACCTCCAAGGGTGCGGTGACGCTCATGACTATCCACATGGCGAAGGGCCTGGAGTTCAATACGGTGCATATCGCGGGCTGTGATGAGGAAATTTTCCCGCTGGTCCGCGGTTCCTCGTTTGCGACGGACAAGGAAATGCGTGAACAGATGGAAGAGGAACGCCGACTGTTCTACGTGGGCTGCACCCGCGCCGAAAAGAAACTTTATCTGTACCATGCGGAGCGACGCTTTTTCCAGGGTACCATCCGCCCGTTCTTGCCGTCGAGATTCCTGAAGGAACTCGACCCGTCGGTGGTGGAGTTCACGCCCTGCATCGGTGGCATGTCGCAGGGGTTCTCCTCGGGTGCGCCTTACCCGCGCTCCGGACAGTTCCCGGGTGCAAGCCGTTTCCCGGGGGCATCGCGCGGTTCTTCGTTTGGAGGCGGAATGTCGCGGGGCTCGTTCTCCAAACCGTCCGTACCCTCTTCTGTCCGCAAGAACGACCAGCGTATAGTCTATCGGAACCCCATCAAGGTAAACAACGTGCCCAAGCCCGCTGTGCCGAGCGGCCCGCGGGTCGTCTACGACGAGTTCAGCGAGAACCCGTTCCACCCGGGAGTGCGCGTGCGCCACGCGAAGTATGGCATCGGGACCATCGTCAAGTGCTACGGCACCGGCGATAACGCCCGCGTGGACGTGCGGTTCAACAGTGATGGAACCACGAGGACCATCGTCCTCAAGTACGCCGCCCTCCAGATTATCGGCTAGCGGTTGTCCCTGCGTTATGTCATCCCCGCGACCTGTGGTGAGCGTCGCCGAACCAAGGCGGGGATCTTTTACTAGCTACTTGTCCCTGCGAAAATAATTTGCTATTTTACGGACTGTAAGTAACGAGGTTATATGTTAGAGAATGATGAAGTACTGAAACTGGCGAAGCTTTCGCGCCTGAGTATCGCAGAAGAGGATATCCCTGCGGTAAAGGGGCATCTGGACAAGATGCTCGGCCATCTCGAGGCTCTGAAGGCTCTTGACCTTTCGAATGTCGAACCGATGACTGCGGTCGAAAACGGCGCCACGATTCTCCGCGAAGACGTCCCGGTGCAGGGCTTTACCCTTGACCAGGCTTTCGCGAACGCTCCCGCCGTGGAAAACGACCACTTCGCCATCCCGAAGGTCATTGGCGGCTAGTCGCACCTTTTTGCCCTAAGTGGCGTTATTAGAATTATGACGGATGTACACTGCATTGTACCCGCACGCATTGGGTCTTCTCGGTTTCCCGGGAAGCCTCTTTTTAAATTGTGCGGCAAAGAAATGATTGTAAGGACGCTGGAACGCGCGCTCCTTGCGGACTGTTTCGGGCGTATCGTATGCGCGACCGACAGCGAGCAGATTGCGGAGGTGGTATCTAACGCGGGTTTCGACTTCGTGATGACCGGCCCCTCGGCGACTGGCTCCGACCGCGTCGCCGAGGCCGCCCGCATGCTGGGCCTGGACCTTGTGGTGAACCTTCAGGGCGACGAGCCCCTTGTGGAACCTTCCGTGCTTTCCGATGTCGCGCAGGAACTTGCCCTGCACCCCGATTGCTGGGTGACCGTCGCCTGCCCGCTGGACCCTGCGGAATCGACTCTGGAAACCGTAGTCAAGGTCCGCGTGGAAGGTGACCTTGCCGTAGATTTTACCCGCAACGTGGCTCCGGCGGATGCTCCCCGCTGGTTCCAGCACCAGGGAATATACGCGTATTCCCGCGTGTCGCGGGACGAGTTCGCCTCCCTCCCGCAGAACGCCGTGGAGAAGGAGCGCTCGCTGGAGCAGATGCGCATTCTGGGCAGGCGTCCGATACGCATTGTGCAGAGCCCCTACCCGTCGGTGTCGGTGGATGTCCCATCTGACGCGGGCACGGTGGAGGCGCTGATAGAAAAAGAAATGATGAACCGCGGAAGCAGATAAATTAAAATTGGAGGGGTCCGATGAATGCTGCCGAAAAGAAAGTCGTGCGCATCGCAATATTCCTGTTTGCGGTGGGTACGCTGGTGAGGTTTGCCCCCTGGGGGCTGCCCGCCATCGAGAACGTGGACATTGCAGACCGTCAGAAGTATGCTCAAACGAGCAAAGTTTCGGGTGTGGCACAGTCCAGGTTGGAATATGCGGGGGAGAGTGCCCCGGACATGCCCGCCGTGGCCGAGAGCGCCGGCGACCCGCAGGCGAAATCTCCCCCGAAAAGGGGCAAGAAAAAGAAGGCGGTCGTCCGCTTTCCCTTGCGTATCAACGATGCCACGGCAGATGAACTTTGCGCCCTGAAGGGGGTCGGCCCCAAGCTCGCCGACAAGATTATCGCCTTCCGGGAGGCGAACGGACCCTTCGGAGGGCCATCCTCCCTGCAAAAAGTACCCGGAATCGGTAAAAAAAAGCTGGAGGGCATTCTCCCGTGGGTGATTTTTGATTAGTTTTAGGGTGTCAAAATCTTCATAAGTCGTTGAGTATATGAGTGATACGAAATTGTACCTAGGTATTGAGGTCGGTGATGTTTCCCTGAAAGTCGCCCTCTTGGACGCTGCCGAAAAGCGCGTCTTGAAGACTGCCGTGCTCCAGACGGAAACGAGCCCCATCGATGACATTTTCACTTTCGAGACCGTCCTCCAGGGCTGGATGGAAGAAAACGGTCTGGAAGATGTCGAGGCCATCTCGGTGACTGTCCCCGCCTTCAGGTCGATAGTCCGCCAGATCTGCGTGCCTGCCGAGGCCGTCGCGAACATCGACGACTACGTCCAGTGGTACCTGGGCCTCATCACCAACGGCGACAAGGATTCATATATCCTCGACTACAAGGTCTTGAGCGGCGACGCCTCCGTGGGCGAGACCGTTCTGCTTATCGCGGTCCGGCGTGAATGGGCCGAGGCGCTCCGCAAGGGCTTCCGCAGCAAGAGCCTCGTGCCGAAGAGCATGGAAGTGGACGTGCTTTCGCTCATGAACCTCATGGACGTGGCCGACGGCATAAACCAGGTCGAGTGCGTCATCAAGGCCGACTACTTTGGCGTGACTATGCTCTGGCTCAGCAAGGACAACCTGCATGCGCTCCGCTGCGTGTCTACGCTTTCGCTCGTGAACGCCTCGATGGAAGAGGCTGCCGAGATTCTTGCCAACGGCATTTGTGAACAGATGAAGCTTGCGAAGGAACAGAACTCCGTGCCCGAAGTGAAGCAGGTGAATATCTGCGGCGAAATGGCCATGGAACCGCTGTTCGTCCAGAAACTCCGCGAAAAGCTTACGGACAGCTGCCAGCTCATTCTGATGGATTCGTTCTCCAACTTAAGGCTCCCGGTCGACGAGGCCGATTCTGCCGCGGTACTTAACTGCGCCGGCGCTATCGGGACTGCACTCAGCGTGATGGAGGGTGTATGATTCGCTTGAACTTGATGGAAGCCGCCGAACGCGCGGCCACCGTCGATATCGTTACCCCGGTCCGCGTGACCGACGTTTCGGCGCAGGTAAAGACCTCCAAGAAGAAAACCTTGGTCGGGTTGCTTGCCGCCTTGTTCGTGTTTGTTGCCTTCAGCTGCTTTATCAGCGTGTTCGGCGTTCCCAAGCCGTTGCAGGGTGTTCTGCCGGGCCCGTACCTCTCGCTCATTGGCGCCGAGGACCCGAGCCGTACCGCACTTACCCTGAGCAGCGGACAGCAGACCTCCGCCGGTGGTTCGCTCGCGGCACAGAACGCTGCAGCCGAGGAGGCCATCAAGCACAGGAATTCCCTGACCGTGAAGCAGGTCGTGGGCGAGGTCAAGCCGCAGGTGCTGTTCAACAACAAGCGCGAAGACTACAGCTCGTTCCTCCCGATGGAAAAGATTTCGTTCCAGCGCGCCGCCATCAACCAGTTCTTTACGTTCCTCACGACGGCTACCCCGGACGATGTCGGGTTCTCGGACTGCGTGTTCCAGTCGCCCAACTACTTCTACGTGCGTGGCGTGTCGGTCAAGCCCACGTCGCAGCGTAGCTTCCTTGAACGTATCAAGCAGGTGAGTTCCGATTTCAGGACTCCGCCTCTGCCCGAAAACGCTCCCGCGACCGACATTACTGCGTTTGGCCTGTTCAATGTGAACAACATAAACAAGGCTGCCGTCTCGAAGTTCGTGAACGTGGGTGAGGTTGCCGACGAAGTCAAGGCCTTCAAGGCTCTCGCTGCTGCGAACAAAGTAACGCTTAACGGTTTCGACAAGCCTGCCGTCGAGGAATTCGGCGTGTACAAGCGCTTTACCTACCAGGTGACATCGAACTCCGATTTCCCGGAACTGCAGTCCCTGATGAGCGCCCTCGATGCATCCCCGATTCGCATCGGTGTCACGAAGGCCGAAATGAAGTTCGCCAAGCGCGCAATCGCATCGGCATTCACGCTGGTGATGTTTGTCTCCCCGTAAGCATGTCTATCCGCATTACCGGAGGTGCTCTTCGCGGAAGGAACGTTCCTTCTCCGGAGGGCAACAAGACCAGGCCGACGGCTTCCCGCACGAGGGAAGCCCTCTTTAACATTCTGCAGGGCGTGGAAAACTTCCGCATGCTCGACCTGTTTGCGGGTTCGGGAATCATGGGCATCGAGGCGATAAGCCGCGGGGCTGCAAGCGTTGTAGCGGTAGAACTCGTGCATTCGCAGGCGAGGCTCGTGTACCAGGCGTACAAGGCGCTCGGCCTTTCCGAAAAAGTTACTTTGTTAGAAAAGAACGTCCTCGCGCTCGAGAAGGAATCTCTCTGCGCGACGGAGGGCTTTGACCTTATCTATGCGGACCCTCCGTTCAAGGATAGGGAATACCCTGACCTGCGCAAGTACTGGGAATGGCTCAACCCGGGGGGTGTCGCCGTGTTCGAGGCCCCGAGCAAGAACCTCCCCGCATGGGTGAAAGAGGCCGCGGAAGCGGAAACGGTACAGGTCCGCCGCTACGGCGAATCCTCGCTGGTGATATACCGCAATGTCATCCCCGCGTAGGCGGGGATCTACTCTTGATATCTGAAAAACTGGTTTGCACCTTCGCAAGAAATAGTGTATATTACTTGTGAGGAAGCCTGCTATGAGAAAGTTTCTGCTACTAGGACTAGGCGCTATTGCCTTTTTCAGCTCTGCCTGCAATGACGATGTGTCTTTGGCTGTGTCCGATGACTTGATCAGTAGTTCTGACGAGAGTATCATGAGCTCCTCGTCTTCTGGCGACGTGCCGGCTAGTTCTAGTTCTAGTTCTAGTTCCAGTTCCAGTTCTAGTTCTAGTTCCAGTTCTAGTTCCAGTTCTGCAAAATCCAGCAGCAGTAGCGCAGAACGGTCGAGTTCTTCGGTAAAGTCTTCTTCTAGCGGAAAAACGGTTTACAGTAGTTTCCTTTGGGATGGAACTACAGATATTGTAGGCAGAGTTGAAACAGGCTCTCCGGAAGAAACGTCTGGTTACTGGTTTAATTACAGCGATGACTATGAAGGTGGTAGTTCCAGGTTCACGTTCCCTCCGGATGTGGAACCGGACACGTACGACAATTTCTTTGGCCCGCTTGTCGAGGTGTATGGCGGAATAAAGGCGAGCGTGACCCTGGGCGATGACTATGACTACCCCTATGTGGGGCTAGGCTTCAATGTATGGAGCGAAAATCAGGAAGGTGTCGATGTTTCGGAATGGGGTGGCATATGTATCGCCTATCAGTCGACGATTCCGTTTGTTATTGAACTCGGTGTGGAAGACGAGGCTACATTGACTGAATACGTTAATTATCGTGCCTCGGTTTCTGTGTCAAATACTATAACTGCTGTTGACTTTTCCTGGGCGAAGTTCAGGAGAGACTGGGGCCCTGGCCCTTCTATAGAGGATGTCTTAAAAAAGGTCGCCGCAATCAAGCTGAAATTTGAGGGCGAGGCCGGAACTACGGGCGATATTCTCATTCAGAAACTAGGTTCACTCGGCGAGTGTAATTACTACGTCCTTTTGTAAAAGAAGGTAATCGCTAAATTTCTATATTTACGGCATGCAGAGAAATGTCGTATTCGCGGGGTCGTTCGACCCGTTTACCCTCGGGCACCTCGATATCGTGAGGCGCGCCTCCGAGTGCTTTGGCGACGTGTACGTGCTTGTGGCGAAGAACGCTTCCAAGAACTACATGTTCTCCGAATCGCAGCGTGTGGAGATGATCAAGAAGGCTGTCGAGGGAATCCCGAATGTGTATGTGGATGCGTTCGACGGGCTCACGACCGAATTCATGAAGGATATCGGCGTGAGTTATTTGGTGCGCGGAATCCGTAATGCGGCCGACCTGGATTTTGAACAGTCCTTTGCGTGGAACAACAAGATGCTCTACCCGGAATGCGAGACGGTTTTCCTTTCCAGCGCTCCCGAGCACCTGATGATTTCGAGCACGGTGGTGCGAGAACTTTTGAAGGCGGGAATCGCGAAGGGCGAGGAAGGCCGCAAATTGCTCGCGAAGTACGTGCCTGAGCCCGTCGCGGAAATAATTCTTGAGTCCGGCTATTTTAGCAACCAGTGACCAATAACCAGTGACCAACTACTATGAGACCTTTTCAGTTTTTACCTAAAGTCCTGCGGACCCTGCTGATTGTGAATGCGGTGATTTTCCTGCTCGCCTATGTGGGCGGAAAAATCCTCGGCCTGCACCTGAACCTGCCTGGCCTCGGTTATGGAAACCTTGCCGAATACATTGCATACTTCGGAGCCTTCTGGCCGTTCGCTCCGGAGCAGGCGTGGCGATTTGTGACCTACATGTTCGTGCATGTGGATTTTTGGCATTTCCTTTTCAACATGCTCATGCTGTGGATGTTCGGCAGCGATATCGCCGACATGATGGGCTCCAAACATTTTACGGGAATGTATTTCTTCTGCGGGATTTTTGCTGCGGTGTTCAGCCTCGCGATGTACTGGCTCGGCATGACGAACGCCCCGATTATCGGCGCCTCGGGCGCGTTGATGGGCATTTTCGTCGCCTACTACAAGTTCTTCCCGGACCGTATGCTTTTGATGTTCTTCTTTTTCCCGATGCGCATCAAGTATGCGATGTGGTTCATGGTCGCGGTAGATGTGTTCATGGCGCATTCGAGCGATGGCGTGGCTCACTTTGCCCATCTGGGCGGTGTCGTGGGCGGATTCCTCTACATGTACCTGTACGAACACGGGTTCGGCAATACGCTTGCGGGGGCGCGCCGCAGTATGGAAGAAAAAATCCGCAGCCGTCGCTTTAAGGTTCACGAGGGTGGCCGTAACGATGGCGAGGGTACCGTTTACCGCAATGGCCCTGCCCGCAGTGACGAGCCTATCGAGGGCGAGGTCTTTTACGTCGATGAGCAGAAGCGCATGGACGAAATCTTGAAGAAGGTCAATAGCGAGGGGATCAACTCGCTGACCGAATCCGAACGGCAGTTCCTGCTGCGCGCGGGCGAAAAGTTGCGCCGCCGTAGGGGTGGCTTCTAGTTCAGGGTAATTTTAGAGGAAATTTTATGAAGAACGTTTTAGGCATGGGTGCTGCCCTCGTTGATATTCTCGCGAACGTGGATGACGCATGGATTGAATCTCAGGGCGTGCAGAAGGGCGGCATGAACATGGTGGACTGGTCGCAGATGGAAAAGTTCCTTGCGGCGCTCAAGAACCCGCTGCGCGTGCCGGGTGGCTCTACCTGCAATACGATGGTCGGGCTCTCTCGCCTGGGCGGCAAGGCTGCGTTTATCTCGAAGGTCGGCGATGACGAACTCGGGAAGATTTTCCGCGAGCACCTGGAACGCAACGGCGTGGAATCGAAGCTCGGGATGAGCGATGCGGCTACGGGTTGCGTGTTCTCAGCGGTAACGCCCGATGCCCAGCGCTCCATGTGGACGTACCTCGGCGCATCTGACTTCCTTGTGAGCGAGGACTTTGTGCCTGCACTCTACGACGGCGTGGGCCTCTTGTATGCGGAAGGCTACCGCGCGTTCAATGCGGATTGCTTCAAGAAATCATTTACGCTGGCGCGTAGCCTGGGCGTGGAAACTGCGCTTGACTTCAGTAGTTTTGGCGTGGTGGAAGCCTGCCGCAAGCTGTTCGATGAACTCTTTGCCGAAAAGATGATTGATATCATCATCGCGAACGAGGACGAGGCGTATGCGTATGCGGGCGTGAAGGAAGAGGCTGCACTTGATGTTCTTGCACAGAAGGCGAAGGTTGCCGTGGTGAAGATTGGCAAGCGTGGCGCCCTCATTGCGAAGGACGGCAAGGTGACCCGCGTGCAGGCTGGCCCCGCGAAGGCCATCGATACGACTGGCGCCGGTGACCTGTGGGCGTCGGGATTCCTGTACGGCTACATGAACGGCTGGGGCATGGAACGTAGCGGTAACCTCGGCAGTGTTGTGAGTAACGAGGTTGTGCAGGTGATGGGTGCGCAAATCCCCGAAGACGGCTGGGAACGCATTCTCGCGGCCCGCGGGTAGTTAGCCCGCTAACACTCCGGGCGAAAACGATGTATATTTAGGAGGAATAAGGAGGTCCTATGAAAAAGTTGTTTTTCGTGCTCGCTGCACTTATGATGGTGCCGGCCCTCTATGCGGCAGAAGATACGCCGATTCAGAATGTTTGCGATTCCCTTTCGCTGCATGGCCATCCGGAAATTAATCTCGTGCCGGCCTATATTGAAGAATCAAACTGGTACGGTAATCCGCAGACGTGGGTGAAGGACTCCTCGAATGTCGTGCGTCACGAGTCGTACGAGACGGTGAAGGTTAAAATCAAGTCGTTCAGTGAGTATGCTCTTCCTATTTCGGTACATGCTGCATGCCGTGAAATGGAGGGAACCACGTATAAGTATGCTACGTGGAATAACAGCAAGGAATGGGTAGAAAGGGAAGATGATGATTATGCGACATTTATTCATGATGTCAAGGAATTTACGACAGAGGGGCATGATAAAACAAATACCTACAATATCTTGACATTCGTTCACGGCTCGTTCCCTGGTGACAATGAGCCGTATCAGTCGCATCAGTTGCTTTTTTCTACGACCTTTGAATTCGCTTTTGAATGGTGGTACGTTGGACTTTCTTACGAGTTTGTCTACGATACGATTATTGACGGAAAGACGTATGCTGCGACGAGGTCAAATTATTTTAACGCAGTTGGAAACGATTCTCTCGAAACGTTTAATAGTGCGAAAAAGAAATTCAATTATCCGGAAGGGTTGAAGACGGTCCGTGTCCAGTCTCTCAAAGTTGTGCTTGTCGATTCCCGCAAGGTGCCGGAGCCTGAGTCTTCTTCTAGCGTGGTAGTGAGTTCCTCGTCCGAGGTAAAGTCCTCTTCGAGCCATACGCCGGCAACATCTTCGTCTGCGGAACAGTCCTCGTCCAGCGGGACTCCGGGCCCGACATCCTCTGCTGATGATGAAAGTTCTTCTTCTACAGGGCCGGCATCGTCTTCTTCGAGCAACGTGCCGGAATCTTCTAGCACGCAGGAATCCTCTTCCAGCGACAAGCCTGCAACGTCTTCCAGCGGCATTCCTGCAACATCTTCTAGTGGCACGCAAGGAACATCTTCTTCTGGCGCTGAACCGGAGTCGAGTTCTTCCGAAAAATCGGCACGTCTCGTGACTGCGCCGACTCTTGACGGTTCTGCCCGCATGGTGCAGGTGCGTACCCTCGACGGCTCCATCGTGAATAACTCCGGCAAGCTTGCCCCGGGTGTATACTACGTGAAGTACTCCAACGGCAAGTGGAGCAAGATGGCGGTTTTGCCCAGGTAGGTCGTAGCCGATGCTTATGAGGTCCCTCGCCGTTCTATTTTTTGCAGTCGCGTTTGCGCTCGCTGCGCCGTCTAAGGCAGGCGATGCGCAGTCTAATGCCGCAAATACACAAGTTGCAAATACACAGGCTGCGCCTGCACAGCCTGCGGGTGAATCGCCCGCAGCCGAAGCCCCTGTAGAGACTGTTCCGGTGGACGTAATGCAAGAGGAACTTGCCATACGCGATAGCGTGATGCAGCTTCGCGATAGCCTCTGCACCGTGGAGAAGGATTCTCTCCGCAAGTCGGTGGTGGTCGAGGAGGCCAAGTGTGCGAACTGGGAGCAGAGTTACCAGGTGATGAAGCAGAACAACGAGGTCTGCGCGAAGGCTCTCGGGATTGCCATCGAGGCGAGCGAGAAGGATAAGGACCGTGCCGACGAGGAACGCCGCAAGGCTGCCGTGATGAGTTCATCTTCGTTTATGGGAGGCCTGCTTGTCGGGGCGCTCCTGTTCTGGCT
>JAEEGI010014528.1_pt1 | contig 16537 bp, 13 predicted proteins | sample 8958751 | NCBI WGS metagenome assembly JAEEGI01 (sample SAMN16246545, study PRJNA631951) | gut metagenome | biome: gut microbiome; feature: rumen; material: KS-attached | host: Bos | place: Iran: Karaj | collected 2018-10
ACATCCAGCAAGGTGAGGATCTCACGGTTCAGTTCGATATCGATGCCCATGAGTTCAATGGCCGTTGGTTCAATGATATCCGCGCTTATAATGTCATCCGTGGCCAGATGCCCGTGGCTGGTGCTCCAGTAGCTGGAGTTGCACCCGGAGCGCCTCAGGCTGCGCCATTCCCGCCGGCAGGTGGTGCCACAGCACCATTCCCACCAGCACAGGAACCTGCAGGTGAAGGCTCTGCCGACGATCTGCCTTTCTAGACAAGAAGAACAGACTTTTGACATAAGAACTTTTTAGACAGAAGAACATAAGAAACATATTGGCTGCGCCATGATTGGCAAAAATTTATGTACTTATGTTCTTTTGTCTAAAATTATAGGGTCTTAGCAGAATTGCTGCAATTGCTAATAGAAAATGCGAAGATGTCCCTTTAAGTTTACATCCTCATATGCTCCGCCATGCCTTTGCTACTCATATGTTAGAAGATGGACACAACGTTATTTCCGTATCTAAATTGCTAGGACATAAAGATGTGTCGACAACCATGCGATATCTTGACATAACAGAAGATCAGATAAAGTCTGCAATAATAAGTATTGAAGATGATGATTCAAAGTCGCTTGATAAAAAGTGGATTAAGAAGAATGGTGAAATAAACGAAAAATTAACAGATTTGTTCAATCGGAAGTTAAAGCTAAGAAAGAGCTATTAAACAATGTTGGAATCAATTTCTAAAAATAATCCGAACCAGATTTTCTCATTAGACTATCTCAACACATTAATTTTCATGCAAAAAGAGATCTAGAGAAAACTGGTTCGGATTATTATGACGGTGGGGATTTTTATGATAAACAGAAGTTCTGTTTATCATAATGCCGATTCTAATAAAAATAGGTAGCAGGGAGTTTAGGTAGCCTAAAGTGGGACTTTACTTAGCCTAACCCCGGACTTTAGTCTAACTAAACTCTGTGTCCTCTACATCTCGAAACGAATAGATTTCTCAGAACCGAGAGCTTGAGGCAGCCTCGGGCTCGGTCTTACTGAGACTCTGCCATTCCCAATACTTGTCCTCCTCAGCCTTGTCGTGCTGACGGAAATCACGGCAAATGGCTTTCGCAAGTGTCGTCAATTGGCCTTTGTTATCACCACTTTTTGCCACCAGATTGGCCATCATGCCCGTCGGCTCCTTCCAACTGAAGTCCGGATACTGAAATTCCGTACCACAAAGGTGCGCGCCAAAGATTGGGAAAAACATCGGAACGAGGGGTTCATGCATGTCTTTTGAGGCCTGCGTGAGCAGCAATTTCACGCATTCTGTGCCTTTGCCGAGGTTCGGCATAGCGGGCGCAGTCGCTTTAGTAATTTCGTATTTCATTGAATATCAGCTTTTTAGATGAATGAATGATGGTCGGGTGTGACAGTTACAGTTGTGACAGTTCGTTTTTGAGGGGTGTCAATTCTCCTTATATTATATATAACTATCTATATATCAATTAGTTATAAAGTATTATAAGGCGTGTTGTGACCTCGATTTCTAATTGTCACAACTGTAACTGTCACACCGTTCGCCATTTTTACCTTCTTATTCTTCCTCTATCAGGCCACCGAGTGCCAGGCAAAGTTCGTTGTAGACTCCGAGGGCGTAGCGCTCAAGGGTGAAGCCTTCGCCTGTCTTTAGAGGCTTGAAGTTCGGGCGGCAGGTGCCGTTGTCCTGACGGGTGACGGGCGAGCAGAAGCGCTTCCAGAAGAAGACACCACTGGCCTATTACAGGATGTCGCGGTCGTCGAGAACCCTGAACTTGGTGCGCTGGTGGCAAAGGGCATCCAGATCGAGCCGGAAAGTGGCGGCTTCTTCAACGTTGGGACGGCAACAGGCGAGTGTCTTGCCGATGGGACTGATGATGGCACTCTGGCCACGATAATGGGAATACTGGTCGTCACCCACACGGTTGCAGCCGATGAGATAGGCCTGGTTCTCCATAGCTCGGGCTCGTGTGAGGATCTGCCAGGCGTTCTGACGACTCTCAGGCCAATTGGCTACGGCAATGATGGCATCGTATTGGAGGGCGTCAGAATAACGGCTCCAGACGGGGAAACGCAGGTCGTAGCAGGTCAGCAGCAGGATACGGAAACCGCAGTATTCCACGATGGAATGGGCATCGCCAGACTGATAGTAACGGTCTTCATGGCCGTAAGTGAAGAGGTGGTGTTTATCATAATAGGTCTCGCTACCAGAACGGCCGTCGATGAAATAATGACGATTGACGAAGTCATGATTAGTTAATGCGATGGCGAGGCTGCCGGAGATGGCGCAGTTTAAGCGGCGGGCGGTGGTGCGCATCCATGACAAGGATACACTATCTGATTCAGATTCGGCGATTCCAACGGGTTCTGTGGCGAAGCCCGTACTCCACATCTCGGGCAGCACATAGAGGTCGCTTCCAGGGGCCGCCTCGATGAGCCGATCCACTCGTTCAATATTCTTCTGGGGACTCCCCCACTCGATGTCCAGTTGTATGACGGTTGTTTTCATTTGATATAAAAATCGTTGATAAGTTGTTGATACCAAGGACTTCTTTCCTGTGGTGACAACTCAATGATTCCACATTCTGTATCTATCTCTTTAACAGGTTGTTTACGAAATTCAATCATGTAACGCTTCGGGATCTTTTTAGGCGTGGTCTGGATGCTGCAGATGCGGCTGATGAAGAACCCCACAAGATGAGCCTCGCTCTCCAGACGGGAACGGCAGTCAGCCGGGATGATGACCGACAGCCGGCCGTCATCCTTCAGCAGTCTGAAGGCCGATTCCATCAGCTGGCGGTACGTGAGACTGACGGTATGGCGCGCTTCTGTACGTTGCTGGTCCGGACAGGTCAGGGAACGGTCGAAAAAGGGCGGATTGCAGACGATGGCGTCGAATCCATCGGTATCTTCCATCCTCGTCACGTCGCCCTCGCGGATCATGATGCGCTCCTTAAAGGGCGATTCCAACGCGTTTTCAGAAGCCTGGCCGACGGCATCGGTATCGATGTCTATGCCCGTGACTTGTGCCTCGGGGAAGCGCTGCGCCATCATCAGGGCTATCAGTCCCGTGCCTGTGCCGACATCGAGGATCCGGCAGGCTCCAGCTGGTGCCGAGGCCCAGCTGCCGAGCAGGGTCCCGTCGGTGCCCACCTTCATGGCACAATGCTGCTGTCGGACGATGAATTGCTTGAACTGGAAGAAATCGTTGGCCATATTCAGTCTGCAAAGGTAGCTAATTTATGTCATAGAATCCGCCGATTAACACAGATTAATAATAGAAATGGGTGGAATCTGTGGCTTTTTTCGTAACTTTGCAGCCAATTTGTATAAATAATAAGGTAAAAAAGGAAAAATTAGAGGTAATTTGAAGTAATCAGAGTAATATGAGTGACCAGAATAAGAACCAGGCATTTCAAATGATAGCAGACATTGACGGGGATATCAACGACCTGTTCAATGTGAATGTCCCAAAGTCCGTCCCCATCTTGGCTGTACGTAATCTCGTACTGTTCCCGGGGGTTGTGTCGCCGATTCTCATCGGCAGGGACTCCAGTAAGAAACTTGTGCAGAAGGCAGAGAAAACAGGCCATATCATCGGTATTGTCTGTCAGCGTGACCCCGAGGTGGACCATCCCTCACAGGAGGATCTCTATGAGTACGGTGTCTATGCCCGGGTGATGAAGCAGTTGACGCTGCCCAACGGCAACCTGACGACTATCGTGCAGGCCCTTGGCCGTTTGAAGGTGTTGGACATTATGAAGACCGACCCCTATCTGGAAGGTGTCGTGGAGCCCGTTCAAGATATCGAGCCGGAGAAGAAAGACCGTGAATTCCGCACAGCCATGGAGGATCTCCGCAACATGGTGACTGAGTATATCAACGTCAGCGAAGAGATTCCTGACGAGGCGACTTTTGCCATCAAGAACATCTCTAACAATATCATGGCCCTGAACTTTGTATGTTCGAACATGCCGTTCAGCGTGAAGGAGAAGATGAACCTGTTGGAGATGGAACTGGTGAAAGAGCGGTTGTTCACGCTGATGAAGATTTTGAACCGTGAGATCAACCTCCAGAACCTCAGGGCTGATATCCGCAATAAGACCCGCGAAGATATCGACGAGCAGCAGCGCAACTACTTCCTGCAGCAGCAAATCAAGAACCTGCAGGCAGAGATGGGTAATGGTGAAACGGCTCCCGAAAAGCGTGAACTGCTTAAGAAGGCTGAAGACAAAAAGTGGTCGTATGAGGTGAGCAAGATCTTCTATAAGGAAGCTGACAAACTCGACAACCTGAATCCGCAGAGTCCCGAATTCAATGTACAGTTGAACTATCTGCAGACCTTTGTCAGTCTGCCCTGGGGAGAATACACACAAGACGATCTGAACCTGAAGCGTGCACAGAAGATCCTGGATCAGGACCACTATGGCATGGAGAAGGTGAAGGAGCGTATTCTCGAATATATGGCTGTGCTCGCTCTCCGAGGCGACCTGAAGAGTCCTATCATCTGTCTCTACGGTCCTCCGGGAGTCGGTAAGACCTCGCTCGGAAAGTCGATTGCAGCAGCCATGAAGCGCAAGTATGTGCGCGTTTCGCTCGGCGGTCTGCACGACGAGGCTGAGATCCGTGGTCATCGCCGTACCTATGTCGGCGCCATGCCTGGACGTATCATCAAGTCAATCCAAAAGGCAGGCTCCAGCAATCCTGTGTTTATCCTCGATGAAATCGACAAGGTGACGCAGATGACCCATAACGGCGACCCCGCCTCGGCCATGCTTGAAGTGCTTGACCCTGAACAGAACAACGCCTTCCACGACAATTACCTCGACGTGGACTACGACCTCTCAAAGGTGCTCTTCATCGCTACGGCCAATAACCTCGGCACTATCCCCAAGCCCCTACTCGACCGTATGGAGATTATTGAGGTAAGTGGCTATATCACAGAGGAAAAATACGAAATCGCAAAGCGTCACTTGATACCACGTGAGTTGGAGAATACTGGTCTGAAGGCTTCCAGTCTGAAGCCGTCATTCAACAAGGCTGCCATTGAGAAGATCATCGAGCAGTACACTCGTGAGAGTGGCGTGCGCCAACTGGAGAAGCAGATCAACAAGGCTCTCCGTAAGATTGCCTATAAGCGTCAGTTGGAAAAGAGTGCCGACTATCAGAAGATTACCCCTGCAGAGATTGAAGATCTTCTGGGTAAACCGCCATTCTATCGGGATATCTATCAGGGTAACGACTATGCCGGTGTGGTCACGGGACTGGCCTGGACGAGTGTCGGTGGAGAGATCCTTTTCATCGAGACATCACTCTCAAAGGGCAAAGGCTCAAAACTCACGTTGACCGGCAATCTGGGTGACGTGATGAAAGAGTCGGCCATCCTCGCCTTAGAATATGTAAAGGCCCATGCTGAGACGCTGAACATCGACTATCGTATCTTCGACTATTGGAACATCCATATCCACGTGCCGGAAGGCGCTACACCCAAGGATGGCCCGTCGGCAGGTATCACCATTGCCACCTCCATTGCCTCTGCCCTCACCCAGCGCAAAGTCCGCAAGAACACAGCCATGACCGGTGAGATTACCTTGCGTGGAAAGGTCCTGCCCGTGGGAGGCATCAAGGAGAAAATCCTCGCTGCCAAGCGTGCCGGCATTACCGACATCGTGATGTGTCGTGAGAACGAGAAGGATATCAACGAGATTCCCGATGTCTACTTGAAGGGCGTTACATTCCACTATGTGGAGAACGTGCAGGATGTATGGGACTTCGCCCTCACCAACGAAATTGTGAAACATCCGCTCGATTTCACAATTCCTGAAGAAACTGAAAAGGACAAGAAATGACGTTTCAAGTACAGCATACAGATCCCAATAGTGATGCGAGGGCTGGATTGATCCAGACGGATCATGGACCTATCCAGACACCTATCTTCATGCCCGTCGGTACGGCCGGCAGCGTGAAGGGGGTTCATTTCTCTGAACTGCGTGAACAGGTGAAGGCGCAAATCATTCTGGGCAACACTTACCACCTCTACCTGCGTCCTGGGCTTGATATTCTCCGTAAGGCCGGCGGACTGCATCAGTTCAATACTTGGAACCGTCCGATTCTGACTGACTCCGGCGGCTTTCAGGTCTTCTCGCTGACCGGCATCCGCAAGCTTCGTGAGGAGGGCTGCGAGTTCCGTAGCCATATCGACGGCTCGAAGCATTTCTTCACTCCGGAGAATGTGATGGATACGGAGCGTGTGATCGGAGCCGATATCATGATGGCCTTCGACGAGTGCCCGCCTGGACAGAGCGACTACCAGTATGCAGAAAAGAGTCTTCGGCTGACGCAACATTGGCTGGAACGTTGCGTGAAACGATTCAACGAGACAGAACCCCTCTATGGCTACAACCAGACGCTGTTCCCGATCGTGCAGGGCTGTACATACAAGGTTCTGCGCCAGGACGCAGCCAAGCATGTGTGTGATATACTGACAAAGCTGAACGATGGAGGCGGAGCTTCGATCGGCGGTCTGGCCGTGGGTGAGCCTACCGAGGTGATGTACGAGATGATCGAGGTGGTCAACGACATCCTGCCCAAGGACCGTCCCCGTTATCTGATGGGGGTCGGAACCCCGCAGAATATCCTCGAAGCCATCGAACGTGGTGTGGATATGTTCGACTGCGTGATGCCCACGCGCAATGGACGTAATGCCATGCTGTTCACCTACGAGGGAACGATGAACATGCGCAACAAGAAATGGGAAGACGACTTCTCGCCCATCGATCCTGACGGCTGCGACATCGATCGTATCCACACCAAGGCCTATCTCCACCATCTCTTCAAGGCCCAGGAACTGCTGGCCTTGCAGATTGCCTCGATCCATAACCTCGCCTTCTACCTGAGGCTGGTCACCGATGCCAGACAACATATCGTGGCTGGAGATTTCGTACAATGGAAACGTTCAGTCATAGAACAACTCGGACGACGTAGATAGATGAAGAAGAGTAAATATATCAGAGTGTGGATCCGTAGAATGGGACGTCTTCTTCGGAAGTATTCCCGTTGGACGCGCCACATTAATCCTTGGCGGTTCCTGTCGCGCCTCGACAGGTATATTATAGCCAAGTTCATCGGCACTTACATTTACTCCATCATCCTTATCATCTCCATCGCCATCGTCTTTGATGTCAACGAGAACCTGTCGAAGTTCACGACCTATGGCGCGCCGTTGAAGGCCATCGTCTTTGACTACTACGCCAACTTCGTGCCCTACTTCTCCAACCTGTTCTCGCCGTTGTTCGTGTTTATCGCCGTCATCTTCTTCACCTCGAAGTTGGCCGGCAACTCCGAAATCATCGCCATGTTGGCAGCGGGTGTGAGCTTCAAGCGACTCATGCGTCCCTATTTCCTCTCCGCGGCTCTGATTGCGTTGGTCAACTTCTATCTAGGTGCCTATATCATCCCCCATGGTACGGTGGTGCGTCAGGACTTTGAAGCGAAGTACAAAAACAACCGGAAGGTCACCTCGGCCAGTAATGTGCAGTTGATGGTGGCTCCAGGCGTGATAGCCTATATCCAGCAGTACGACAACAACAATAAGAGCGGATATGGTTTCTCACTCGACAAGTTCGAAAACAAGAAGTTGGTGAGTCACATGACCGCCTCCACCATCCGCTATGACTCCATCAGCGAGGACCGTTACCATTGGAAGGCCCAGAACTATAAGATCCGTACGCTGAAAGGGTTGCGCGAGGAGATCAAGACGGGAACGGTTATTGACACGCTGATCCAGATGGAACCCATGGATCTGGTGTACTCTAAGGGACAGCAGGAGACCCTGACATCCGACGAGTTGCGTGATTATATTGCCAAGCAGACGGAACGGGCATCGGGCAATGTCGTACAGTATGAGGTGGAGTACCATAAACGTATCGCGACCTCCTTTGCCTCGTTTATCCTCACCGTCATTGGCGTGAGTCTCTCCAGTCGGAAACGCAAGGGTGGTATGGGACTCTACCTTGGTATCGGACTGGCCCTCTCGTTCTCTTATATCCTGTTGCAGACCATCAGTTCGACGTTCGCCATCAATGCCGACACGCCGCCGATACTGGCTGCATGGATACCCAATATCCTCTATGCGCTTATCGCCTATTTCTGTTACCGACAGGCGCCGAATTAGTTTACAATTTATAGTTTACAGTTTACAGAAGTGAAATTTGAAGAAACATATTTGAACGACAATATCCTCGATGCGCTCTATGACATGCGCTTCGATGAGATGACCCCCATCCAGGAACGCTGTATCCCCGAGATCCTCGATGGCTACGACGTGCTGGGTGTGGCACAGACAGGAACGGGCAAGACTGCTGCCTATCTGTTGCCGATCCTCTCTCAACTCGATGACGGCGACTATCCCAAGGATGCCATCAACTGCGTCATCATGTCCCCTACCCGTGAACTGGCCCAGCAGATTGACCAGGCCATGCAAGGCTTCGGCTATTATCTCGATGGCGTCAGCAGCGTGGCTGTCTATGGCGGTAACGACGGCGGCCGTTATGAACAAGAGCTCCGTGGTATGCGCTTGGGTGCTGACGTACTCATTGCCACACCAGGTCGTTTGCTCAGTCATCTGAAAGTCGGCAACCTCGACCTCTCCCGCTGTTCCTTCTTCGTACTCGATGAGGCTGACCGCATGCTCGACATGGGCTTCATCGAAGATATCATGAAGATTGTGCAGCAGTTGCCGCAGTCATGTCAGCGCATCATGTTCTCCGCCACCATGCCCCCAAAGATCCGTGAGTTGGCCGTCCAGCTGCTCCACGACCCTGTGGAGGTGAAGATTGCCGTGTCGAAACCTGCTGAGAAGATCCATCAGAGTGCTTATGTGTGCTATGACCCGCAGAAGCTGAAGATCATCAACCACATCTTCAAACAGGGCGACTTGCAGCGTGTCATCATCTTCTCCGGCAAGAAGGAGAAAGTGAAAGAGATTACCCGCAGTCTGAAGCAGATGCATATCAACTGCGACCAGATGCACTCCGATCTCTCCCAACAGGAGCGCGACGAGGTGATGTACCGTTTCAAGTCAGGACAGACCGACGTGCTTGTGGCCACCGATATCGTGGCCCGTGGCATCGATATCGACGATATCCGTATCGTCATCAACTACGACGTACCCCACGATGCTGAGGACTATGTGCATCGTATTGGTCGTACAGCTCGTGCCGATCGCGACGGCGAGGCCATCACCTTCATCAGCGAGGCCGACATCTACCGTTTCCAGCAGATTGAGCATTTCCTCGGCAAGGAGGTGGAGAAGACACCATTACCCGAAGGCATCGGCGAAGGTCCTGAATACACCAAACGAGAAAAGAAACGCTCCAATACCCGTCGTCATGGTCGTTGGCATTCCCGTGGCAACGGCAGCAAGAACCAAGCAAAGCCCAAGGGTAGTCAGGAGGCTTCCCATAAGAAGCGCCATCGTCATCACCCCAAGAAAGACGAATCGGCATCCTAATATTCAATAATGTTCTATGATTACAAAACCTATCTGTAAGATCAACCTGGGGCTTAACGTCGTAGAGCGTCGCCCCGACGGTTATCACAACCTCGAGACCGTCTTTTATCCTGTGCCTATCTGCGACGCCCTGGAGGTTTTCCCGATGGACGAAGCCTTCCCCTCGCCCTACGACTGCGATCTGAAGGTGACCAATATCGCCATCGACGGCGATGAACAAAAGAACCTCGTGGTGCGTGCCTACAACCTCCTGAAGCAAGACTTCCCTACCCTGCCCCGCATCCATGCCCATCTTTATAAAGGTATCCCCACACAGGCTGGTATGGGTGGCGGCAGCAGCGACTGTGGTTTCATGATCACCCTGTTGAACCAAATGTTCGGCTTAGGACTCAGCGACGAGCAGATGATCAGTTATGCCGCCCGACTGGGTGCCGACTGCGCTTTTTTCATCTTGAACAAGCCCTGTTATGCTGAAGGCATTGGCGAAAAGTTGGAACCGATAGACTTGGATCTGAGTGGCTGGCATCTGGCCGTCGTGCGTCCAGCTATTCCCGTTCCAACGAAAGAGGCGTTCTCGCTCATCACGCCACAGCATCCCGCCGTCAATTGTCGTGACATCGTGATGCAGCCCGTGGAGACCTGGCGCGACACGCTCACGAACGATTTTGAGAAGAGTGTCTTCGCCCTCCATCCTGAGATCGGCGCCATCAAGGACCGTCTCTATGACTTAGGCGCTGTCTATGCCGCCATGTCAGGTTCCGGCTCCTCGCTCTTCGGCCTCTTCCGTGAACCCGTCAGCCTCGATGAGTTCAATGCCGAAGGCACATTTAAAACAATCATCCCGCTCGACTGAGCAGGATGATTATTTTATTGGATGCCGTCTTCGCGGAGTTTCTCTTGCCACTTCCAGGCGCTCTTCAGCACCTCTTCCGTCGGGGTGTCAGCCTTCCAGCCTAACACCTTGTTGGCTTTGTCTACGTTACCCCACACCTGTTCGATGTCACCCTCACGACGTGGTGCATACGTCCAGTTCACCTTCACACCCGTAGCCTTCTCAAAGCCTTCAACCACCTCCAGTGTGGAGAGACCCTTACCCGTACCGATGTTGAACACTTCCACAGCTTCAGTCTCAGGCTTGTCGAGCACACGCTCCATAGCCTTCACATGGGCTTTGGCCAGATCCACCACATAGATATAGTCGCGTATACACGTCTTGTCGGGTGTATTGTAGTCGTTGCCGAAGATCTTCAGCTGCTGACGGATACCCATAGCGGTCTGAGTGACGAAGGGTATGAGGTTCATGGGCACGCCGTTGGGCAGTTCGCCGATGAGTGCAGAGGGGTGTGCACCGATGGGGTTGAAGTATCTCAGGATGATACTCTTGATGGGAGCACCCGAGTGGATATAGTCCTGGATAATCTCCTCGTTGATCTGCTTCGTATTGCCATAAGGGCTCATGGCCTTCTGGATGGGAGCGTTCTCCGTCACAGGCAGGTTCTCCTGTGAGGGCTGGCCATAGACGGTGCAGCTCGATGAGAAGATGATGCCCTTCACGTCATACGTCGGCATCAGCTCCAACAGGTTGATGAGCGATGTCAGGTTGTTGCGATAGTACAGCAGCGGTTTCTCTACACTCTCTCCCACGGCCTTTGAGGCAGCGAAGTGGATGATACCCTCGATCTTTGGGTACTTCTTGAACACCCCTTCCAGGGCCTCGAAGTCACAGCAGTCCACCTTTTCAAAGGCGGGACGGATGCCCGTGATCTTCTCTATGCCGTCCAGCACATTGACGTTCGAATTCGAGAGGTTGTCGATGATGACCACCTCATAGCCTGCTTCCTGCAGTTCGACGGTTGTATGACTTCCGATGAAGCCCGTACCGCCAGTTACTAAAATTGTCTGTTTCATTATCTTTATAAATAATTATCAATTGGGTAGCGGATTATCACCTGACTCAGGAACGAAGCTCTCGTCGTTCGACTTCGGTTGTATCACCGTCAGGTATTGCTCCACCGTATTCTTCTCATTCTTAAACGTGACCGTCGCCCTTCTCTCACCATCGGTCTTGTTCGGCCCGCCTTTCAGCGTGATCTTACCTTTATTCTCACCCGAGGCCGGATCGATGGTAATCCAGTCGACATCAGTCGTGGCAAACCACTTGCAGTTCGCCTTCACCGTGAGGCTATATTCTTCCTGGTCGTTTAATTTCACGATCTCGTCAACCACGATATACTCTTTGGTGTTGACAGGATCATCGTTGGAGTCATCACTACTGCAGGCCATCAGCGCTGCGAGCATGATCAGATATATGGCAATTCTTTTCATATAGCGTACCTATTATATATATACTACTTGATGATGGTTTTCTTTCCGTTGATGACGTAGATGCCCCTTTCCAGACCCTGCTGGGCCTCCTTCATCGAAGAAGCCGTCTTGACGAGGACACCCCTCAGGTCGTAGACGCGGACAGCCTGTGTCTCATCCTTCATCTCGGCAACTCCCTTGATGCCGGTGGTCATGTCATCGCCAACGCTGATGGAACGAGCCCCCGACGCACTGAGCATGTAGGCCTCGAAGGGATGTACAGAACGGAGTCCCTTGACGAACTTACTGCCCTTGTCATCCTGCCTGTAGGTGATGATGTCGTTGTTCACGTTGAGTGCCAGGAACGACTCGTTGGTCTGGTTGATGAAATTCGGCACCAGCGTCCTGTCACCATGTTTCGCGGTGTTCAGGTTGTCAGTCACCTTCACCTCGACATTCTCAGCCGAGAACGTCACCTTACCAGCCAACCTGTATTCTTTCTTATACAAGCTGTGGTTTGGCATACTGATCAGATAAGGTGTGTTGGCCTTGATGCCGTCAGCCTCCTGATAGCCGCCGGATGTCAGCTCGTATAGCCAGAAGGGCTTCGCCTCACTTTCGCTGTTCCACTTCTTGAACGGAACGATCTCTCCCGCCGTGGCATGGGTGATCTTCTGCACGTCGAATGGCAGGGCGATGGTCTCCCATCCTCTTGACTCGACAAAGCCCGTCTCCATCTTGTAGTTATGGGTGAAGGTGATGCTCTCAGCCTTGAAGGCCTTCGGACAGTGGAAGTCATTACCGTCTTGAGCTTCTGTCAGCACAATGCTCGGCGCTACGCCGTTGACTACCACGTTCGGGATGGCCCAGCGCACATACTTGGCATCCTTCACATAGAGTAGCACGTTCGGATTGTTGATCACCGCACTAAACGGCACTTCCGGATTCCAGATGACAGCCGTCAGCTGATCGCAGGTCTCCAGGGCATTCTCCTGAATACCATCCACCTGCCATGTTTGATCGCCATACGTCACAGTGGCTGGCACCTCCAGCGTCTGTCCATAGTCGCCCGGCGTCACCACCACCTTCTTGTCGCTCTGCGATGTCACGATGTAGTTGATGCCGCCCTGGGCAAAGGTCACGTCAGAGGTCTCGAACGATATATTGATGTTCACGTCGGCCTTGATGTTGCTGACGGTATATTGGTTGTCCACGACAGCCGATGTCATGTCTGTACCATTCACCCTCAGGCGTCTCAGCGAGTAGCCGTCATCCGGCAGAATAGTGAGCACTGTGTCGGTACCCTCCTTCAGGTAGTATTTCTTGCTGTTATCCCTGATGACATCGTCGCCCAGATGCACCTCACCATTGCCCTGTGCATAGACGGCCAGTATGAAGAGCACGTCAGGTATCACTTCATACTCAGCCACCAGCTTCGTGTGGTGCTTGATGTTCTTGATGGTGTAGGTGTATTTGGGAATCTCCGACGTGATGTCCGTGCTGTCGAGTGTGACGCTCTTCACGCGCCAGTCTTCTCCCGGACTGAAGGTGACAGTCGCGTTCTGACCGTCCTCAATCCTGAACACCATCGTCGTGTCCTCCACCATCTGGTTGTCGTAGCCCACATAACCCTGTCCGATGGAGACGATGGTCAGACGGTAGTGTATCTTCTCATACTCCACGGCCACTTTCATGTCCTGGTCGAGGTATTTGATGAAGTATTTGCTCTCGATGGGCTTCTCGGTGGCGAGCGTGTCCATCATCAAACTGTCAGAGAACAGACTGTCCGTAATCAGCGTATCGTTCACCGCGATGTCCTTGATCTGATAGCCCTTGTCTGCGGTGAAGGTGATCAGGATGGAATCACCCTCATAGTAGGTGGCGATGATCGAGTCGTTCCTCACGGTCAGCATCGAGTCGCGCTTGCTGTTCAGCGAGTCCTTCAGGGTAGAGAAGAGAGAGTCAGCCGGACACATGGCGATACCGAAGCCTTTCGATATGAGTGTCAGCTTGTATTCTCCACCGATAATCCGATAGAACTGCTTGACCCAGTTCAGAGACTTCAGGAACTTGGCTCTTGTACCCTTGGGCACCTTCAGCGTGGCCTTCGGATGGATGCCCTCAAACACGCTGAGGTCTATCTCGAACGGTTCCATGAACTCCACCTGCACCCACTTCAGACTGTCACAATTCTTAAATGCAGCCTTCTCTAACTTGTTCACTGTCTTGGGCAGAATCACCTTCGGCAGCTTCTTCAAGCCCTCGAAGGCCGACTCGCCGATGCTCTTCAGACTATCCGGCAAGTGCAGCGAGTCCACTTTCTCACAGTTCTTGAAGGTAGCTTTCGCAATGGCCGTGATACCCTTGGGCAGAGTGATTCTGGGAAGTTTCTTACAGCCGTAGAAGGCCGAGTCGCCGATCTCCTTCAGCCCTTCGCCCAACAGCAGCGAGTCGATCTTCTCACAGTTCTTGAAGGCAGACTTGCCAATCTCCTCCACCTTATCAGGAATGACCAGTTGCTTCAAGGCCTTACAGTTACCGAAGGAGGCCTTGCCGATCTTCTTCAACGTCTTGGGAAGCGTCAGTTCCTCGAGTTCCACACAACCCACGAAGGCCGAGTCGCCGATCTCTTCGACACCGTCTTCAATCTTCACCTTCTTGAGCTTGAGACTGTTCTTGAAGGCCGATGCATTGATCACCTTCGTCGAGGCAGGGATGATCATCTCCTCCAGGCTGCTACCCTCGAACACCGACTCACCGATCTCCTTCACAGAGGCAGGAATCGACACCATCTTCAGGTCGCCGCAGCCTTCGAAAGCCGACTTACCGATATTCTCGACACCCTCTTCCAGCTTCACCGTCTTCAGCTTGGTACAGTCCTTGAACGACTTCTCGCCCACCTTCTTCACCGAACCGGGGATGGTCACCTCCTCCAGACTGCTACAGCCCTCGAAGGCCGACTCACCAATCTCCTTCACGCCCGTCTCTATCTCGAGTTTCTCCAGCTTCACACAGCCTTTGAAAGTCTTCTTCTCAATAATCTCCAGCGAACCGGGGATGAACATCTCCTTCAAACTCTTACAGTTCTCGAAGGCCGACTCGCCGATCTTCTTCACCTCTTTGTTCTTTTTGAACTCAAAGGTCTCCAGATTCACACAATCCTTAAAGGCCTTCTTGCCGATCTCTTCCACGTTGCCGAGCAACTTGACCGACTTCAACTTCTCGTTACCCATAAAGACCGAGTCTGCCACCAGCTTCACGTCGCCCTGAATCTCTATCGTGGTCAGGCTCTCGCAGTCCTCGAAGAGTTCTTTGGTGATCTCGTCCAAATTACCCTTGATCAACAGTTCTTCCAGTTTCTTACAATCCTTAAGGACCGTTTTGCCCATCTCCTTGAATGTTTTCGGCAGCGAGAGCTTCTTCAGTTCCGAGCATCCCTCAAAGACCGAGTCGCCTAAGGTCTTCAAGTCTGATTCGATCTCCACCTCTTCCAGTTTGCTACAGTCCTTAAAGGCATTCTTCTCTATCTCCTCCGGACCCTTCGTGAGCTTTAGCTTCGTCAGACTCTTACAGTTCTCGAAGGCCGACTCGCCGATCTTCTTCGACACCGCTTCCATCTCCAGCTCTTCCAGCATGGTACAGTCCTTGAAGGCGTTCTTCTCTATCTCCTCCAGCGTGTCGGGCAGTTTCACGGTCTTCAGGTTCTCACAAGCCTCAAACACCGACTCGCCGATCTTCTTCAACCCTGTACCCAACTCCACTTCGGCCAGCTGGGTGCAGCCCTTGAAGACATCCTTTTCGATTTCCTCCGGACTGGTGGTCAGCTTGAACTTGGTCAGACTCGTACAGTTCTCGAAGGCTGATTCTGCAAGCTTCTTCGATACCTGTTCCATCTCCACCTCTTCCAGCTTGCTACAGCCCTTGAAGGCGTTCTTCTCAATCTCCTCCGGACCCTTCGTGAGCTTCAGCGTTGTCAAGCTGGAACAGTTCTCAAAGGCTGATTCAGCAATCTTCTTCGATACCGCTTCCATCTCAAGCGTTGCCAGTTGGCTACAGTCCTTAAAGGCATTCTTCTCTATCTCCTCCAACGTGTCGGGCAGTTTGACGGAAGCCAGACTGGTGTTCCCCTCAAAGGCCGACTCCGCAATCTTCTGCAAGCCCGTTCCCACTTCGACGGAACTCAAGCTGGTACAACTCTTGAACGCCGCCTCGTCGATACTCTTGAAGCCCTCGCCGATCTTGAGCGTGGTCAGCGTACAGCCCTCAAAGGCTTGTTTGGGAACAACTGTTCCACCGCCTTCGATGGTCACCGATTTCAGCGTCTTATTCTGATAGAAAGCCTTCTCAACGATAGAAGTCACCTTGTAGGTCTTTTTCTTATAGGTCACCTCCTTGGGAATGACAATCACGGTGGTGTCGGTCCCTTTGTCGTCGACTTCCACCTCGCCATCGGCCTTCACCCGGTAGTGAACGCCTTTGACCTTAAAGTCTTTCACCTCTTCTTCCTTCTCTTTGTCTTTGTCCTTATCGTCTGCCCTGGTTCCGCTAACCGTCTCTGAGTCGTCTCCGGCAAAGAACTGATAGTTATACGAAAGGCCGACACCGATAGAGAATGCCGACAGTGCCATAATGAACACAAGTACAAATAAAGCTGATTTCCTCATGACTTCTATTATTACTTATTGATGTCTTCAGTCTGCAAAG
>JAEEGI010014532.1_pt1 | contig 16536 bp, 15 predicted proteins | sample 8958751 | NCBI WGS metagenome assembly JAEEGI01 (sample SAMN16246545, study PRJNA631951) | gut metagenome | biome: gut microbiome; feature: rumen; material: KS-attached | host: Bos | place: Iran: Karaj | collected 2018-10
ATGATTGCTCAGATGTTTGTATTTGTTACTCCAGACTATGTTCAAATGTGCCGCCTTATGGGTGATGAAGCCGAAGCAAAACGCGCTGAAGAGCTTTGCAAAAAGATGGAAGAAGCTATCTGTACTGCAGGCTGGGACGGTGAATGGTATGTTCGTGCTTATGATGATTTTGGCCACAAAATTGGTAGCCACGAATGCGAAGATGGAAAAATCTTTATTGAAAGCCAGGGCTTTGGTACTATGGCAAAGATTGGAGCCGATAAGGGGTACCCACAGAAATCACTCGACAGCGTAAAAAAATATCTTGATTCTAAATACGGTATTGTAATTCTCTGGCCAGCATACCAGAACTACCACGTAGAACTTGGTGAAGTTTCTTCTTATCCACCTGGATACAAAGAGAACGGCGGTATTTTCTGCCACAACAATCCTTGGGTTGTAATTGGTGAAGTTGTAAACGGTCGTCCTGAAGATGCCTTTGAACACTACACAAAGATTGCTCCGGCCTGGGTAGAAGAAAAATGGTCTGATATCCACCGCACAGAACCTTATGTATACAGCCAGATGGTTGCAGGAAAAGAAGCTCGCCGCGAAGGTGAAGCTAAAAACTCATGGCTTACTGGTACTGCTGCCTGGAACTTTGTTGCACTTTCACAGTACATCTGCGGTTTGCGTCCACAGCATGCAGGTCTTGAAATTGAACCACGCCTGCCAAGCCACGTAAAGAATGCAGAAATTACACGTAAGTTCCGTGGTGTAACTTACCACATTACTGTTGAAAACAAAAAGAATACAGGTGCTGTTTCCCTTGAAGTTAAGGGCGGAAAGGCAAATGGTTTGATTGTTGCTGCAGATAAGGGTGTAAAGGAAGTTTACGTAAAGGCAACGGTTGCGTAAAAAAGGATTCCCCGGTCAAGCCGGGGAATGACAGAATGTTATTGCTGCAGATGTTTTAAAGCGTATCTAATTTGCAAAAAATACAAATCGCCAATTTCATCACCATATGGATTGTTCGCAACCAGGCTTTTGAGACGAGAAATTTCAAGTGCATCAGAATCTTCATCAGATGCAGCAGCAAGCAGTTTTTCAGAATAAGCCAATGTCTCTAATTCCTTATTTCTCATAGAAATATTATATTGAGACCAGGAAAAAACTTCTGGCGAACCATCTCTCTTTAACCGCCGCCCCATTATCCTTCCGTCTACCGAAGCAAGACCACTTCTTGACATTGGAACCCTAATAGCAAGCACAGAAGCTCTTCCAAAGGTAGTTTCTTCTTCTATAATTTCTGTCTGAACGCAAAGTGAAGGTTCAGTTTTATTTGAAATAAGAGATTTTATCCCTGCCAAATCATAATGTTCTTTGTTAATACCAGTTATTTCACCATTATCTTCAATTCCAACGTATATAATCCCACCAAAGGTATTTGCTAAAGCAACTACCTCATCGAGCAATTCTGAATCGCTTATATTTCTACTACCGCTTAAAAACTCAACTGTAAAAGATTCTTTTTCTGGAATTGAGCGCATTATCATAACCACCTGATTCAATTTAATTTATTAACATTCACTCTTACATTACAAGTGCACTTGAAATGGTAAAACAGTTATCACCGATGTGTTCGATGGCACGTACAATATCAATGTAGAGAAGCTCGGCTTTAACATCGGCACCGCCTTCGAGACGTTTGCGGGCAACCTTCTTCAAATCCTTGCGGAATGCATCTATGCCATCTTCAAGCTCGCGGGCAAGCTCAAGCTTTTCGGAAGTAATCTGTTTATTTATATTTATGCGGATAAACTGGAGGAACTGGCGGACAAGCTCAATGTAAGGAAGCAGGCGCTCCATATCCTCAGTTTTAAAGGTCATTTTCTTTTCGATTGAGCGGCAGATAAGCATAATTGTTCCAAAACAGCTGTCGCTCATATTTTCAAGCTCATCTACAATCTGAATCATGGAAGAAATATGTGTAAGCTGCTTTTCTGTAATCTGCAGGGCCTGACACTTAATAAGATAATGAGTAATCTGCTCGTGCATCTGGTCAACATAATCTTCTGCATTAACCATAAGCTCTTTATATTTTTCTATATAATCATTGTTTCGTTTTGTAATACCAATCTGAATCTTATCAAACATATCGGTAACAACATCGGTCATATCTGCAATTGCGGCTTCTACCTGAATGATATGGGTTGTAACGCTGTCTTTTGCAGGAAGCTGTACGAAATCGAGTCTGTAGATGTTGTTCTGCTTTTCTTTATCATCCTTAATGATTTTTTTAGAAAGAAGTACAAGAGGATTCTGAAGAGGCAGAAGTATTACCGTAGACAGAGTTTTAAATACCGTATGCAGCATTGAAATGCGGATTGCAATGTTTGAGTTTGCGTGGCCCGGTGTAAGCAGTACAACAAGGTCAAGGAAAGGCTTAAAGAAGATAAGTGCAAGGATTGTACCGAATACATTGAACATTACGTGAATTGCGGCTGAACGGCGGGCATCTGCATTTGCATTTACAGCACCAAGAATTGCATCTATTGTAGAACCAATGTTGCTTCCCAGTGTCATTGCGGCGGCAAGTTCCCAGTTTATAAGACCATTGTAGGCCATGGTGATTACGATAGCAGAAAAGGCTGAAGATGAATGAAGGAGTGCTGTAATCAGAATACCGATGATAAAGCCAAGGCAGATTGCAAAAAAACCGCTTCCCTGAATCTTAAAGAGCCAGCCCAGCTGTTCCGGTGTAAATACATCGCTTAAGCCCGACAAACCAAGGAAAAGCATTCCAAAACCCATAATTGCTTCGCCAAGATTCTTATAAGGGCCTTTTTTCTTAATAAGGATGGTCAGGAAATATCCTAGACCAAATACTGGAATTGCAAAAGCTGAAATCTTAAAATTAAAGCCGAAGATTGAAACAATCCAGGCTGTGATTGTAGTACCAATGTTTGCACCAAAAATAACACCCACAGATTGAGTAAGGGTCATCAAGCCTGCATTTACAAAGGTTACGACCATTACGGTTGTTGCACCAGAAGACTGTACAATCATTGTAACGACGAGACCTGTAAGAAGAGCTACAAAACGGTTGCCTGTTATAACGCTCAGAGCACGCTGGAGCTTTTCTCCGGCACTTTTCTGAACACCGTCACTCATCAGCTTCATTCCGTAAAGGAGGAATCCGAGGCTGCCGATTAGTTCAAACACGGGCATTAAGAAGTTCATAATAATGAATGATACACGAAAAATAAGGTTGTTTCAATGCAAAGAAATCTACTCTCAGCAAGATTCGGATTATTCAAAACAATAATTATAGGTCTGATTTATGTATTTGCCTGTTTTCACAGAAACAAAAATATACTATATTATATTTGTGATTATGAAACCTTTTAATAATACAAAATCATACCAACTTTTTGTGGCTATCATCATTTCACTTTCCATCTTTTCTATAAATGCCTGCCACAAGGAAGAGCCAGAAGAAATTGACCAGAATATTGCGCAGTTAAAAATATCAGATTCTTCGGAAGTAAATCCTTTTGGTAATTCAGAAAACTGCTGGCAGTATACAAACAAGAAAATCTACATACTTTTTGGATACGACTTTAATGACCAGGAGCTTGTAAACTCCTGCACAAGTCTGCTTGAAAAAAAATACGGACTTACTGCTGACGGAGGTTTGATTCAAACAATCACCTACCCTGACAGCTTTAAGCACAACGGAAAAAACTATATTTCTGAACTGACTTCAATGCTTACAGAAGCAGACGGCGACTTACTGGGAGTAATAATTCTTGGTGCCCCGGACAATACACATATAGCTCTTGGGCGCTTGCAGGATTACTGGAGCATGAAGGTTCCTTATCCTGTTTTTTCACTTTTTCCACAGGATGAATCGCTTGGAATGGAATCTACCTGTGACCTGGTTTTAGACAAGCAGCAGACAGCAGATGTTACCGGCAGCATAGTTTCTGAAGAAGCTGTGAGTCAGAAAATTAATGATTTTCCGGAAATCCTTTTCTCCTGCATTGATTATATGATGATTTTAAACGGACCACTAAAAAAAGATGGTTCTGTACAGGCTCATGTAGCCCAGATGCTGCACGGGAAAAAACTCCAATATTACACAGATCCCGAAACGGGACTTCACGCAATAAATCACTTTGTGCTATACTAACGCCCTATGATTGAACTCATTCAACAAAAAGACGATTTAATTGGCTCTATGGAAGCTATTAATAACTTAAAGCAAAAAGAGCATGCCAGAGTTATTGTAATTTCTGATATACATGGAGAATACAGAGCTTTGCTTCAGGTTATCAGAAGATATGGTCCCGAATGCGATGCAATCATTTTTTGCGGAGACATAGAAAGAGACCTGAGAAATCTTTTGGAAACTGCTTTTGCAGATGATGATTTTAGAGAGTTGATACCACCAGTTATGGCTTTTGTGAGGGGAAATTGCGACCAGATTCCAATGCTGGAAGTTGAAACATCTACTGATGACAAACAGATCAAAATGGAAAGATTCCGTTTTCCAGACAGGCAGTATTTAACAGTAAACGGTCAGCGCATTTTAATATGTCACGGTCACTTAGAAAGTGTTGAACACAGCACGGCCTGTCTTTACACCGAAATGAGATACAATCACTGTACAATTGCAGTTCACGGGCATACACACAAGCCAGCTAACATTTATCTGATGGGAAACCAATATAGAATTATAAATCCAGGCAGCATACACGACCCGAGAGACGGTTATCCTGCAACCTTTGCAATTTTAACAGTTGAGAAAAATTTTGTTGATACTGCATTTATAGAAACAAAAAGCTCTCTGGACAGTCTGGGCGATTTTACTGTTCTGAAAAATTTTTCATAATCATTTTTACAAAACAAAGCAGTAGCTTTCATGACCCGGATAAACCTTTGTACCGGCTGGGATTGTTGTCTTGATTTTTACAAGGCTTTTTTTAAGTAAATTAAAATCTCCTCCGGCCATGTCTGTTCTACCGTAACCACCTTGATCAAAAAGAGTGTCCCCGCTAATTAGAAGACCATCCTTTTCATTGTAAAGACAGATTGAACCAGGTGTATGACCCGGTGTATGAATTACCTTCCAGTCTGGTGCTTCTATGCACTCAAGAGTTTGACCGTCAACAAGAGGGATTTCTGCGGGAGGAATTTTTGAAATTAATGGAATAAACTGTGAAATACCAAAAAGAGAGATGACTGCAGCTCCCATTGGTCCGGGAGGATTCTGCAGCTCATCAAATTCTGCCTGATGTATCAGAACAGGGGCTTTGGGAAATGCCTGTTTTACTGGAGCTATTCCAGTTATATGGTCAAAATGACTGTGAGTTAATACAATTCCCGTACATTCCAGCTTTTCTTTTTTAAGGTAATCAACAATTACCGTTTCATCGCGGGAAATACTGCAGGCAGCCGGGTCAACCACAAAACATTTTTTTTCACCAACAGGAACGACAAGTGTATTTACAGCAAGTCCTCCTGTTCTGATAACATGAATCTTAGTCAATACAGACCTCTGATTAAATACCGCCAAAAGGTTCTTTATCTGCAGTTGCTTTCTCTGCTGCTGCGTAAGCTGCGGCATCCTCTGCAGACATTTCTTCTGCTTCGCTATCGTAATTTTCTTCGTAGTTATCTGAGTAAGCTTCTGCTTTTTCTTCTCCGGCATCTTCATCCTTCTGCTTTGAGAAGCTTACAACAAGCTTGCGGCCACGGTAATCATAACCGTTTAATTTATCAATTGCAGTCTGGCAGTCTTCTGTATAAAGCTGAACAAAAGAATAATTAGCCAGAACCTTAATATCTCCTATTCTTTCTCTATCAATACCGCCAACAGCAATAAGAAGTCCTACTAAATCTCGAGGATATACACGGCGGTTTTTTCCAATGCTTACAAAAATTGAGGTAGCCAGTTCTGCTGGGATTTCTACTCTTGTGTGTCGTGGTCGCTCTTCTGTTTCTGCAGCAGCTGTTCTATCTGTTCCTTCAAAGCTTCTTTCTTTACGAGTTGAAGCCTTATAATCATCCTTTCTTTCTCTTGTATTTTCGTTCTTGTTTTTTGCCGCACCAAATCTATTAGCCTTTGGTTTTCCAAAAGAATGATAATGCTTTAATGCATCTTTAAGCATATAAGCAGTTACATACTTACGGCGTGAAAGAGGTACATTCTTCTTAAAAAGTCTTATTAACTCTGTAAGTGTATCAATATCCTCTTCTGTAGTAATTTTTTCGACAGCGTTCACTAAAAAATCAGCTGTCTTTTCTTCATTGATTTCAAACCCTCTGTTGTAGTTGTTGTAACCCATAAAAATCTCCTTAAAAAGAAATAAAAAAACTATTGCAGTTTTGCTGCATAACCGGATCCAATTTGCTCAAAGCCTGTACGTAATAATAACGGCAGAAGATATTCCGGTAAAATTATGTTTGGTAAAATAATCCATTCTTTTCCGCATTCCTTAAGTTTTAATAAAAACATTGAAAGCAGTTCACTTCCAATGCCCAGACCACGGAAAATCTCTGGAACGAAAAGGCTTGTAAGAACCATAACCTTTTCCTGTTTTTCTGTAACGGGAGATGCTGTTATACATCCTGCAAAATCATCCGAAAGACTCCGGCAGATACAGCCAGTCTGAGAGAAATTGTCATTTCGTTCGAACTGATTTCTCCACATTTCATAAAGGGCTGTTCTAATCTCAGCAGGGGTATCATCATTCTCCTGAAAATAAACGTGAACAATCTGGTCTATTTCCTTTTTATCTTGTTCCGGATCATAATCCCTAAAAATAAAATCATCATGCAAAAGCATTTCATCTGATTCAGGTAAATAATCCAGCTTTTCAAGACCCCAAACTTCACGCAGGGAATTATACCATTCGTTGATATATGAATACATGGCTCTTGTTTTAAAAATATGCCACTTTTTCTCAACCTCAGGGTAATTTTTTAATACGTTTCTAAAGTTCCTGAACACCCCCCTTCCCGAATGAAGCACTTCCTGCAGCTCTTCGCGCACTATAGGTGCATAAAGCTTTTGTACAAAATCTTCCCTTAACGAAAAACCTTCTGCAGAAGTCCATTCCGGTAAAGCATAATAGTTTTCTTCATCTACCTTGAGTTCCTCGGTCTTTTCTACAAGAGTTCCGTCATCTGCCTTTAATACAAAAGTTTTTTCCTGATTTTCAAGGGCGGACAGAATATTGTTTAGAAGACCGTCATTCAAGGTAAATGTCATTATTTTTTAAGCTCGCCGCTATTTGATATAATCTTACTGATAAGTCCGTATTCTACAGCTTCGTTTGCATCGAGCCAGAAATCTCTGTCTGTATCTTTAGTAACCTGTTCAAGAGAAGTTCCTGTTTCGTCAGAAATAAGCTTGTTCAATTTTGCACGGATTTTTTCCATATCTTTTGCGTAAATCTCAATGTCGGTAGCAACACCCCTCATTCCGCCAAGAGGCTGATGGATAAGGTAACGGCTGTTTGGTAAACCTACCCTTTTATCTTTTGGTACTGCAAGAAGAATCAATGTAGCAGCAGAAGCAATAAGCCCCATTCCAATGAGATAAACAGGAGATTTTACAAAACGAATCATATCAAAAATTGCAAAACCAGCATCTACGTCTCCGCCAGGTGAGTCTATATACATATAAATTGGTTTGTTAGCTTCGGAATCCAGGATAAGCAGCTGACGAACGATTGTGTCTGCAAGGTCTTTATTTATTTCGCCTGTAAGTATAATCTGTCTTGTTTTCAAGAACTTTTCGGTAAATGGATCAGGCATTTTTGGTGCCTTTTTTTCTTCTTCATCATCATCAAAACGTGGTACTGAATAAATTGATTTCATGTTATCGTATCTCCTGTATTTAAAGAAACGCGAGCAGTCGCGCAGCGTTTCATTGAATTGCAAAATAGCAGATTTGTGACGCTTCGCGGAACAAATCTTCATTTTTATAATATATTAAAATAAGAAGCAATTTTCAAGGAAAAACCATTTTTTTCCGATAATCTATAGTATGAAAAAGATATTCCTTTTAGTTTTTTTATTTGTTTCAAGCTTTTATGTTTTTGCAGCAAAAGTTTATAAATCAAGTGCTACAGCTTCTTATTACGGCAAGGATTTTCACGGAAAAAAGACTTCTAATGGTGAAGTTTTTAATATGAATGATTTGACCTGTGCCCATAAATCGCTCCCTTTTGATACGATTCTAAGGGTAACAAACCTTTCTAACGGAAAAACTGTAAAGGTCCGTGTAAATGACAGAGGTCCTTTTGTTGTTGGACGAGAGATTGATTTATCTACAGCAGCAGCCAAAAAGCTTGATATGATGAGTACCGGGACTGCAAAGGTTAAGATTGAAATATTAAAAATGGGACCTGATACAGCTTTGAGCAGACAGACTGCAGAAAAAGCACGTGAAATTATGGCTAAAAAGGAAGGAACTTCAAAAAGTTCTTCAAGCGGCAAGAAAAAGACATCCAGTGGTCAGACTTCCAGCAATTCGAAAAAAAAAACAACAGAAAGTCAAAAAAATGATAATGAAGTAAACAATGGGGACAACCTTAAAGATGCCACCCCGAATAATGGGGACAACCCTGAGCAGCCTGTTTTCTGGGACGTTCAGGTTGGTGCATTTAAATCTAAGGAAAATGCACGAAAACGGGCAAAAGCACTTTCAGAAGCAGGGTTTTCAAGCATTGTTATTCAGAAAACAGGCGAAATCTACAGGGTTGCAATAAAAGAAGTAAAAAGCGAAGATGTTGCTGAACTTGAAGGCAGACTGCAGGAAAAAGGTTTTTCGGAGTATACGATAAGAAAAAGAAACGTTTCAAAAAAGACCGATTAGTCATAAATCATACTATGACAATTACTGATTCTGTGTTATAATTATTTCTGTATAATTTGCTTAGGAGTAATGATAATGGAAGAATCAGAATTGGATCCTGAGATTGCGGCGCTACTTTCAAACGTAGGAACATCTTATAATGCAGGAGAAGCACTTTCTTCTGTAGAAGAAACAGAAATTGACACTTCTAAAACAACAGTTACACCTAGATCATCATCTGACTCTGTTCATACAGTAGACTTAAACAAAAAGAGCTTTGATAAGATTGAAAAGCTTGTAAACGATACCCCATCTGATGTATTTGACGATCCTAAATATTACAAAACTGCACTTTCAAACGAAAATGCTTCGGCACAGCGTGTTCATCAGATTCTTTCAAAATACCTTACAACACAGGACCCTAAAGACAGAGCCGTTTACCGCCAGCAGATAGTTACCTGCTATTGGGAACTTTTGCGTGGAATGGCTCCTAAAATGTCTGACTATAATCTCCCTATGCCAAAGAAAATGCTTATGCGCTTTGGTGTACTTTTACCTTCCCTTTTTAAGCCGGAAAGCAAAGAGTTTTTCTCTAAGATTTTTCTGGAAAACAAGGAAGGCGAACCTGTTCTTTATGTTGATGAATGGTTCAAGGAAATTGCATCGGGCCGAATGAAGAACTCTATGACTGACGAAAAAAAGCAGCCACAGAAAAACCTTACAGCAGATGAAGCAGCTTCTTTTGAACAGACACGTCTTATGCAGCTTCAGTCTAAAAACTCAGGACGATTACAGACTGCAGAGAATATTCTTGGAATTAAAGAAAATGAGCGCAATATGATTGAACTGGAGATTAAAAACCGCATGGAAAATCTCTTTGTTCATCCTCCGCTGATTGGAATGGAACCACATACAGCAAGTCTTTCCGAATCTCAAAAAAGAATGTTTTCTGAGATTTCTGAGCTTATGCACAGACTTTCAAAAAATGACAAGGATTTGTTTAAGGCACAGGAAGAGTTCAAGGAAGCTAAAGCTGTATACGACAGCGTTGAAGGTAAGCTTGCAAATGGTCCGGCCGTAGCAAAAGTAGATACAGGCGCAATCAGTACAGAGTTTGATACAATCAGACAGATGGCAAAGATGACGGTTGGACGACGAGGTAATCAGTTCCCTCTTTTTACACGCGAGTTCTATCACTGTACGGAAAAAGGCACCGGTACACGCGAAAACGTTATTTCCATACTCAGCTGGATTGAATCTATTGACCCGGGTGTATTCCTGCGTATTCATAAAAATGTTCCAAACAGAATTGTACCTTACGTTCTTCTTGTTCCAACTTATGGTGACAGAGGCTTCTGCTGGGAACCGTTTGACCGCTACAACCGTGTAACAAGCCGCGGACGAATTGTAGTACCTATGTATCCCCGCGATTTGACAATTGCCGTACTTACAGCAGTTGCAGATTTACGCTGGCAGGTTGCAAAGGAAAAGGCTTCTTACTACTGGATGGAAGAAGGTCTTACAGGTCAGTACTACCAGCATTACGAGCAGATGAAGCTTAAGGGTGATTTGAAGGAATACTTTATAGAAGACTACATTCTGTGGATGACAAAGGAATCTACCGGTGTACAGCGACTTGAAAAAGATGTACGCGGTATTTTCTGGCGAAACATGCCGTTCCCAAAAGAGCTCAAGGAAGATTTGCGTAAGCGTTCTCTTGTATATGATGAACTCTGCAAGAAGGATGCCAACCGCGAAATGAGTGATGGATATTGATACTATTCGCCACTTAATGCCACTACCGGATCCAGCTTTGCTGCACGGCTGGCTGGATTCAAACCAAAGAAAATACCTACAAAGACAGAGAAAACAAAAGCTATAATGCAGGCTTCTACGTTGATTATAAAGGACTGCTTCTGCACATATTCAACCGCCAGGCTAATTCCAATTCCGACTATAATTCCCAGGATTCCGCCTATAAGTGTAATGCTGGCCGATTCTACAAGAAACTGCTGCCTTATATCTGCCGGGCTGGCACCAAGTGCTTTTCGTATACCGATTTCCTGCTTGCGTTCCGTAACAGTAACAATCATAATATTCATAATGCCAATGCCGCCGACAAGAAGCGAAATTGCCGCAATTGCACTGAGCATTATGGACATAGTTTTAGTGATTTCGCTCATCTGGTTTAACATTGACTGCATGGACATTACGTTTACAGAACCTTCCGTGCCGGTGAGCTTTGTGCAGTATTCTGTAATCTGGTCTACAAGCTCAACAGCCTTTTCGTTTGAAACCGCCTGAACAAGAACAGTTGCCGCCTCAGGATTCGGGCGGATTTTTTTTGAATAAAAGCCCCTTGGAATAAATGCTGAACCGTTTTCCATACCGGTTGTCTGTTCTTTAAGTACGCCTATAACCTTAAAGCCAAAGGTAACATTGCTGGAAACAAGCATTATTTTTTTTCCAACTGCATCGCCGGCAGGGAAAAAGGTTTGGGCAGTATCGTGATTAAGGATGATTTTCTGTGCTCCAACCTGATTGTCTGTTACAGTAAAAAACTCACCGCTTTCCAGCTCCATGTTGTACATTTCCAGGTAGCCGGTTTCAATGGCACTGCAATTAACGCTGCCGGAGCTTTCGCCATAAGATAGAGTGGCATTAAGGCTGTTTTTATACCAGACTTTTTTTATTCCCCTGATGTTGTCAAAGAGATTTGTTCTGAATGATTCATCAAAACGCAGGGTAACAGAATCCCTGCGGCGGCGCATAAAGCCCTGTGAAATACTCACACAATCAAGACCGGAAGTTCCAAAGGTGTCGCTAACCTGCTTTGTAGAGCTGCTTCCCATACTTGTGATTACAATTACAGAAGCAACACCTATAATCACACCAAGCAGAGAGAGAAAGGTTCTTGTTTTATTTCTTCTAAAGCTCTGCAGAGCATATATAAAATCTTCCCACATACAAAATCCTCTTAATCAGTCTTTTCTTCCACAATTCTATTCTACAATCTTACCGTCAAAAATACGGATGCAGCGTTCTGTAGAAGCTCCAATTCCGGGATCATGAGTAACGATGATGATTGTAGTTCCTTCTTCCTGATTTATTTTTCGGAAAAGCTCCATAACCTGTTTTCCAGTTACAGAATCAAGGGCACCGGTTGGTTCATCTGCAAGCAGGATTTTTGGCTTTGTTACCATTGCCCTTGCAATTGCTACCCTCTGTTTTTGTCCGCCGGAAAGTTCATGAGGCCGATGATGAATACGTTCTGAAAGTCCTACCGATTCCAGAGCGGCTTCTGCAAGTATTTTACGTTTAGCAATTTCCAGATGCTGGTATTTTAAGGGCAGCATAACATTTTCGAGTACGTTCATTCCCGCTATAAGATGATACTGCTGAAAAACAAAACCGACAGTTTGATTCCTCAAAACTGCAAGTTCTTTTTCTGTCATTTTGGAGGTTTGCTTTCCATTTATTTCTACAGTGCCGGAGGTTGGGCGGTCCAGGCAGCCAATCATATTCATACAGGTGGATTTTCCAGAACCAGAGGGACCCATAATTGAAAGGAACTCTCCCTGCTCTATTTCAAAGCTTACTCCCTGCAAAGCCCTGACTTCGTTATCGCCCATAACATAGGTTTTTACAACATCAGTTAATTTTACTACGATATCACTCATAAAACACTCAATCCTAGCGCATTGGCATTCCGCCCATTGGAGGCATAGCTCCGCCGTTTCTTGAATTACTCTGAGCATTTCTGTTTCTGTTAGAGCCGGATGCAATAGGTTTTGTCTGCTGCAAAAGCACTTCATTACCTTCAAGGCCTTCCAGAACTTTTACATACTCACGCCCATACTGCTGAATCTTTACAGATTTTTTTTCGCCGGTTTTTGCAATTACAACATAAGGCTGTTTATCTTCATAACCGATTGCATAGCGTTCTACTACAAGATACTCTTCTGTAGGACTAAGCTGGATTTTGCCGGTAAACGAAAAGTTTGGTAATATTTCTGCCGGGTATTCATCAATACGAACACGAACCTTTACAATTGTAGCACCACGGCTTGTAATTTCGCCGATTGCAGGCCAGCTTACAACATAACCGTGAACAACAGCCTGATCGTATGCAGCAAACGTAAAATCAACATCCTGACCAACCTTAAGCTTTGCAACATCAGTTTCGGTAACTTCAACATCAGCAGTTAGATAATCTGTATTTACAATTGTACCAACCTTATCTTTAGCTTCAAGAGAATCTCCAACGGCAACATCCAAATCTGCAATAATTCCATCAAAGGTTGCAACAACCTTTCGGTCTGCAATTTTTTGTAAGAGGGACAACCTTTGGGTTTGCATAAGCTTTAAATCTTTTGCAGAACCAGTGATGCGGGTTTTATCCATTTCGTAATCATGCTTGGCAAGGTTGTACTGCTCGGTTGTATCATCAAGCTTCATTATCACATCGCCTTTTTTTACATGATCACCGGCTTTTACATAAACGCCCATTACGGTTCCGGCAGAAAGTGCCTGCAAGGTCTGCTGCTGTGCGGCTGCTACCGTTCCTGAGATTTCTATTACATTTTCATAAGTTTCTTTTTTTACACGGTAGGTAACAACTTCTTCCGTATTTCTATTAAAGAAGAATCTGAGTCCAACCAGAACACCTGCAAGCACTGCAAGAATCACAAGCGCAATTATGATTCCTTTTACTAATTTTTTCACAGCCATTTTCTAAAACTACTCCACAAACATTGTTTTTATTTCACAGTTATAAACTATCATATCTATTAAATTGATTATTTTTGTAACACTCGCCTGCTGACGATTTACCTTTGCCGAAAGATATTCACTTTCCGTAATAACTCCCTGCTGGTACCACTTAAGCATATCGTTTTCCAGGCTTTCATAAAGAGCAAGATTTTCGTTATTTTTGGTTCGTTCCCACTGGATATCTGCAAGCTGAAGGTCTTTTTCCTGGGCTTTTGTTCCCAAATCTCTTCTTGCTGAGCTGATATCAAGTTTTTCCTGCTGTACACTCAAGTCTTCCTTTTGTTTTTCGAGTTTATTTTTCTTAAAGGTATTCGGCGTAACTCCTATGGAAAAAGTGAGTGATGGGGATGGATTATCCATTATAGGAATGTTTGTTTCTGCAGATAAAGTTATGCCCCCGTAAGTTGCATCAATTCCAACATCCACAGTATCGTGCTTATTTCCAGCTGTATCTTTTGCACGGTCACTCTTAAAGGTATAACCACCAGAAGCAGACAGGGAAAAGTTTTTATTGCTTTCACGAGTCATTGTATTGATTTTGTTTTTCCATTCTGCAGCTTCGGTAGAAGAATAGTTTTTCGGGTCGTAATCGTGAATATTTAGTGCTTCTACCTCAACAATATCAGAAGGGACAAGCTTCATAAAATCGCTTTCACCATCTATTGTTAGTCTGTAGCCGCATTTTATATAAAAGATTCTATAATCGTTTACGAGTGTTCGCTTTTTTACTTCAATTTCGTGTTCATCGGAAAGCACATTCATTTCTGCCCGACGATAGGTTGAAGAAGTTTTTGTGTAGCCCTGGGCCTTTATTTTTTCAAAATCGATTTTATCATCATAATAAGTCTTTTCTTTTGCAATTATTGATGAGATTGAACTTAGAAGCTTTTTGTAGTCGGTATAAAAGGAGTTTTCCTTATCCAGAACTTTTGTTTTTAAGTTTCTTTCTGCTTCAATTATACTTCGTTCTGCCTTAAGCAGATTTATTTCTTTTTTTAACCCGGACGAAGAAATGATATCTGCAGAAAGCTTTAAAGAAATATTTGAAACTACATCATCAGAAGAGCTTTTAGTCGCAGCTGAAGAATTTTCACTTTCATTAGAAGAGCCTTTATTTTCATCAGAGACTGTTTCTGTTTTCTGGGTTCCAGCAGCGACTTTACCACTTACAGAGGCTTTTAGGTTCAAACGTCCCGGTAAGCTTGCTTCAACCTTTGGATTTACAGAAAATGCAGTAGCGCCGTTACCATCATTATTAAACTTAAAGGTCATGTCGCCGGTTGAAAGAGAAATGTCAAAGCCTGAATCAAGCCTGGTTATGGCCCCGGAAAGCTCTTCCTGCTGGAGACTGATTGCAAGCTTTTTTAAATCTGAGTCGCGTTCAAGATAGCCGGCAAGAAGCTGGGCTGTTGGAATTATTTCGGAGGTGCTCTTTATTTCTGAGAAAGAATTTTGTGGCTGGTCCTCTGCAAAAATCAGAAAAGAAGCAAAGAGAAATATAGCAGCTATGGCCAAAACATTTTTCTTAACAACAATCTTCATAAAAACCTTCTGAGTTTATTTTATTCTAGAAAAATCAAAAATGTAAGTAATTTTTATGAAACTTTTGTTATTATAAGAAAAGTCTTATTTTATTCTGCGAGGCATATTATTCAGAAAGCCATGTAGCACTATTCGGCAGGGGTCTGAAAGTTTTCTACAAGCGAGCCAATAATGTTGCCGCCGCTTATAAAGGTTGCAACAGAGCTTCCAAAAGAGGATAGAATAAACACAAGAAGAACGCGCAGGATTCTGTTTTTGTAAAAGCCCTTGAAGCTAACATCATCCTGGAGAGTTTCCATATCCTTTACTTTTGGTTTGCAGACAAGAGCCTGTATGATTGCCGTTACAAAGCCGCAGCCGATGAATGGACAGAGAGATGTAATTGGGGCACTGATAAAGGCAGCAAGGATTGTAACCGGGTGTCCTGCCGCAAGCAATGTAAGGATTGCAGCACAGCTGCCATTCCACAAAATCCAGGATTTAATCATTTTTGTACCAAGCTGTGTACCGCCGTAGATAAAGCCGGCAACAATCAAACCTACAATGGCAATTGGAATAATCCAGCCTGCAACCTTACCGAAGGCACCTTTCTGTGGAACCTGACTTATTTCCGTCAAATCACCCTTTTCGCTACCGGCTGCCAGTTTTTCCAGGTTTTCTACAACACCATCAAGATGCCCTGCTCCTAAAACTGCAACAACGTTGTTTCCACCAGATTCCCAGATTTTTTTTGCAAGATAAAGGTTTCTTTCATCAATCAGAACTTCTTTTACTACAGGCATAAAGTCTGCAAGCTCGTTCATCATAGAATCCATTTCGTTTTTCTGCTTTATATCTTCAATTTCTTCTGCAGAAACTTCTTCTTTGCTGAAGGCGGTAGAGAGCAAGGTTGCAAGCAGCTTGCTTTTTCCCCAGAAATTGTTTTTTGCCCAGGCACGCTTAAGTGTTACCTGAATCGGACGGTCTGCCATTACGGTTGGAATACCAAGCTCTTCTGCTACTTTCATTCCGGCAAGCATTTCATCGCCAGGCTTTACACCAACGTTCATGCCCATTCTGCGCTGGAAGGAGGCAAGTACAAGGTTTGCAAGAAGAAGAAAGCCTTCGCCTCGCTTCAAAACCTGTATAATATCCAGCTGACTATATTTATCTTTATTTGTGATTGATTCGGCACGCTTGTCGTCAAGTTCGATTGCAACACAATCCGGCTTAAGTTCGCGAATTGTATTTTCAACTTCTGTTATACTTTCTGCAGAAACGTGTGCTGTTCCAATTAAGGTTATTTTTCTACCATTAAGCTCTAAAACCTTTTGTGTCTGGCTCATTCTTCAAGACCCCACTGTGCAAAGCGATATTCAAAAAACATTGGTGCC
>JAEEGI010014535.1_pt1 | contig 16536 bp, 12 predicted proteins | sample 8958751 | NCBI WGS metagenome assembly JAEEGI01 (sample SAMN16246545, study PRJNA631951) | gut metagenome | biome: gut microbiome; feature: rumen; material: KS-attached | host: Bos | place: Iran: Karaj | collected 2018-10
CCTGTTGGGCGGCATGCTGAAGGCCTTTCAACTGACCCGCTCCCAGGGCACCCACCGGGAGCTGGCCCGGCAGTTTGACGCATTGCAGCAGCGCTACTGCAAGCTCATCCTCAGCCGGGTCCGCGAATGGGAGCAGGACACGCTGGACGCCGTCGGATACGCACAGCAAGCGTACGGCGATCGTATGGACTTTGGCTGCGGCATGGCTGTCACAGGCCATTCCCTGGGCGGCGCCGTGGCCTATCTGCTGTGTTTGGACCATCCCGAATTCGTCTGCGGCGTCAATATGGACGGCGCTCTCTTCGGCGATACGGCGGGCAAGGTGTTGACCCGGCCGTTCCTGCAGATCAGCTGCAAAGGCAATGTCAAAGCGGAGACACGGGTTTTTGTCGATCATACCAAGCCTGTCTATGGGGCTGTTTTCAATAACATGCAGCATCTGGGCTTCACCGACATGAAGCATATGATGAACCTGAAGCTCCTGACGGGAAAGCTGGACGCCGACGTGATGCACGAAAACCTGTGCAGGCTCCATTTGGAGATGTTCGATACCTATGTGAGGAAAACGAAGGACCGCCCCGCCTTCGTGAGCAGCGAGGCGGTGACGGTCACGGAATATGCGCCGGACCGGTGAATGATCCCTGGCTCGGGGGGCGCGGCCGTCTCCCTTGCATTTTGGGTGCGAAAGAACTATACTTGCTACGGAACAGGAGGAGGCGATCGGCATGGATGCGGCGGCGGTTTTGCAGGATAAGTTCGCGCTGAAGGAGATCACGCCCGAGAAGTATCGGACCATGGGCGGCCCCCTGATGCGCTTCTTTCTCGAACAGTATAACGTCGAGGGCCTGGGAAACCTGTGTGTGCTGAAGACAAAAGCCATGCTGGGGCTGATGCAGCTTGTCACCGTGGTGGTGACCCCCAGCTCCGGAAAAAACGTGCCTTTCCTGCTCGTCGACACCATGGACATGGGCAAGAAGCACCTTTGTTATGTGGAATATTACGACTGCACCGCCGACGGAGCCGACAAGGACAAGCTCCTGGCCGCCTCCGCCCCCTATGGGGACGTGCCGGACTACGCCGAAAAGCCCGCCTGGTATGTGAAGGAGCGCATGGCCGGCTCCCTCATCAAGACCGGCGACAGGGCGCGTCTTGAGCAGATGGCCCTGGACGCCCTCAAAGCCTACGCCGCCCAGGCGGCCGCCGCGCCGGTGAAGGCGGAGAACATCGCGGGCCTCAAAGCCTTCCGGCGTCGGATGATCGAGGAGGGGAACCCCTCCACCGCCGCCCTCACCAGGACCCTGGGCAAGGCGGGCGCGGAGGAATTCTTCCGCACCGTGGTCATGCCCCTATAACCGATCGAAAGCAAGGAGGAGAAGAAGATGACTATCCCCATGGCGTTGATGGACTTTGTGCCGGTGCTGCTCTTCGGGGCGGCCTGGGTGATCCTGTATAGGGATCTGAAGAACAAGCTGGACCTGTGCTCCAGCATACTGCTGCCCCTGGGCGCGGTGTTGGTGTTCGCGGCGGGCTTTTGCAAAGCCGTCTGGAAGCTGCAGACGGCTTTAGGCGTCCCTGCGGTGGAGCTGTTCAATAAGATGATGTTCCCCTGCCAGTCCATTGGCTTCCTGCTTCTGGCCGCGGGAATGCTTTCCCTGATGTACGGCAAGCGAAAAGGGACCGCCCGGTCCCTCACCATGGTCTGGGTCATGTGCAACGTGCTGGGGGCCCTGGGCATGCTGTCGGGGCTGGTCTGGGTGGCAAAGAGGATGAAGGTGAAGCCGGCCATCCCCCTGTTCATCCTGACCTTCGTGCTCCTCATGATGATGGGCTATCTCTCCAGCCATGACTTTGCCCAGGCCTCTGCCAACTGGATCGCCCAGAGCATCAATACCCTGGGCGAGGGGCTGCTCCTCGTCGGCTCCATCCTGCTCCATAAGGCGGGGCTGGCCGACAAAAACGCCCTGGCCAAGCAGGCATAGGACGGCTTTTCTTCCCAGCTTCCGGCGGGACGGCTTAGGCTGTCCCGCTTTTTTTCGGACAATCCGTTGCAAAATTGTGAATTCTTCCGCCCGCCGTGGCCGACGCCGCCGGAACGTGCTATGATGTAGTCATGAAAGTAGGCGCCCGCCAAACGAACATAAAAAAATCCGTCGCCCCGAGGAAGCGAGGGCGCGGGGTCCCGCTCGGCCTGCTGGGGTTTTTGCTGGCCCTGGGGGTCTTTTTGCTATGGGCCTACCACGGCGTCTCCCCTGTGGTGCGGGCAGAATACGGGGAGGGCGTGCCCGATGCGGCCGCCTTCTGCCGGGAGGAGGACGCCTTTTTGCTGACCGACGAAAGCAGCGCCCGATTGGGACGACACGCGGTGCAGGTGATCACCCGGTTTCGGGTGGTGCCCTGTTTGCTGATCGTCCGGGATACGCAAGCCCCCGTCGCCGCGCCCGTGCGGGCGGCCTTTGCCCCGGGGTACGTGCCTGCGCCGGACGAATTCATCACCGATCTTAGGGACGCGGACCGGGTGGGCGTATCCTTTGCCGAAGCGTATGACGTTTCCGAGCCCGGGGAGCAATCCGTACGCATTCTTTTGGAGGATGGCAGCGGAAACGTCAGCGAGGTGGATGCCGTCGCCACGGTCCACGCCGGCGTGGACCGCGTGGTGGTGGAGGCGGGCGGTCCCGCCCCGGGCGAAGATGCCTTCTGCGGCGAAAAGTTCCACGGCACGCTGCTGGACCCCATCACGGACCGGATGCTTCACGAGCCCGGCGAATACTCTCTCCGAACGGAATGCCGGGAGAACGGCAACGTCTTTTGCTCCACCCTGGTGGTCCAGGACACGGTGCCCCCCGTCGCCACAGGGAAACGGCTGACCCTGCTGCCCGGGGAGAGCGCCACGCCGGAAGCCTTCCTCACGGACGTGGTGGATGAAACGGAGGTCAGCTTCGCCTTTGTCCAAGCGCCTGACCCCGAGAGCCGCCAGATCCAGGACGTGTTGATCCGCATGACGGACGCCGGCGGCAACCAGACCGACGTGCCCGCGCAGGCCCTGTACTCCTCCCTGGCCCCTGTGACGGCGGAAGTCCACAACGGTCTTCTCACCGGCGCGGACCTGGGCCGGCCCGACGCTGAGCCGGAGCCCTTTGAGGCCAACGTTCCCGGCACCTATCCCCTGCGCTTCCAGGTCGGAGGCCAGGCAGAGATCGGCCTGGTGACCCTGGTGGACACCGTATCTCCCGTGCTCAGCCTGCGGGAAGGGCCCTTCTACACCCATCACGATTGGGCCCCCGAGCAGTTGGTCCGGGCGGAGGATGTGACAGAGGTGCGCCTCTCCTTTGTCCGGGCGCCCGATTTCGCCAGCGATCAGGCGCAGACCTTCACCGTTCGGGCGGTGGACGCCGCGGGAAACGAGACCGTGGCTTCCTTCCCCCTGACATTGGCCGTGGACGACACGCCGCCGACCCTGTACGGGGTGGAGAGCCGTACCTGCTACGTGAACGAGCCCATCGCCTATCTTATGACGGCCTACGCCGAAGACGCGGTGGACGGGCGGGTGGATGTGACGGTGGAGAGCGAAGTGATCCCCTCTCAGGCGGGCAGGTATACCGTGACTTACACCGCCGCGGACAGAAGCGGCAACCGCGCTTCCAGGAGCTGCACCTACACGCTGGTGGAGCCGGCGGTATCCGAGCGACAGGTCCGGGAGGCCGCTCAAAAAGTGCTGGGTAAGATCACCAGCGACGACATGGTCCTCGCAGAAAAGCTCCGCGCCGTATACGATTATCTGCACGAAAACATGCGCTTCTCCGGATCCTCCGACAAAACCGACTGGCGCAAAGAAGCGCTTCGGGGCCTGACCACCTGCCGCGGCGATTGCTTTACCTACTTCTCCGCCGCCCGCGCTTTGCTGGACGAGCTTGACGTCCCCTATTTGTGCGTGACCCGAAAGAGCGATACTTCTCGTCATTATTGGGTGATCGTCAATATCGGGACCGGCTGGTACCACTTCGATCCCATCAACTACTACTCCTGGAATCTTTGCTTCATGTGGACCAATGAACAGTGCCGCGTTGGATCCAAACGCGATTTCTGGCGGTTCCATGAGGAAAACTTCCCCCCCATCGCCACGGAGCCCTTCGACTACGACGCCGTGGTGCAGATGGAGCGGGAGGGGCGCCTGCCCTGAGACGGCCCCCGGCCGGAGCCAGGGCGGTTTGAAGATCGAAAGAAGGCGCCTCAACAGGAATGTTCCCTGATCCACAGGATGGTTTCGCATCCTTTCCGCGAAAGGCGTTGTCTTCTTCCCCGCAGGATGATATACTGACCTTGTTCGACCCTCCATGGACCGACGCCGCTCGGACGGCGGCATTCCATAAGAAAGGAAACCTATGAAAAAGCAAACGCCGGAAGGCTCTCCTGGCTCAAAACAAAACAGAAAGCGAATCGTGCTCTGGACCGTACTCCTGCTCCTGCTGGTCGCTCTGGCCCTGGGCGCATATCATGCGCACCGGATCCTGACGAAGCCGGCGTCCCTGTTCACGGAAGCTGCCCCCACGCCGATCGCGGAACCCACGATCCTGGCCCCGGCTTTTCCCCTGATCACGGCGACGCCCACCGTCCCGGCCGCCACATCGGCGCCGTCCCTCACTTCCACGGAGGGGACGGCCTCTGCCGACATTCCGAAGGCGGCCCCCACCGCCGTTGAGACTGCCGGAGAAACCGCTGTGCCAACCGTGCTGCCTTCGCCGACGCCTACGGGCGCCAACCGTCTGAACATCATGCTCATGGGCATCGACGCCTTCGAAAACGGAGGGACCACCAGCGGCACCATGCCCCATACGGACGTGATGATGGTCATCGCCATCAATTTTGACGAAAACGTGGTGGATCTCATCACCTTGCCTCGAGACACCATGACCACGGCTCCCGGGTATTACGGCTACTATAAACTCAACGGCGTGTTCAACGTGGGCCTGGGCGGTTGGAAGCGACCCGTGGGCAAAGTCGACGAGTTGGCGGACGGCTTTTTGCTGACCTGTCGGGCAGCGGAAGAATGGCTGGGCGGCATCTCCATTCCCTATTACTACGGCTTGGATTTTCAAGCGGTCATCGACATCGTGAACGCCATCGGCGGCATCGACTACGACGTGGACCAGCCGTTTCACTCTCACAGCGGCAAGCACTACTACCAAAGGGGCATGCAGCATCTGAATGGAGACGCGGTGTTAGGGTATCTGCGCATCCGTCGGGCGGCTGACGGTCTGGACAGTTCCCGCACGGCCCGGCAGCGGCGCATGATGGTGGCCATCTTCAAAAAGCTGAAAAACGAAGGGAAGCTCTCTCAGATCCCCTCCCTGATCTCCGCCGCCAACAGCGGTATCTACACCAACACCACCCTGAGCCAAACCACCGCCCTGGTCAACTATGCATCCAAGCTGAACGGGAACGACATCCGAACCCGATCCATGTTCGGTGAGATCAGCACCACCGAATACGACTGGCGGTATGTATATGTGGATCAGCAAAATCGGATCGATCTTATCCGAGAGGTGTTCGGCATCGAAGCTGAGCCGGTGGGCACCTGCACCCGGCAGTACGAACGCTGGCTCCATACCGTGGGCTTCTCCGCCATGAAATATATGCGCCAGGCAGAGAAGGTCCTCACCCGCGTCCAGATCATGAAAGACGCCGGCGTGACCTTCAACAATGCGCAGATCATTCAATACAGCGAGTGTTATCTGGCCTACACGGCTCTGAAAGACGGCTTCGACCAAGCCACCGACGTCCTTTCCGCCCACTACGCCGCCACTCCCTGGCGCGAAAAAAAGAATCCCAACCGCAGCCTTTGGACGAGCGAAAATGTGGACAAAGACAAGGAGATCACCGCCTTGGAGCTGGAGATCCAGGAGAACATCACCCAGCTTCAAGCCAGGGTCAAGGCCACAGTCAACGCCCTGGCCAATACCATCCGATACCAGGATATCTCCTGGGTCATCGCCCCCCAATGGTACAAGGACCCGGACATCAACGAAGTCCTCGTGGCTTTTGGTTGAGGCGACAGTCATCTGCTCCTTTCTCCTTCTTGTGCGTATGGATGAGCCCTCCGTCATATGGTCGGAGGGCTTTTTCAGATGCAAGGTATCGTATGGAAGGGCTGTATGAGGACTCGTTTTCCATTATCCTGCTATGCTCTGTTTCCTCAACAGAGGACGCGGCGGCACACCGCGAGCGTATCCAGGGGCCGTTTTGTTGGATCTGAACTCCCGGAAACATCCTTCCAGGAGAAGCAGCCCCCTGCGGCATGGATCGTTTTTCCTCAGCGGACGCATTATGTTATTATTGCAAACAATTCTCCCGTTATAAACGCGTTATTCGTATCATTTTTGTATAAAACAGTAAATATCATATTGTTTTCTTTTGTGATTACCTATATAATACGTGTGATATCCGGTTGACCATAACAAGCAACCGCACTGATTCTTGATCCGATTGGAGAAAAACATGAAACAACTGTCTCTTGATCGTTTGGCTGATATGGTAAAATCTCGCCGCAAAGCGCTGGCGTTGACGCAGCTGCAGCTGTCCGACATGACCGGGATCAATCGCGCATTGCTGTCTCGCATGGAGAGCAAGGCGTATACCCCATCCATAGATCAACTGTTGGCGTTGTCCGACGTCCTGCAATTCGACGTCAATGACGTTTGGAAAAAAACGGAAGCAAAGAAGATCACCACGGATCGCTCGTACAAAATTGCGGTTGCGGGCACCGGATACGTGGGGCTGTCCCTTGCCGTCCTGCTTGCGCAGCACAACGACGTCACGGCGGTGGACATCATACCCGAAAAAGTCGAAAAGCTGAATCGCTTTGTTTCGCCGATCCAAGATGAGTACATTGAAAAATTCCTTGCCGAGTCGCGGGCAGGGACAAGAGAGCTGCATCTTACTGCCACCACAGACGGCGCAAGCGCGTACCGCGACGCGGACTATGTCATCGTCGCCACGCCGACCAACTACGATCCCAAGCAAAATTTCTTCGACTGCACGGCGGTGGAAGCGGTGATCCGGCTGATTCTGGCCAGTACAGAAGAGCGAGAAATCAAGCCGATGATCGTCATCAAGTCCACCATCCCTGTCGGCTATACCGAGCATGTCAGGAAGCAATTCGGGGCGGACAACATCATTTTCAGTCCGGAGTTTCTGCGTGAAAGCAAAGCGCTCTATGATAACCTCTATCCCTCCCGCATCATCGTCGGCTGCGATCCGAACACGGAAGCCGCCGCCCATACATTTGCGGCGCTGCTGCAGCAGGGAGCTGTCAAGGACCCGATCGAAACGCTGTTCATGGGCTGTACGGAAGCCGAGGCGACCAAGCTCTTTGTCAATACCTATCTTGCGCTGCGCGTGTCCTTCTTCAACGAGCTGGACACCTACGCCGAAGTCAAGGGTCTGCAGACCGCGCCGATCATTCGGGGCGTCTGCCTTGATCCCCGCGTCGGCGACTACTACAACAATCCGTCCTTCGGATACGGCGGCTACTGTCTGCCGAAGGACACGAAGCAACTCCTGGCCAACTATCGGGATGTGCCGGAGAATCTGATCCATGCCATAGTGGAGAGCAATCGCACCCGCAAGGATTTTATCGCCGATCGCGTGCTGGAAATCGCAGGCACCTATGGAAACAGCGAATCCTTCTCTGCAGCCAGGGAAAGCAGACAGCGGGAGATCATCGTCGGCGTCTTTCGTCTGACCATGAAAGCGAACTCCGACAACTTTCGCCAAAGCTCCATTCAGGGCGTCATGAAGCGCATCAAGGCGAAGGGCGCGACGGTCGTCATCTACGAGCCGGCGCTGGAAAACGGCAGTACGTTTTTCGGAAGCCCGGTCGTCAACGACCTCAAAAAATTCAAGAAGATGTGCGGCTGCATCATTGCCAATCGCTATGATCCCATTTTGGATGACGTGAAGGACAAAGTGTATTCCCGCGACCTGTTTCGGAGGGATTGACGATGGGCAAGGTGCATATCGACCTCAATCAGAAAACGATCCTCGTCACCGGCTCGCCCGGCTTTATCGGCGCGAATCTGGTGCTCCGGCTGCTGAAGGAGCTCTCCGGCGGCACGGTCATTTCGTTCGACAATATGAACGACTACTATGATCCTGCGCTGAAGGAATACCGTCTCAATCTGATCGAAGAAGCGGCTAAGGGATCTTTCGCCAGGCACGTCTTTATCAGGGGCTCTATTGCCGATAAAACGCTGGTCGACCACGTTTTTGCGGAATACAAGCCCGCAATCGTCGTGAACCTTGCCGCGCAGGCGGGCGTCCGCTGTTCGATCGACCATCCGGACGTGTACATTGAATCAAATCTGATCGGATTTTACAACATTCTCGAAGCCTGCCGGCACAGCTATGACAACGGCGCACCCGGCGTGAAGCATCTGGTCTACGCCTCCTCCTCTTCGGTCTACGGCGGCAGCAGAAAGGTGCCGTTCTCTACGGACGACAAAGCAGACGCCCCCATGTCCCTCTACGCTGCCACGAAAAAGTCGAACGAGCTGCTTGCTCACAGCTACTCAAAGCTCTACAGCATTCCCTCTACCGGGCTGCGCTTCTTCACGGTCTACGGCCCCGCAGGACGTCCGGATATGTTCTACTTCTCGGCAACGCAAAAACTGGCCGCCGGCGAGAAGATTCAGATCTTCAACTACGGCAACTGCCGGCGGGACTTCACCTATGTGGACGACATCGTGGAAGGCGTCATCCGGGTCATGCAGGGCGCGCCGGAAAGAGCCGCCGGCGAAGACGGGCTGCCCCTCCCCCCCTACGCGGTCTACAACATCGGCGGCGGCACACCGGAGAACCTTTTGGATTTTACTTCCGCGTTGCAGGAGGAACTGGTCCGCGCCGGCGTCCTTCCTCAGAATTACGATTTTACCGCTCATCGGGAGCTCGTTCCCATGCAGCCCGGCGACGTCCCCATCACCTTTGCCGACAGCGCCGCTCTCGAAGCCGACTACGGCTTCCGTCCCGCGATCGGGATTCGGGAGGGGCTTCGCAGATTTGCGGAGTGGTATAAAACGTATTATCTGTGACCAAAAAGAAAACGGCGCCGGACGGGGCATCCCCTCCGGCGTCGTTGATCTCGTCCCTTACGCAAAACGGGCCGCACTACTGAACTGTTTCAAAATACGTATCCGGATGATTCGGATCAAAGATCTCGTTTGCCCACATGAGGGTGACGAGATCCTCCGTGTCGCTGAGATTTTTGATGTTGTGCGTATAGCCGGGCAGCATATGGACGGCCTGGATGCGATCGCCGGAGACCTCGAACTCGATGACCTCGTCCGTGCCGATCCTGCGTTCCTGAATCAGCCCGTGTCCGGCGACAACAATAAAATATTCCCATTTTGTGTTGTGCCAATGCTGTCCCTTGGTGATACCCGGCTTGCTGATGTTGACCGAAAACTGCCCGTGATCGGCGGTCTTAAGGAGCTCCGTGAAGCTGCCGCGGGCGTCGCAGTTCATTTTGAGATCGAACGCGACCTTTTCCCGGGGAAGATAGCTCAGATACATCGAATACAGTTTCTTTTCCAAGCTGCCGTTGGGGATCGCGGGCATCATCAGCGTCTGCGGCTGATCGCGGAACGTATACAGCAACTCCACGATCCTGCCGAGCGTCGCCTTGTGCGTCACGGGCGCATAGCAGTAGCGTCCGTCTTCGCAAGGTCTTGGGGTCAGGCCGTCATACATGACGCCGTCCACGGTTTCCCCTGCCTTCGGATATTCCGCCCGGTGCGGCCGCCCCTCCATGGCATCGTACATTTCGTCGATCAGATCGTCAATGAACAGCAACTCCAGCGCCACGGACGGATCGTTGACCGTGATCGGCAGATCGTTGGCGATGTTGTGGCAAAAGGTGCCGACGGCAGAATTGTAATTCGGCCGCACCCACTTGCCGACAAGGTTCGGGAAGCGATAAACGTACACCTTCGCACCGGTTTCCGCAGCATACGTAAAGAACAGTTCCTCCCCGTCCCGCTTGGATACTCCGTATTCCGAGGTGCCGAACCGCCCCGCAAGCGTCGCCTGCAGGCTGCTGCTGAGCATCACCGGGCATTTGTTGTTATGCTTTTTCAGGGCGTTCAGCAGCGCGGACGCAAAGCCGAAATTGCCCTCCCGGAATTCCTTCGGGTCCTTCGGACGGTTGACGCCGGCAAGATTAAATACAAAATCGCAATCGGCGCAGAACGCGTCCAGCTCCTCCGGCGTATTGCCCAGATCGTATTCATAGAGGGCGTCGATGCGCAGATCGGGACGCGTCCGGTCCTTGCCGTCCCGGATGGTTTTCAGGTTTTCGATCAGATTTCGCCCGACAAAGCCTTTGGCGCCGGTGATCAGGATATTCACGGTTCTTTTCTCCACACCATCTTGTTGATCACGCCGACGTAGCTTTGAATGATTTTCACAACCTTGTCGGACACGTTGGTATCGGTATAATCGGGAACGGGGATCGCGCCGCCGTTCTTCTCGTCCCGCACCATCGCCACAGCCGTGTCAACCGCCTGCAGCAGCCCCTTCGCATCGATGCCGGAGAGGAGGAAGCAGCCTTTGTCCAACGCCTCCGGGCGCTCGGTGGAGGTGCGGATGCACACCGCCGGAATCGGGTGACCGATGGACGCAAAGAAACTGCTCTCCTCCGGCAGCGTGCCGGAATCCGAAACCACGCAGAACGCATTCATTTGCAAACAGTTGTAGTCGTGGAAACCGAGGGGTTCGTGCCGGATGACGCGCTTGTCCAGTTGGAAGCCGGACGCTTCCAGCCGCTTGCGGCTGCGCGGATGGCAGGAATAGAGGATCGGCATATCGTACCGCTCCGCCATCTTGTTAATGGCGGTAAAGAGGCTCGTAAAGTTCTTCTCGGTATCTATGTTTTCCTCGCGATGTGCGGAAAGCAGGATATACTTTCCCTTTTCGAGGCCGAGCCGGTCATGAATGTCGCTGTTTTCGATCGCCGAAAGGTTCTCCGTCAGCACCTCCGCCATCGGCGAGCCTGTCACATAGGTGCGCTCCCTCGGCAGACCGCAATCCGCCAGATACCGCCGCGCATGCTCGCTGTACGCAAGGTTGACGTCCGAAATGATGTCCACGATGCGCCGATTGGTCTCCTCGGGCAGACACTCGTCCTTGCAGCGGTTGCCGGCCTCCATGTGGAAGATCGGGATGTGCAGCCGCTTGGCGCCGATGACGCTGAGGCAGGAATTGGTGTCGCCCAGTACCAGCACGGCGTCCGGCTGCAGCTCGGCCATGGCCGTATAGCTTGCCGCGATGATCTTGCCCATGGTTTCGCCGAGGTCGGCTCCCGCGGCATTCAGATACAGCTCCGGATCAGCGATCCCCAGGTCCTTGAAAAACACGCCGTTCAGACTGTAATCATAATTCTGACCGGTATGGACCAGGATCGTGTCGAAATACTTTCTGCATTTTCGGATGACCGCCGCCAGCCGGATGATCTCCGGCCGCGTGCCGACGATGATCATCAGCTTGATCTTGCCGTTGTTTTGCCATTGTGCCATTTGCTTTCCTCCTCCGCTCGGGTCGATCGTGTGCTCCGTCAGGCCTCTACCGTGTGCGGCTTGCCGGCAAGCTCCTCCTGCACGTAGTCTGTGGTCAGAATCTTCTTCACCACGCCGTCCACGTCCAGCCGGTTCGTGTTGTGGCTCGTGTACGCCTCATCGCCTTCGGTGAACAAACTGCCCTCTACATAGAACTTGTCGTAGTTCAAGCTGCGGCCGTCCGGCGCAATGCGAAAATACCGGCCCATATCCGTGGCGCGAAGCTTCTCCTCGCGGGTCATCAGCGTCTCAAACAGCTTCTCGCCGTGCCGCGTGCCGATGATTTTCTTCTCCGTTCGGCCGAACACCCTCATAACGCCCTCCGCCAAATCGCCGATCGTGCTGGCGTCCGCCTTCTGGATGAACAGGTCGCCGGGCTCCGCGTGTTCAAACGCGAAAGACACGAGGTCCACCGCTTCGTCCAGGTTCATCAAGAACCGTGTCATATTCGGGTCCGTGATCGTGATTGGCGCCTTTCGCTTGATTTGGTCGATAAACAGCGGGATCACGCTCCCCCGGCTGCACATAACGTTGCCGTATCGTGTGCAGGCAAGCACCGTGCCGCTGCGTTCAAAGGCCTTCTGCGCCCGCGCCTGAACGACCTTTTCGCCCACCGCTTTGGTCATGCCCATGGTGTTGATCGGATACGCCGCTTTGTCCGTGGACAGGAACACCAAGCGCTTCACGCGGTTTTCCACCGCCGCGGTGATGACATTGTCCGTGCCGATGATGTTCGTCCGCACTGCCTCCATCGGAAAAAACTCACAGCTCGGGACCTCCTTCAGCGCCGCCGCGTGGAACACATAGTCCGCGCCGTACATCACATCCCGCACAGAGTCGATGCTGCGTACATCCCCGATATAAAACTGCACCTTCCCCACATGCTCCGGGTACTGTGCCTGCAGCATGTGCCGCATCCAGTCCTGCTTCTTTTCATCACGGCTGATGATCCGGATCTCGCCGATGTCCGTGGGCAGAAAGTGCTTCAGGACGGCGGAACCAAAGCTGCCCGTCCCGCCGGTGATGACGAGACAACAATTTTTGAATGAATCGGTACTGTTCATGAAATCATTCCATCCTTTTACGCAGATACTATTGTCAATTGACCGATACTCGCTTTTTTCAAGGAGTGCTGTTCATATTTGTCCGTCCGCTTCCGCATCCGTTTATCTCAGCCGAGTACGCTTATCATACTCCCCATTGCTCATATATCGCTTCACGTCTCTGTATCGTCTCCTTGTCAACAAAAGAACCGCGAATAACCGTTTTCATGTCCTTTGCAACTCGTTTATACACAAGCGACCGGACCGCTCTTTGCATCCAAGCAACGGGGAGAAGATATGGATGTCCCTTCAAATAGGAATACTGCGGAACCTTTATCATCGTTTCATATGCAGGAAAGATCTTTCTTGCTGCCGTTTTTATCATTGCGCTATGGCTGTGGTTCTTGTCCCTGATCGCATTCACTGCCGAATTGCCCGCGTTGTTTTCGTTGTCAAATCCGAAAACGCCATTCTTAAGGATCAATTCGGTGGCGGATGAAAGGAATGTGTCCGAAAACGCAGATACGGGGAGCGGCGTGGGAACGCCGAACCAGTATTGATTCAAAGCAAATATCCGCTCTGTGAATGGCCAGAGACCTATCTTGACCAGTTCCTCCTTGATCCGGCTCCAATCAATCTTTGGTCCACGGGACGTTAGTACTGCTATATCCATAAAAGGGCGGAAACCCACCCCGCTGTTCATGAAGTGCTTACGAAGATGAAAGATGAGGAACATGAAGTGAAACTCCCAATCAAGCTTTCCATCTTTCACATGCTTCCAGCAATCATTGAAATACTGCTCCTGAGCATCTGTGTTTACGGATTCATTATACACCAAACGGTCGTGCAATTCAAACTCCATATGGTGCAGATAGTACTGCCATTCACGATCATCGAAAGAGGATACGCATTTCAGGCCAAGACCTCTCAATCTTCTATCCGCTTCGTTTCTATCCTCCTTGTGGATCACAATGTCCGTGTCGCCCATGGTGCGATAGGCCGGGCAGGGATAGAACTCTGCGATCGAAGCGCCTTTGATAGTGAAATGCTCCATACCTCTCAACGCCTCTTCCACTCTGCCCGTCAGCTTTCTTCTGTTGGCGTAAAAGTACAGCACTGTGCTGTGATAGCGTTTAAGGTCGGCCAGGAAAGGTTCGGGGATGAAGTCTTTGCATTGCGCGTAGAGGATAGCCGAAACTTCATGTCGCTTTGCGGCGCTGATCAAGGATGCCCAATCTGCGGTGAAGGGAGCGGTTTGGAACGAGTGAATATGATCTTTGATGATGGATATTAAGGGTATCATTCCTACACCTTGTATAGCTTCGGTCGTTTGCGCTGCTCGCCGCCTCTTCATTTCTCTGACAACCTTCCGGATGCTTTTCTTGTCCGTATCGATTGCTGTTCTCCGGTCTGATTCCGTCAGGATTCGGGCAATCCGAAAAATATCCGGCGCCGAAGATGTATCCGCCCATGATGGTCTGTCTGCCTTATCATGCGGCCTCTGCCGATATTGCCAATGAAGATAGGAGCTTCAAAGTGCCGCACTACTGAAATAATGTATTGTACTCTTGAATGTTCGCCCGAACTCTCTCACGATATATCGTGCAATACCGCTTTGCTTCCGTCTCAAGGATCTCTCTGAATTCTTTGCTGCTTAAATACTCGTCTATCGCCTTATACAAAGACTTGTCATCGTTTTCAATGATACGTACCCCTATCCCTTCCTCAAATATCTCATCCATCCCATCGCATCTGGTCGTAATCACGGGAACCCCCAGCAATGCAGCTTCAGAGACTGCGGTGCTATAGCCTTCTGTATAAGAGGAACAAACAAATAAATCGGCTTGTTTCACATAGGGGAACGGATTGGCCTGAAACGGAATCAGACGAACATTCTTTATCCCATGTTCAACAATATAATTTCTTATGATCGGTTCTTCCTCGCCCTCGCCAAGGATCGTCAACGTATAATTGTGATATTTGTCATTTAGTTCGTCAACGATTTTGATAAGCCTCAAGTATCCTTTAGGTTGTGAAAGTCGTCCGACCGAAACGATATTGATATGATCATCTTTATAGCCAGCATCAATTTTCAAGGCAGCTTGGCAGAGTATATTATCAACATCGATAACGTTATGAATCACTCTGATATCATTATACTCACCGCACAATTGAATAAATGCCTGTTTATTTGCTTCCGACACAAAACAAATAGTATCTGCCTTTTCATACTCGATCCTCGCACGGTTCACGCTGCCGTAGACGGATTTGAACACTTCTCCGTTTCCCACATTAGTGTGAACAAAACAGACTTTCCTGGATCTTTTATTGCTGGATGCCTGTATGACTTTTGATGGAAACCCCATCAGATACGCTATTTCATAATCATAGTCGCCTTTCAGAAACAATCTGTGGAAAAGCTTTGCCGGCAGTATTTTATAATACAGGTATGTCTCTAAGAATTCGACGTTTGCATTCTTGGATTGTATGATTGATCTATAGGTGACTTGTTCTGGTAATTTATTGGCGTATACCCCTGAATTCGTTAAAGTCACAACAGTAACATCAAATCTTGAGTAATCTATCTCTTTCAGCAGATTTAGAAGAACCCGCTCGGCCCCGCCGCCGCCGAGAGTGGTTATATAGAACAACAGCTTTTTCATAATTTTCCATCCATGCCTTAATGAAACAGCGCTTTCTTGATTTTACTCTTCTTCTGATCCCAACTGGAGAACAAAACAAATCTGAAAAGAGATTCTGCTCTGCGACTTGCTTTTTGGAACCAGCCTTCTCCCAAAATACTGAGAACCGCATCGGAGTACAGGCGATCGCCGATTATGTATTTGGGATGATCAAGCGGAAAAGAAAGGGGAATCGTTTTAGCGTAGAATACTTTTTGAAGCTTCTTGGGGATAAGCTTCAAGCTCGAAGCTGCATGTACACTATCTTCACTTAGCCCGATATTTGTTATAAGGTTGACCTTGGGAACGATCCACCATCCGGAATTCATGTACTGGGAGATCATAAACTGATGCGCCCATCCGGTAACTCTCTTATTCTGAGATTGAAGAAGCCTTCGTTTCTTGCTCTCTTTTATTATGCTGCTTCGCAGTCTTTTTGTTCGGACAGAAGAATTCAGAAAGCATCCTACAGCGTAATCGTCTTCCAGGAAATCACCGGTAAACTCCATCTTATCCCAAGACCTTTTCCACGTTGCCCAGCCCCAACAGGAACCGATATCAGAAAAAAAGTAACTATAAGGACATGAATCGTACTGAACCATATGATTCATGCCCGTGATGGCAAATACGCGTTCATCATGTTCATATTTGTCAAGCAGCTCTTTACAAAACGGCAGGAACGACTGGTCTATAACGATATCGTCTTCAATGATCACCAGCTTTTCCACCTTCTCAAAGGCTTCCGATATCCCTGAATATATATTATACGCAACGCCTCTGTTCTCTTGTCTGTATATTTCGGTAACGTTGCAAGGCCAATCAACGCCAGAGACTATGCTCCTGCACTCCCTGACTTTTACTGCATCCTCCTGATTATTCTCACGCGGTCCATCCTGAATAAGAAACAATGTTGAAGGTCTGGCTTTCCTGACGGACTCAAACACTTTATTCAGCGTATCCGGTCTGTTGAAGAAGACAATAGCTACAGCTATATCTAAAACATTCGACATCACTAAACAACTTCTCCTTTATATATCCCGAGATATTGGGTAAAGCATTTTTGATACTCGTAGTTCTCTGCGATATGATCGATGCAGTGCTTTGAGTAGAACCCTTTTCCCAGCATCCTGACTTCAAGAATCGCCTTTACCAGTGCGTCCCAATCATTTTCGCGCACCAGAACACCGGTGTTTTCGCCCATCGTCTCTG
>JAEEGI010014536.1_pt1 | contig 16535 bp, 10 predicted proteins | sample 8958751 | NCBI WGS metagenome assembly JAEEGI01 (sample SAMN16246545, study PRJNA631951) | gut metagenome | biome: gut microbiome; feature: rumen; material: KS-attached | host: Bos | place: Iran: Karaj | collected 2018-10
AAGGAAGCAAGTGTAGATAGCCATCTTGGGCTTATTCGGGTCAACTTTTGTTGCTGCATTAGGTACTCCTGCCCAGAAACGTATTGAGTCAGAAGCCAATGTGTCACGGTATTCTGGGAAGTCGAGCTTGAAAGGAGGATTGCTGACAATGAAGTCAAATTTCTTAAGCGTTCCATTAGTTTCCTTGTGTGATGGTTCGGTAAGTGTATTGCCTTGTACCACATTAGGCAATGATGCAGAAAGGTTGTTCAGGATAAGATTCAGTCGTAGCATCTCACTTGACTTCTCTGAAATATCCTGACTGTAGATAGAACAGCGGTCTTCGCCTACTTGATGGGCAAGAGCCATGAGCAGCGTACCAGTACCAGCCGACGGATCGTAGCAGGTTATGCCACGAAGGTCGCTATTGTTACCTACCAACAGACGAGCCATCACCTGCGCAATGGCACGAGGGGTATAGTATTCTGCATACTTACCGCCACCTGCATTGTTGAATCCCTTTAGCAGATATTCAAAAATGCCTGAGAAGAAATCATATTTTTCGTCAAAAACATCCTCGAAATTGAACGATGCCACGTTACGCATCAGGGATTTTGCAAATTCATCACGCTTCTGGGTATCGGTCACGTATGTCGTAATGGTGCTGAAAATGTTCACCTTGCTTTTGCCTGATGTAGTAACCGAGAAAGTCTCGGCATTTACGTTGGCTATGTCAATGAGCGTGGCATCAAGCATCGTTGAAAAGTCGCCCTTTGTAGCTGAGTTATACAGATGCGACAACGTATGTTCTGGCTTTAGGCGTGGTACGGATGCTGGGAGATAGCTGAACAGGTCTTCTACTTCCTCTTCTGTAAACGTATCGTATTCGGCATCCCATTTCTCTGCTTTTGAAAGGCGATCGCCATAAATCTGATCACGTTTTGCCTCATAGCCAAACTTATCATTGAAAAACTTGTAGAGGAACATCTCTGTTACAATCTTGTATTCACTTCCTGTTCCTGCCAAACCGAATGCACCTGTCGTACTCTTCAAAGAGTCGATAAGGGCAATCGTTGCTTCTGTTATGTTGATTTTACTCATATTTTATGTGTGGTTATACTGTCCGAGATATTCGGATGTAATCAAAGTGTTTATATACTTACGGTCTTGCAAATCAGCCTTGATATTCATGCCTATCAGTTCCTTGCCTATAATGGCGAGGATGTCACGCTTGAAGGCTTCCTCGTTGTTTAGTATGTTGATATTGAGGAACAGTTTATCGTCAATGTCAGCCTTCATCTTTGCCAGATTCTCCGCTATCTCATATTCTTGTGCGGATATGATAGGGTGCTCACGATGCTGATTGGCTTCTTCCAGTCGCTTGTGGATACGTACAAACCGCTCGTCGCCCTTATATTTCTTCTTTAGCATGTTGTTGCGTCGGTTTATCTCGCGAATCTTCTTCATCACCTCTTCCATGTAGGCAATGCTCTCCTTTGCCTCGTTGGTGCTTTGAGGCACGAAGCCTTTCTTTCGGAAGTATTCGCGGAACTCATCGGCAAGTATTACATACTTTTCCTCTTTTTGGTCGAAGTTAGCCTCAAACTCTGCCTGTACACGTTCGCATCGTTCCTTGATGTCATTGACAATGATGCGTAGTTCTTCGGGAATGCCTTTCTTGAACTCAAACTCCAATTCTGATAGTGCCACATTGATGATGCCTGAGACATCAGCCTTGTGTTCGGTATTTTCAAGCAGGTTGATACGTTCAATGCGGTGAGTAACCTCCGTTATCAATGTAGGAATGGCACCAAGTGGCAGTTTCTTCAGCTTCTCCTTTGTTTCCTCGTCACCGAATGAACGCACTTGATTTATCATTGCCTTGGCTTCTTGCAGGGTGTTACGCAGTTCGTAGAGGCTGTCTTTGTTTTCCACCTCGTCAATTTCCTTGCGGAACTCTTCCAGATTATCGGTTGTGAAGTTGAAGAGCAGACTCTTGACGTGCTGTATTTTCTCCATCACTTCATCCTTGTCAACCAATACCACCTCACCGATGTTTTGTTCTTCAGGTGTTTCTTCATCTGATGTACGATTCAGTTCTCGCAGATAGCGGTCGTTTGTCGCATCGAAATTCTCCTTGATGTTCACAAAGTCAACCACATAGCCGTATCTGAAATCCTTATACGGACGGTTTACGCGCGTTAATGCCTGTAAAAGGTCATGCCCGTCGAGCGAGCGTCCAAGATACAGTTTCTTCAGGCGTGGCGCATCGAAACCAGTCAGGAGCATCTTGTTTACAATAAGGACATCCACGTCCATTAGTTTCTTAAAGCCGTCGATATACTCCTTGCGCTCCATCTTGTCGCCTTCGTCGTGAAGTATGAGTGATGCCGTCAAAGGCTTATTACCGTATGGTGCAGCCATAGACTCTGCTGCCAGTATCAGTTCCTCATGATGCAATGCTGCTATTTCCGCATTCTTGAAACGCTCCTGCCACAGGCGGTACAGTTCGCGCGCTTGCGGATTCGTCTTACATACAATCATAGCACCGACAGAATCGTCTGCCTGCTCCTTACGGAAACGGCGGAAATCTTTTATAATGTAGTCAAGTAAAGCATTCAGATAACTTTCATGCTCTATAATCTTGTTTTTGTCGATATCGCTTTTCTTTACCTCAATGCCACCTGCCAGTTCGTCAAGGATGCTTTCGATTTTCTCTTTATAGATGGTTTCTATAGGTTCTCGTATTAGTTTGCGTGTATAGCCATCGGCAATCGACTTGTCGTAGTAGTATGTGTGGATATACTTGCCAAACACGCGCCATGACTCGCGTTCTTCTTTCAGAAGCGGTGTTCCGGTCAATGCAATCTTTACGGCATCCTTGTCCGCTTCAAGCAGATTGGCAAGGAAACTGCCCTGTGGGTTATAGCCACGGTGAGCCTCGTCGATGAAGAAGATGCGTTGCAGGTGAGTATTGTAGTTGCCGTCTATCTGCACCTTTTTCTTGTCTTCCTTGAATTTCTGGATATTGACGACCATGATTTCAAGTTTTCCGTCGCTATTCTCCGTAATAGCCGTATTGCCGATGTCACTCATCAGTTCATCACGGCTCTTGGCATTGCGCACAACAAGACCTCTGGCTGCAAACTCATCGGTTGCCTGTTCCATAAGGTCGATACGGTCAACAATGAAATAGAACTTGGCAATGGTGTTCTTCTTTGCGAAGTAATCCGTCAGACTTCTCACTGAGTAGTAGGCGAGGGCGGTCTTACCGCTTCCTTGTGTGTGCCATATTATGCCGCTTTTAACACCTTTGTCGAGTGTCTTGCGTATGGCTTGCGAAGCGAATAGTTGCTGATAGCGCATGATATGCTTCTGCAATTCCGTGCCCTGTGTACCGTCTTCCAAGTCAATCTTCCTTTCTACGTATGCAATGCCATAGCGGAGGAGGTACAGGAATCTCTCCTTGCTAAGCATGGATGTGAGAATACGGTTGGTTGGAGTATCAACGCGCTTGTTGGTATGATATTCCTCAAGGTTCTTTATCACGACACAGTTGCGGTGCTTCAACACATGGTTCTCTGTGTTTTCAGACAATTCGACATATGGATAGTCGCTGACGAAATGCTTGTCTTCCTCGCGGAACACGTTGAAGAATGCCTTTCCCTTTGCCGTGCAACAGTAGAACGCACCTTGTATTGGTACTCGATTCTCGTTGTCATACTCCTGATTGTTTGAGAAAATCATCAATTGCGTGAGATTGAAGAAGCGACGGAAACAGTTCTTGCTCATGCGCTTATTGATGCGTTCACGCTCTGCCAGTATTCCTTCGTGGTTATTCGGTTTCTTAACCTCGATGAAGGCAAGTGGTAATCCATTCACGAAGCATGTAATGTCGGGACGGAAGTTTTCATCTGTCTCTTTGTTCTCACATGGCAACTCTGTAGTTACATGCCATACATTGTTGTCGGGATTGTCAAAGTCAATCAACTTGACACCGCTGTTTGTGGAAAGCTGATTGTAGAACTCCCTTCCCAAGTCGTCATTGTTGGTTATGGAGACTATTTTGGACAAGAGGATAGAAGCCTCAGCACTTGATACACCGGGATTCAATCTCTTGACTGATTCCAGAAACACATCAACAATGATGTTGGTTTGCGTGTCAAGGGCATTGATATTGTCAAGGTATGTGTACCCAAGCCTGCACAAGTGAAGTGCTGCTGGTACCTGTACACGGGTATTCTCGTTGAAATTTGACATATGCTCCTTTTTCTTTATGCAAGAATCTCCAAAGCAGTGTTTTGACAGGCGACCGAGCCTTTGCATACATCGCAGGAGGATTCCATATTTCATTTGCCTGTTGGCTGTTTTGGTCATTTTGTCGAAATGTGAACACTTTTGTTCGTCATGCACACATTGCATAGGGTACAAAGTTAATAAGAATAATCCAAATATAGGGGATTTATCTATGCCAAATAAGGGAAAAAGGCGTTTTTTCTTCGCTTTTCACACCTTGACACAGTTCTGCTTACAATCCGTGTTATGCAAAAAAACTTGTTTTTTTGCATAACGTACCTTGGACGTACCTTGGATGTACCTTGCCACTATTTTGTATTTCCAAAAAGGATATTTACGCCAATAATTGTTCGCTATATATCCAGAACTATCAATTTTGAATTATGAATTGTCAATTGTCAACTGTTAATTGTCTCTCGATTTTCAGTTTTGAATTCTGAATTAAGAATAGAGTCAATTCGTAATTCTGGATTTCAAAATCGTTGCAATAATATTCTTTTTTTGAAAGTAAAGCAGTAGCTATTTCAAACTAAATATTTATCTTTGCAATAGCTATAATTTTTTCAAACCAAAACAGATGAAACCTAAATTTATTCTAGCAAAACTGATTTTTTGCCTGCTGCCTCTGGTTGCGATGGATGCAGTTGCGCAAAATGTGAAGACAAAAATCAAAGACATTACCGTTTACCGCAACGGTGCAATGGTAACCCGAAAAGGCAGCCTGAACCTTCAGAAAGGAAACAATACCCTGTATCTGAATGGCTTGAGTACCGAACTCGACCCAAATACCCTGCGTATTGGCATCTCTAACAAAAATGTCAAGATTCTCTCGGTAAAGCACGAAGAGACGGTTGTCGACAACGAAAAGGCGCAGAAACAGAGCACGACCAGTGGCAAACGTCTTGAGATGCTGAAGGATTCGCTCGCATTCTTCCGTGCACAGATGGATATCATCAACGAAGAAGAAGACCTCATTAAGGCAAACAAGGTTGTTGGCGGCAGAAACGGTGCAACTACAGCCGAATTGAAGGCGATGGCCGATTATTACAAGCGAGAACTCAGCGGAAATGCAACCAAGAAAATTAGTATTGACAAGAAGATAAGGAAGTACACGGGCGAAATCCTGCGTCTGACTCAGGAGAAGGAGAACAATCAGAAGGATATTCAGAAAAGGGACAGCCGCGTGAAACTCATCGTATCATCGGATGCGGCACTAACCAATGTTCCTGTAACTATGAGTTACATCGTATTCAGCGCAAGTTGGGAACCATTCTACGAGGTGAGGGCTGATGCCGTAGACCAGCCGATTAAGTTGGTCTATGGCGCGCACATCAAGCAGAAGACAACCGAGGACTGGAACGCTGTCAGACTCACCATCTCTACCGGCGACCCTTCCGAGGGCAACGCTGCGCCTGAATTCCAGCCAATGTATCTGCCGGCTTTAAGAAAGAGCAATTCAGTAAAGAAATGGGGACCGCCTCAGTCTAAACTCGTATATGGAATAGTTGTTGACCAGACTAACGAACCGATAATTGGTGCAAACGTTGTAGAAGAAAAAACAAACAACGGTACTGTTACTGATATGAATGGTAAGTTTAAATTGGAGATGACGGATCTCAAAAATAAACTGTCTTTCACGTATGTCGGTTACAAACCGAGCACTATCGCTCCTTACGAAAATATGCATATTGCTTTGGAAGAGGATGAGGCACATTTGGACGAGGTCGTAGTTGTTGGTTATGGTGTTCAAAAGAAGATGTCTTTGACAGGTTCTGTTGTCTCGTTAAAAAGTAAAACGAAATCTTCCAGAAAGGAAGAACCTGAGAAAAAAGTGCCTCTTGAACTGTCAAACACTCAGACATCTACCGAATTTGAGATAGATGTGCCTTACACTGTTCCGAGCGACGACAAGGTCTATGATGTGTCAATGCTTACATACAACATAGATGCCGATTATCGCTTCAGTTGTATGCCGCGAACATCGAAAGATGTGTATCTGCTTGCCGATTTGAAGGACATCTCGCAATATCCGCTGCTGAAGGGAAATGCCTATGTCTATCTCGACAACGTATATCAGGGCGAGTGCGTGATATCTCCAGATTTTTCTGAAGACAAATATCCAATCTCGGTTGGCCGCGACAAGGATATTGCCGTAAAGCGTCAGGAGGTGAAGGACTTGACATCAAAGAGAATTTTCGGCTCGTCGGTAAAGGTCGTAAAGTGCGTAGAGATTACGGTCAGAAACAACAAAAACGCATCTGTCGAGGTTGATGTGGTTGACCAGTATCCGCTTCCAAAATACTCTGACATCAAGTCTGAACTTACCGATAATGGCGGTGCGGAAGTCGATGCCGAGAAGGGCAAACTGACATGGAAACTGAAACTTGCTCCGCAAGAGAAGAAGGTTCTGAGATTCAGTTACGAGGTTAAGTATCCGAAGACATACGGCTTTACGGTTGAGTAAGCCATAACATAGGCAACAAAAAAAGGAGAGTCCGCAGATGGTGGATTCTCCCTTTTTTTGCCTTGTAAAATCAGAAGTCTATGATGATTTTCTTGCCGTCGTAATCTACCGTGCGGTTGTCTTTTCCGACAACAGAAATCTTGAATTTCCGTGCCTCGTCTGTGCCGAAAGAGCCTTCGCGCTTCGAGATTGTCAGCCTCTTGGCGTTTTCGTTCCAAGTGAAGGTGATTTTCGAAAATCCGCCTTTCTGATAGTCGAGCGATGTGCCGTCGTCCTCGTATAGCGTAAATTCGGCATCTGCTCCCGGAAAGACGATTATTTCGAGCGGCTCGGCAGATTTCTGTGCGGCAAACTGCTTTGGCTCGCCATACGGAACAATGCTTCCGCCCTTGGCAAAGACTGGAATCGCAGCTTCCGAAATCTTAACGCTCGTTTTCTGTCCGCCGCGTAGTTTGGCTTTCGTCTTGAAATCGAACCAACCGCCTTCGCTCTCTGGCAGATAGACGTCCATTTGCTCTACATTCGGTTCGGTTACGGGGCAGACGAGCAGCGATTTGCCGCACATAAATTCGTACTTTTCCTTCATCGCCTCGCTGTCGTTGCCGAAGTCGAAAACCAGCGGACGCATCATCACAGAACCTGAAAAACTAACTTCGGCGGCATTCGAATAAATGTACGGCAGAAGTCTGTAACGCTCTGTCAGACTGATGTCTATTAAGTCCTGAATATTTTTGCCATAATGCCAAGGCTCGGTGTCGGACATATATCCGTGAACGCGCATAAGCGGCAGATATACAGAAAGCTGAATCCAACGCATCATGCGCTGTTTGTAATCCTCGTCGGAATATTGGTTGGCAGGGCGGAAGAATCCGCCGGCATCGTAGGTCCACCACGGCATTCCGGCAGCCTGAATGCCAAGTCCGGCAGTAATCTGGCGTTTCAGCGTCTCCCAGTTGTTGCCCACATCGCCCGACCACATCGCCGAGCTGTATCGCTGAATGCCCGGAAATCCGCATCGCGTAAGAATCATGGCGCGCTGGTTAGGCGCATCTTCCGACAATCCTTCGAAAACGGTTTTGTTTACCAAGAGAGGGTAGAGGTTTCGGTATTCGTCGCCGTGAATTTTGCCGTTGCCCACCATTCTGCCTCTCAGGTCGTCGTTCTCGGGCTCGGTTGCATCTTGCCACCAAGCGTCGATGCCAAGCGGAAGCAGTCGCGACGAGAAATTCTTCCAGTATTCGGCGGCAGCCTCGGGGTTGAAGAAGTCAATCCAGTCGGTTTGCGGAATGTAGAAGCCTTTCTGCGACATCTCTTTGCCAACAAGCGAGTTCTTGTCAATCTTTGACCATACCGAGAGCATCAGCCTGAAATTCATGCGGTGAAGCGAGTCGGTGAGGAGTTTAGGGTCGGGATAGTTGGCTGAGTCGAATGTCATCGAGTTCCATCCGTTGCTGCCCCAGTATTGCCAGTCCTGCACAATCACGTCGGCTGGCAGTTTTTCGCTGCGGAATCGGTTTGCGTTCTCAAGAATCTCGTTCTGCGAGTGGAAGCGTTCGCGGCAGTGGATGTATCCGAATGCCCACAGCGGAAGCATCGGCGTGTTGCCCGAAACCTTTCGGAAGGTGCTCACGACTTTCTCTGGACTGCCAACGAAAACGGTGTAGTCTGCGCCTTGCGAAACTGGCGATGAAAAGACTGTCTTGTCTGAGACTTTGGCGAAGAAGACTTCGGGCTTGTCGCCGTCCGACAGTTCGGCTGTGAGTCTGTGCCAGCCTTTCTTCAGGCTGACTATTGCCGAAGCCGTTGGCGGAAGCCATAGGTTGCGCATCTCTATCACTTCCGCGCCGTCGATGCAAAGATTGTGGCGGCGTGCCATGCTCTGCCCAACATCGAGCAGAAAAGCGTAGTTGCCGTCGCTCTCAACCTCAATCTCGCCGCCGAAAAGGTTGTTTCTTCTCTTTTCGGTCTTTCCGCCCTCGGTTGTCGTTATGTTTACGGTTTCCTCGCTGCCTTCGCCCGATTGCTTCTCGAGTCTGACTGATTTTTCGGGTTTGTTGAAGTCCGTCAATCCGTAGTTGTTCCACAAAAGTCCGTAGCCTTTGTTCGATACAATCATCGGAATGCTTATTTGCGTGTTCACTTGCATGAGGCGTCTTGGCAGACCGCGCAGGTTAAGGTATCCGTCCTGAAATTGTCCGAGTCCGAAGATACATTCGTCCTCTTTGTTCTTGATTTCGGCTTTCGAGGTGTAAGTCTCGAAGTCGAAGTTGCTGTTTCTCTCGATGCTGTGATTGTCGGCGCAGAAAACCGTCTTGCCCGATGCGTCCTTTATCTCGACCGCTTTCTTCTGCTGGTTTACAAAGACTTGCATCTCTTTTGTCTTGTAAACTTCCGTTCCGTCTTTTGCCGATTTCTTGAACTTTACTTCGCCTGAATTCGGCAGATAGATGTAGTCCTTTGCCGAATCGGTTTCGCTGAACGCATAGCGGATGCGTACCGCGTTGTCATTCAGAAACTTGACGTGTAATTTCTGTGCCGTTGCCGCCTGACTGCAAAATACAGTTGCGGCGAGTAATATCAGATATTTCATCAGAATGTAAAAATGCTGTTTGTATATTAAAATTGTTGCAAAGATACAAAAGTCGAAGCCTTTGCAAAAGAAAAAAGGCAGAAACTTTTTCGTCTCTGCCTTCTGGTTTTATGGGTGGAAAATGCTGATGCTGTAGATAATTGTGCTTCCCGTAGGCTTCAGCGTAACATCGCCGTCGCTGCTCACGGTAAAGGTGCTCATAGCGTTCGATGTCGTTTCGGTAGAACTGCCCTCGAGGGTGTTCGAAGCCGTGAATCCGCATGCCTTGCCAACCGATGCCGTTATGTGCTTTATGCTGATGATGTCGCCCTTGTCGCACATCGGAATTGTAACGGCACAGCGGTTGCTTGCCAGCACAATGGCATTCTTCTGCTTGTCTAAGCGGATTTTATTGGCAGGCGCAGAGATGTGAAGTCCTCTTGTTTCTTCAAACGGAACGCCGTTTATGCAGAGTTCTCCGTTTATTTCTTTTGTGTTCTCGAAGTATTTCTTTCCTTCGGGAACGGTCCAGTTGTCTTTGTCCATCGTAGCCGCCACGAATATATTGGCATTGAAGGTGGAAGTCTGCCATGTCTTCTGAATCGTTGCGTATGATGGGTGAGTGATGTCGACGGCATAGTATGCCACATCTCCGTTGAATGCCGTTACCTTGAAACTGGCAATTCCCGGAATGTGCGATGGCACAACATAGTCCGAAATCTTTGCGCGAGTGTCAAGCACTTCGGCAGAAAGATTGCTTGCCTTGTAGTCGAACGGCACTTTCACCTGATAGCCGAATTTTCCTCGGCTCACAGGAATCTTGTTGCCGTCGAGAACTATTTCCTTCAGATATGTGTTGTGGCTTCCTTCCTTGGTTATTACGCCTTTTTCTTCCGAAACCTTCAGGGTTGCCCCTGCACCACATTGTGTGTCTTTTATCGCATTTTCGGCGGCGAGCACATCAATCGGCTTCAGTTCATAGAAAGTCGATGGTATGAAGGCTGCTCCCGTTCCGGTGGTGTTGCCTGATGTGTTTCTGAACGAGCAGTTCTCAAAATCACATTCTTCCATCTCTCCGGCAGGCGCAAAAGGGCCTTTCTTCGAGTTGATGTTTACGAACGATGTGCTCTCTACAAAGACGCTCGACTTGTGTCCTGCGCCTATGCAGTAGTTTGCAACCGAGCTGTTATACAGACAGTTGATGATGTGAATCTTGCCGAATCTTACTCGCGGCATACGCTCGCGGCAGCCTTCGTCCCACCAGCAGAACTGGAATGTTACGTTAAGTTTGTCGGTGTCGGCAACATTCTTGTCGCTGCTTCCTATGAGCGACGAGAAACGATGGTCGTCCGAGCCGCCGCTGCCGCCCTTGTAAGGCGCTTTAAGATAGCGGAAGCGGCACCATGTTACCGATATGTTGTCCGATGCGTTTGATATATCCAGATTGCCGTCAACGCCGTCCTGAAAGTCGCAGTGGTCTATCCAGCAGTTTGTCGTTCCGCTTAGCCACAGATTGTCGCGGCCGTCAATATCGTACGCTCCCGAAGCCTTGAACGTAATGTTGCGCAGAATAATGTTCTTGCACGATTTCAGCGCAAGAATTCCGGTCTCATCTTTCGAGTCGCTGTGCTTGAGGTTGGTCAGAGCCGCGCCGGGAAGTCCTATCACGGTTTTGTTGGCTGCGTTGTTTATGCTAATCTGCGCATCTGTGTTTATTTCTCCTTTAATGTAAATTATCGCCGGATTGCTGCCTTTCATTGCCTTTTTCAGTTCATCTGCCGATGTAACTGTTATGCAACCGCCTCCTTCTCCTCCGGTTGTTCCGCCTCCAACGGTGGCAAATCCAACAGGTTTGTTGGCATCGAACACCGACATCTGTGCATGCAGAGATAGGGAAGTAGTTAGTAAAAACATCAGATATGTTCTTTTCATCTGTTCGCTAAACATTTTTTTGTTTTGGTTTGTTAAATAATGTGTGCAATATTAGTGAAAAGTTTTGAAATAACACAAAAAAGTTGTTTCTTTGCTGAGTTTTTTTAGTAATACGCATTTTATAATGAACAAAATAGTTGTAAAAGACAAAGATTTGGCAAAGGCTGCCGAAGAGGGCATGGACGCTTTCTTGCAGTGTTTCATCGATGCCTATCTCAATGCTGTGGGCGGCGAGCTGAATGCCGAGACGATGCCTCTGCTGAACGGAAACCAGATTACTCTTCTGGCTTATCACTTCTTCCGCGAGGAGGTGATGGACGGCGGCTTCGTGCAACTTATACATAATGGATGGGGACCGTTCATCTTCGACAATCCGTTTGCAAAGGCAATGCGACTTTTCGGTGCTCACGACTTCTCAAAGCTTGTGTACAAGGGCAAGAAACTGTACGATGAGCATAAGGACGAACTGACGAAGGAATGTTCTGACGATGAGTTTATGGCTCTGTTCGAGAAGTTCGAGGAGTTCGACGACCTCGACGACAAGTTCATCGAAATGGAGGAGGAGGTTACCGCAACCATCGCCTACTACGTAGATGAGCACATGGATGATTTCATAACAATAGAAAAATAAAAACCTGACAAATGAAAAAATTAAAGTTGATGCTGCTCGTGGTTGCAGCTTTCATAACCACAACGATGACATCATGTCTTGGTGATGGCGAAGCAGACGAGATTGTTTACTTCGGCGCAATGACAATCAAACAGTCGGGCAACGCAATGGAACCAATCTATTTCTATGCCTCAAACGGTGCAATCTTCGTTCCGCAGAACCTTAATTCTGAAACGCTTGCATATCTTATGACAGGCCGCCGCGGATTCATCAAGTTCTCGTCAAAAGACGATCTTTCTGCAGCCGAGGCAGGAAAGAAGTATTATGTTGATTTTCTTGAGTGTACTCCGATGTACGATGCAAAGAATATCGAAAGCCTCGATACGCTTGTGAGCGTGGTCGAGAAAAGCGACTCAATCACTCAGTTGACTCAGTTATGGGTCGATCCGGGCTTTGTAAACATCAACATTACTGCACCTTACAAGTATGATGTAAATCCGAAGATGAATCTCGCATTCAACAAGAATCTTGATGTCGTAGACGATACTCTGAAGCTTCATTTGCTTTACGACTACAACATTTCTGACGATGACAAGACAAACATGTCTGCCGATATGACTCTCAGTTTCGGAATCTATAACGACCAAGAGCTGAAGGCAAGATTTGCCGACCGCGACTCAATCATCGTGTGTGTTGATGCAAGAGTAAGTTCGACAGCCGGAACAAAGGTTGACAATACGTTTGCAACAACCAAGAAACTAACATTTAAGGCATCAAGCAAGTGCTTTAATCTTCCTTATTGATTTATGGCTAAACAGCAATTAAAGAATAAAAGCGAAGTAAACATAAAAAACAGACGAGCCTCGTTCGACTTCGAGTTCGTCGACACATACACTGCCGGAATCGTCCTGACCGGCACGGAAATTAAATCTATCAGACTTGGAAAGGCAAGTCTGGTAGATACTTTCTGTTATTTCAACAATGGCGAGTTGTGGGTTAAGAACATGAATATTTCTGAATATTTTTACGGTTCTTACAACAATCACAACGCGCGTCGCGAGCGCAAGCTTCTGCTAAACAAGAAAGAACTGCGCAACCTTCAGGAAGAATGTAAGAATCCGGGATTCACCATCGTGCCAACCCGAATGTTCATCAACGACAAGGGCTTGTGCAAGGTCGTTGTAGCTTTGGCACGCGGTAAAAAGGAGTTCGACAAACGTCAGAGTATAAAGGAACGCGAGGATAAGCGCGCAATGGCGGCGATGTTCAAACACTGATAAATCTTAATAGGAAAATGAAGAAAAGACCTTTTAAGTTAAGCAACTATCATCTCGGACTTATTGCCGGATGCGTGGCTTTCATGTCTTTCGGTTCGTTCGACTGTGCAAACAATATCGACCGCAATGCTAAGGCTCTGAACGAGGATTTGCGCGAGAGAATGGCTGAAAACAATCCTTTGCAGAGCGAAAGCGAGCAGAAAGCCGTAAGCAAGCCGGCTTCTGAAAAGAAATCTCAGGCAGACAACGCTCCTAAACAGACAGTCGATGCTTTTGCCGGCGTGCAGAGGGGTCTTGAACTGCCTGCAAAGGCAGATAAGACCGAAAAACGAACCGAACGCATTGGCTATACTTTCGTCTATGATGCCGAGAAGAGAGTTCCGAAATGGGTGGCTTGGGTTACGACAAAGCAGCGCGTAAAAGGAAAGAACGAGCGCACAAACGATTTCTTGCCCGACCCTGATTTGAGCGTTGCCGAGGCTGTTACGAAGCAGGTATATTCGGGCAGCGGATACGACCGCGGACACATGTGCCCGGCTGCCGACAACAAGTGGAATGCCACTGCAATGATGGAGTCATTCTACATGACAAATATCTGTCCTCAGACTCCTGAATTGAACCGCGGCGACTGGAACGACCTCGAAAATTCGGTTCGCGACTGGGCTAAGAAATACGGTCCGATTTATCAGTGCTGCGGTCCGATATTCGATAAGACTCCTGTAAAGACAATACGCAACAAGCGTTCGGCAAGCAAGATGCGCGTAGCCGTTCCCGACAGATTCTTCAAGGTTCTGCTTTGCATGGGCGACAATCCGTGTGCCATCGGTTTCGTCTTCATAAACGACGGACGCAACATGTCAAATTTCGATTCGTACGCAATGTCGGTCGACGAGGTTGAAAAGATTACAGGATTTAACTTCTTTGCCTCTTTGCCGAAAAAAGTTGAAACAAAGGTCGAGGCAATGACTTATTCTCAGTGGAAAAATATAATTAAATAAACCCTTTACAGCATGAAAACACGATATTTTGTAGCCGTTGCCGCAATGCTTCTCTCTGCTGCAGCCAATGCGCAGGAACTTATGGCTGTTAAGTGTGCAAACGGAAAGTACGGATACCGAGACGAACTGACACTAAAATGGTATCTTCAGCCGCAGTACGATGGCGCAGCCGATTTTGTAAACGGTGTTGGCATCGTAACTGTTTCAGGAAAAACAGGCTTGATTGATGCCGAAGGAAAATATGTCGTATCGCCCAAGTTCGATACGATGGAATATTTCGACAAGACATTCTACGGAAACCGAAAGGTTCAGGGCTACATCGTTTCGCAAGACGGACGCTTCGGCGTCATTGACCTTTGCGGAACGGAAGTCATTCCTTGTGTTTACGACGAGATTAACAAGTTCCTCGAATCACTTCTGATAGTGGTGAAGAAGAACGGTAAGTACGGTGCGATAGATTTAAGCAATGTCGAAATCATCCCGTGTGTCGAAAAATCTGCTTCCGACGTTCTTAACGGCAAGAAGTGGGGAAAGGCTGTGCTTCAGGCAGATGCCTATCGCGAGAGCATGAGATACGATGCGGCTCTTCAGTGCTTCGAGGATTCATATAATAAGGTGTCATCGAAAACTGTCTCAGCCGAGATTCCTTCAAAAAATACAAGTCTGAAGCAGGAAGGAAGCAAGTATGGCGTATTCGATGAGGATGCAGCCAAGTGGATTGTCGCACCTGCTTACGAGATGGCATACGATGCCTATAACTGCTACATCGTTCAGCAGAACGGCAAGTTTGGAATAGTAGACAAGCAGGGCGTTAAGACCGTGGCTTGCGAGTACGACGAAATCAGCATCAACGGCGATGAGGCTCTTGTGGCACGAAAGAACGGCAAGTATCAGCTTATCGACCTTACCGGACGCATGGGCAACTTCACGATGTTCGATATGATTGGCGAGTTTACCGGCGACGGAGTTGCGCCCGTAAGTCTTGGCGGAAAGTATGCCGTCATTTCAGATAAAGGTAAACTCCTCACAGGTATCAGATACGACAAGATTGAGGAATATAAGGGTGGCGTGGCAAAATTCTCGTGGAAGGGATACGAGGGCACGCTCAACACCGAAGGAAAGGAATTCCCCGATATCCTGAAGAAACTTTATGCCGAGGCATTCCGCGCCGGAACAATCGATGCCTACAAAAAGTTTATGGAACTCGATGACGATGGTAGATTCAAGGGTGATTGCTATCGCGAAATGGGAACTATAAATTATAACAATCGCAACGACAAACAGGCTCTTGAAAACTGGGAACTCGCCTTGAAATATGGCGTGGAAAACGCTGCTGATGTTGAGAATAACATCAGTCGGTTGCGTAAGGAAATGATGGATAAAAGGTGACAATTTTAACAATTTTAGTTTTTTTTAACAGTTTGTCGTTGTAGTTGGATTTTTTTTTATATATTTGCCACGTGAATTTGGTCACATGTAAAATTATAGGTAAAATGAAGAGATATTTGATTATACTGTTGGCTCTTTTTATGTCGTTGAGTTCATTTGCACAAACTGAAGATGGAATACCGACAAATCATATTGGTAGGAGTTTATCGGATGTAAAAAAAATGTTCCCGAGCCTTAAGTTATGGCAGGGAGATCCAAATGGCAATGACGAAGTTTATTACAAGAATGGCGACATGATGATTGTCACAATGAAAGGTGGAGTTATGGTTAGCGAAACTATGTCGATGACAGGTGATATTGCTGCTGAGTGGTATGCCGACAAGTTGACAAAGTTGAATCGTAGTGCTTATTCAGATAAGCAGGAACAGGGAAAACTGGTTACCTTCGAATACGACAAGCTAAAAATAAGCATCAATTACATTACCGATTCACAAGGAAGCATCGCACAGATGGTATTCACGGCAAAGTAAAGTGATTTTAATTTGAAATATGTTTAAAGTATAGGTCGGTTCTAATTCGTTAGAGCCGATTTTTTTATTGATAAAACTCTGCCTTTTGTTTGCCGATTATCGCAAAATAAGTTATTTTTGTAAACGTATAACTTTAATAACAAATCCAAAAATATAACTGTTAATCTAATGACACGAAAATTAGCTTTATCATTAGCCCTGCTGTGTGGCATTGCTTGCGCAAAGGCGCAGAACAGCGAGAAGTATCTCGGAGCTGATATCTCAATGCTAACTGCTTACGAAACAATTTCCGAAGCCGGACATCAGGTAACTTACAAAGACATCGATGGAACGCAGAGCGATGTGCTGTCGCTTCTGAAAAAGTACGGAATGAACTCGATGCGCGTGCGTCTGTTCGTAAATCCGACAATGCAGAAAGCGGTGATTCAGGACATCGACTATGTAAAGAAACTCGGAAAGAGGATAAAGGACGCCGGTCTCTCGTTCGTCCT
>JAEEGI010014537.1_pt1 | contig 16534 bp, 19 predicted proteins | sample 8958751 | NCBI WGS metagenome assembly JAEEGI01 (sample SAMN16246545, study PRJNA631951) | gut metagenome | biome: gut microbiome; feature: rumen; material: KS-attached | host: Bos | place: Iran: Karaj | collected 2018-10
GCCAAGGGAAACCGATAATATTCGTATCTTTGCACTTCTGAAAATGAATGTGCTTATGAAACGGATTCTGTGGGCTGTTGTCCTGGGGGTGAGTGTGGTGTCCTGCTTCAATGGAGGCAGAAGGGTTGCCGGCGTTGAGGCGGTGGCCGAGGAGAAGAAGGACACGGTGTATCCGCTGGGATTCTGCACGGACTCGTTTACGGTGGTGGCCGGAACGATCGCTTCCGGCGACAACTTCATCGGCTGGATGACGCGGCTGGGCCTGTCTCCGCAGGAGGCGCATGCGCTGAACGTCGCCTCCGACGCGGTCTTCGATGTCCGGAAGCTCCGCGCCGGGAATACGTACCAGGCTTATTACAAGGATTCATCGGCCCTGCATTACGTGGTCTATGACAACAGCCGCGTCAAGCAGACGGTCTTCCGCGTGGCCGATTCTCTATCGGCCTGGACCCGCGTGAAACCCGTCGAAGTGGTCGATAAGCGGGCCGATGTCACCATCTCCTCCTCCCTCTGGGTCGATATGACCGCAGCGGGCGCTTCCCCGGCGCTCATTTCCGAACTGTCAGACATCTATGCGTGGACGGTGGATTTCTTCGGCCTGCAAAAAGGCGACCGCTTCCGCATGCGCTATAGGGAACGTTTCTGCGAAGGGGAGTCGATCGGCATTGAACGTGTGGATTACGCCGAGTTTCTGCGCGGCGACGTCTGCCTTCCGGCGGTGTATTTCGACCAGGGAGACGGCGGCAATACGTATTGGAACGAGAAGGGCGAGAGCATGCGGAAGGCTTTCCTGAAGGCTCCGCTCAAGTTCACCCGCATCTCTTCCGGTTATTCGTTGCACCGTCTGCATCCCGTCCATGGGGTGGTCCGGGCGCATACGGGCATTGACTATGCCGCGCCGACGGGTACGCCGGTGATGAGCATCGGTGACGGTACCGTCCTCAGCGCGGGCTGGGGGAGCGGTGGCGCCGGCAACATGGTCAAGGTCCGGCATAACTCTGTCTATACGACGGCCTATCTGCATCTTTCCCGGATTGCGGTCAAAGCCGGGCAGCGTCTGTCGCAGGGGCAGGTGATCGGCTATGTGGGCATGACGGGTACGGCCACCGGTCCGCACCTGGATTTCCGCGTCTGGAAGAACGGCTCCCCGGTGAACCCCCTGAAACTGGAATCCCCGCCCAGCGAGCCCGTCCGCCCCGAGAACCTTCCCGTTGTCGATTCCCTCTGCCGCACCCTCCGCGCTTCCTTGGACTAATGTGCAGTTTTGAAAAAATACGTATATTTGCGTGATAATTAAAACAAATGAGATTATGGCAAAAGTAGCAACGAACAATAATTTTGCTGAGCTGCTCCAGAGCGAGAAGCTGGTTGTGGTGGACTTCTGGGCCACCTGGTGCGGCCCCTGCCGCATGCTGTCTCCCATCCTGGACGAGGTCGAGGAAGAAATGGGCGGCAAGATCGAAGTGGTGAAGGTGAACGTGGACGACGCCGACGAGGTGGCCGCCCAGTACCGCATCATGAGCATTCCCACACTGCTGTTCTTCAAGGGCGGCCAGATCGTTGACAAGACGGTGGGTGCCATGCCCAAGAACGTCCTGGTAGATAAAATCAATGCAAACCTGTAATATTTAACAGTATGAAAAAACTTTTAACCGTTATCGTCGTGGCCCTGGCCTCCGTGACCCTGGCCCACGCCCAGTTTGGTATCGTGGGTGGTTACACCTCTTCCACCACCAAACTCAAAGATGCCGCCCAGGAAGCCAGCAGCGCCAGCCTCTGGCATGCCGGTGTCGCTTACAAGATCAATATCGGCTCTCTGGCCATCCAGCCTTCCCTCACCTACAACATGAAGGGGACTACCATCGATAACGTTCAGTACAAGTCCGGTTATCTCGAGGCTTCCGCCGGCCTGCAGGTCGGTCTCGACCTCCTGGTGGCCCGCCCCTTCCTGGTGGCCGAACCTTTCATCGGATACCAGGTGACCGGCAACGAGAACATGAACAACATGAAGGACGCTGTGAACAAGCTGGACTGGGGCTTCGGCCTGGGTATCGGCGCCGACGTCCTCAAGCACCTGCAGCTGCGCATCGAGTGGTTCAAGAACCTGGGCGCACTGGCCGATGCCAGCAAACAGGGCGCTGTTGACGCCCTCAAGGATACCAACTACCAGGGTATCAAGATTACTGCCGGCCTGTTCTTCTAATGGATAAAAAAGTCTGTATTTTTTGCGCCGCGAGCGTAAAGATTGACGAAAAATACAACGATGCAGCGCGTGAATTAGTTCGCGCGCTGCATGCTTTAAATTACACCATAGTTTCCGGCGGCGGAAAGGTGGGCACCATGGGCGCCATCACCGCTGAATCCGTCAGGGTGGGCGGCCATCACGTGGCCGTGATCCCCGGCTATCTGAAAGGCCTGGCGAACCCCGACATCAAAGAGGTGATCTGGACCGAGACCATGTCCGAACGGAAGGAAAAGATGCGTGAAGGAACCTGTGCCGCCATCGCCCTGCCCGGCGGCATCGGCACCATCGACGAATTCGTCGAGACCCACACGCTGCGGAAACTGCACAAGTACGAAGGCGAGTTGTTCGCCCTGAACCTGGACGGTTACTACGACCCTTACATCGACCTGCTGGACCATTTTGTGGAAGCCGGCACGCTGGAGGCCGCAGACCGTGACCTGGTCCACTTCCCCCGCACCGTAGCGGAACTCGTTGCCTGTTTTGAATAAATGGAAGAACTGAAAGCATATCTGGAACCTGGCCTGAAGCAAGTGTCGGCCTGTATGGACGAAGCCCTGCAGAGCGGCATCGGCCTGCTGGACAGCACCAACCGCAGCCTGCGGGAGCACTCCGGCAAGATGATGCGCCCGATGCTGGCCCTTCTGGTAGCCGGCGCCGCGGGCACCCCGACCGAGAGGACCTACCGTTACGCCGCCGCCACGGAGCTCCTGCATAACGCCACCCTCCTGCACGACGACGTCGTGGACGGCGCCACGCAGCGCCGCGGCATCCCGACGGTAGCCTCGCTGCTGGGCGGAAGCGCCGCCGTGCTCATCGGCGACTACTGGCTGGTGCAGTGCCTGCGCCTGGTCCTGAAAGAAGAGACGCCCGACACCAACCGCGTGCTGCGCATCTTCTCCGAGACGCTGGGCAACCTCACACGCGGCGAACTGCTGCAGATGCAGAAAGCCACCGAGGCCGATACCACCGAGGCCGATTACCTCCGCATCATCTACGGCAAGACCGCCAGCCTCTTCGAAAGCGCCGCGACGACCGCCGCCCTCTCCGTAGGGGCCGATGAGAAAGTCGTCGAGGCCATGGGCACCTTCGCCCGCACCCTCGGCCTGGCCTTCCAGATCAAGGATGACATCTTCGACTATTACACGGACGGGGCCGCCATCGGCAAGCCCGTCGGCATCGACCTCCGCGAGCAGAAAATCACCCAGCCGCTGCTTTGCGCCCTGGAGAAAGCCACCCCCGAAGAAGAGAAAGCCATCCGGGAAAAGGTGAAATACATCCCCGACCACCCCGAGTACGTGGAGGAGATCACCGCCTTCGTCAAAGAGAAGGACGGCGTGGCCCTGGCCCGGGAAAAGATGGATTTTTACGTGGCCGAAGCCATTTCCTGCCTGGAAATCCTTCCGGAATCCAAAGAAAAGTTGTATCTTGCAAAATTGGCCGAATTTGTAGGCAAAAGGAGCAAATAGTATGCGCGTGTATGGCAATGAGGAAATCGTAAGCGCCCTTCACCGGATGGTGGAGAGCGGCCACGTTCCGCACGCCATGCTCCTGCACCAGGACGACGGCGGCGGGGCTTTCCCCATCGTCCTCAATTTCCTGGAAGAACTATACGGGGGCAACCCCCGCGTCCAGAAGCTCATCCACCCGGATATCCATTTCGTGTTCCCCGTGGCCGGCTCGGACAAACCCGTCTCCCTGCAGTACATCGTTCCCTTCCGGGAGCTCCTGCAGCAGAACCCCTACTTCTACGAGAACGAGCTGTATGCCGCCATCGGCATAGAAGGCAAGCAGAGCAACATCTCCGTCAACGAGGCCCGCAGCATCCTGGAGCGCCTGTCGCTCTCGGCCGTGGAAGGCGGTTACCGCACCGTGGTGATGTACCTTCCCGAAAAGATGAACGGCCAGGCCGCCAACGCCCTCCTGAAAATGGTGGAGGAACCCCCGCAGAAGACGCTCTTCCTGCTCATCACCCAGGCCCCGGAGAAAGTGCTCGTCACCATCTCCTCCCGCTGCCTGCAGATGCGCATCCAGCCCCTCTCCCCGGAGGCCGAGGCCGAAGTCCACGCCAGGGAGGCGGCCGGTAACACCGTCCTCTCCGACCTCTTCCACGACCTGCTGGACGCCGTCGCCGCCCGCGACCTCCTCAAGGCCCTGGAGACCGGCGAAGCCGTGGCCGAACTCAAAGTCCGCGAGCAGCAGAAAAGCTTCTGCCGCCTGGCATCCGAAGACCTGCGCCGCATCTTCCTGCTCCAGAAGCAGCAGACGGCGCTCGTCCATCTCCCGGAAGGCACCGAAGCCTTCTACGCGGGCATGGCCAAAAGCCTGAAGCCCACCTTCGCGCGCCGGGCCCTGGCGGCCCTGGACCGCGCCCTGCTCCTGATCGAGCGCAACGTCAACCAGAAAATTCTTTTCGCCGACCTGGTGAATCAATTATATACCATCCAAAACGTATGAACGAATATTCCAACGAGACCATCCAGTTCGACTGCTTCCGCGGCTGCTCCGTCGCAACGGACGAGAGCACGGGAGAGCAGGACATCCGCTATCGGCAGGGATGCTGCAAACTGGAGGTTTACAATACACTCAAGGGAATTTCCCAGGAGCAGTTCAACGACGTCTTCGAGGTCCGCTTCAAGAACACCCGCAAGGGTATCTATGTGAACGGCAGCGGCCAGAGCATCAAGACCGGTGACCTGGTGGTGGTGGAAGCCGCCAGCGGCCACGACCTGGGCATCGTCACGCTGGAAGGTCCCATCGTGGGACGCCAGATGAAATGCAAGGGCGTGGACGTCAAGAAGACGGAACTGAAGAAAATCTACCGCAAGGCCCGTCCCTTCGACATCCAGCGCTGGCAGGAAGCCATCGCCCGCGAGCAGGAGACCATGATCCGCGCCCGCGTGCTGGCCAATAACCTCGGCCTGGAAATGAAGATCGGCGACGTCGAGTTCCAGGGAGACGGCACCAAGGCCATCTTCTACTACATCGCCGACGGCCGCGTGGACTTCCGCCAGCTCATCAAGGACTTCGCCGAAGAGTTCCACATCCGCGTGGAGATGAAGCAGATCGGCGCCCGTCAGGAAGCCGGCCTCATCGGCGGTCTGGGCGTGTGCGGCCGCGAGCTGTGCTGCGCCAACTACATCACCGAGTTCAAGTCCATCACCACATCGGCCGCCCGTACGCAGGATCTTTCCCTGAATCCGCAGAAACTGGCCGGCCAGTGCGGCAAGCTCAAATGCTGCCTCAATTACGAGGTGGAGGCCTATCTGGACGCCCATTCCCGCATCCCCCGCGTGAGCGAGCCGCTGGACTTCCAGGATGGACAGGCCTGGCTGGTGAAGACTGATATCCTGGCCGAGACCCTCTACTTCTCCTACGAGAAAGGCTCCCTGGCCCAGATCTTCCCGCTGAAAGCGCAGGAGGTCCGCGATATCCAGGCCATGAACCGCCGCGGCGAGAAGCCCGCCACGCTCCGTCAGGAGGAAGTCTCCGCGCCGGAATTCATCACGGCCGTGGGCGACGACGCCATCAACCGCTTCGACCCCGAAAAGAAGAAGCGCCGCAAGAGCCGCAACCGCAACCGCGGCAACAATAACAACAAGAAGTGAAGAACCTCTTCCACATACTCCTTCTGGCCCTCTTCGCCGTTTCCTGCCACCAGCCGGACACGGTGGAGCAGTTCGTCCGTGGCGCGGGACCGTACACGTTCTGCGTGGACATGACGGACAGCACCGCCACCTACGCGTTTGACGTGTTCACGCGCGTGGATGCGAGGGAGTGCCCCGCGGAGATCCGGCTGGAAATGGCCTGGAAGGCTCCCTGGGATTCTGTTTACACGGAGACGGTCTATCTGCCGATGACCGGGCCGTCCTCCTATTTCACCCATGACGCCTACGCTCCCTACCGGGAGGGCGTCGTCCCCGCCGGATGGGGCCAGTGGGAACTCGTCATCACCGTCCCCGAGCAGCCGGATGGCTTCCGCGGGATGGGCTTAGTCACCAAGAAAAAATGGGTCACGGAAAACTGAAGAAATTCGCCGAGAACGAAACCTTCCGCTGCCTTCTGCAGCCGGACGCCTCGGCCATCCTGAATAAGGAGCCCGGAAGCAAGGAGCTCCGCCTGAACGACCATGCCATCAAGGGCCGATGGGGAGCCGAAATGTTCGGCAACGACCATCCCATCGTGCTGGAACTGGGTTGCGGCAAGGGAGATTACACCATCGCCCTGGCCGAAAGGAACCCGGACATCAACTACATCGGCGTGGATATCAAGGGCGCCCGCCTGTGGAAAGGCGCCAAGTACGCCACGGAGAACAACCTGCCCAACGTCGCCTTCCTGCGCACGAGGATCGAGTTCATCGACGCGTTCTTCGGCCCGGACGAAGTGAGCGAGATCTGGCTCACCTTCTCCGATCCGCAGCTGCGCGGCAGCGAGAACTCCCGCCTCTCCTCGCCCCTTTTCCTGGAGCGCTACCGCCGTTTCCTGAAGGCCGACGGCATCGTCCGTCTCAAGACGGACTCCCGCTACCTGTACGAATACACCAAGGCTGTCGTTGAGGCCAACGGACTGCCGGTTTCCGTTTCAGAGACGGACGTCTATGCGAACAGGGACCGTGTTCCGGAGGAAGTGACGGCCGTACAGACGTTCTACGAGAAGATGTTCCTGGAGATGGGGCTGCCCATCACGTATATGGCTTTCGGAATCGCTCACGAGGGACCTTACCAGTTCCCCGGTGACCGTTTTGACCATGAGCATTGGCTGGAGGCCGAGGGCCCCCGGCGCTCTTTCTCCCACCAGCCCAATAAGAAACTATAGGGATTTCTTGACCTGGATCAGGTCTTCGCGGATGCCTTTGAGCATGTCCAGGACCTTGACGCGCTTATCGACGGTGCGCCGGTCTTCGGTCATGCGCTGGCGCGTGCCTTCCAGCGTGAGGCCCTGCTTCTTGAGCAGGAACTGGATCTGCTTGAGGGTTTCGATGTCCTCCGGGTGGTAGAGCCGGTTGCCCTTGGCGTTGCGCTGGGGCTTGACGAACTGCTCGAAGTAATTGCTCCAATAGCGGATGGCCGAGGTGTTTTCCCCCAGCTCGGCGGCTACTTCGCCCATTGTATAAAGAAGTTTGGCCATAACACCACAAAGATAGCAAAAAAAGCAGTATCTTTGCACAGATACGCTTAAGCTTATGAAAGTTGCAGACATTACCGCGGTGCTGGAGGCCTTCGCCCCGCTCCGCATCCAGGAAAGCTGGGACAACAGCGGCCTTATCATCGGCAATCCGGAGGACGAAGTCCACGGCGTGCTGGTGGGATTTGACTGCACGCCCGCGCTGGTGGACGAAGCCGTGGAAAAGGGCTGCGACATGGTGGTGACCCACCACCCCCTCATCTTCAAGGGCGTCCGCCGCATCGACAGCAAGGACCCCGTAGGCGCCGCCATCATGCAGGCCATCCGCAAGGGCGTGGCCGTCTATGCCGCCCACACGACGGCCGATAAGGTCATCACCGGCGTAAGCGGAGCCATGGCCCGTCGCCTGGAGCTGAAGAACGTCTCCATCATGGTGCCCGAAGAGGACGGCACCGTCGGCCTGGGCTGTATCGGCGAGTTCCCGCATCCGATGAACGGAGAGGAGGCCCTGCGCTATGTGCAGCAGAAATTCGGCCTTACGGTCATCAAGAGTTCCAAGCCTCTGGAAACCCCCATCACCAAGGTCGCCCTCCTGGGCGGCAGCGGCGGCGGAGAGATCCCCCAGGCACAGGCGAAAGGTGCTCAGCTGTACATCACTGCGGACATTTCCTACCACAATTTCTTCACCCCGGAGGGATTCATGGTAATGGATGTGGGCCATTTTGAGAGCGAAGTGGAGATTGTGGACATTTTCGTTGCGCAAATCCGGAAAAAATTCTCTACCTTTGCAAGCTACAAAAGTAGCGCGCTGGACAGGAGCAATCCGGTCCACTATTTTGTGTTGTAAAATAAATCGATTTATAATATGGCAAGTACCAAGAAAACCCCCGCCGCCAAAGTGCAGGCCCCTATCGACAACCACGAGACTTTTGTGTCCCTGCAGAAGAGTTTCGCCGATTCCGATATGCCCGTAGAGGAAAAGCTGAAGACCCTCTACGAACTCCAGGCCGCGGATTCCGAAATTGACAAGATCCTCCAGCTGCGTGGTGAGCTCCCTCAGGAAGTCGCCGCCCTGGAAGAGGAGATCGCCGACCTGAAAGAGCGCAGCGCCGCTATCAACGCCGTCGTGGACCAGTTCAACCGCAACATCGCAGACGCCAAGCTGGACATCGCCGAGCATGAGAGCATCATCCAGAAATACCAGCACCAGCTGGAAACCATCTCCAACTCCCGCGAGTACGACTCCCTGAACAAGGAGATCGAGAACCAGGAGCTGCTCCGCCAGATCGCCGAAAAGACCATCAACGACACCCGTTATGAGATCGGCGCCAAGAAGGCCGAGCTGGACGAGCTGAAGGACCGCCTGGCCATCCGTCAGGAGGACCTCGCCGCCAAGAAGCAGGAACTCGACACCATCGTCGATGAGACCGCCAAGGAAGAGGCCGTGCTGCGTGAGCGCCGCGAGGCCTGCGCCGCCAAGATCGACGCCCGTACCATGAGCGCCTACGAGCGCATCCGCGCCAGCGTGCACAACCACCTGGCCGTTGTGGGCATCTACAACGGTGACTCCTGCGGAGGTTGCTTCAACACCATCACCCCTCAGCGCCGCGTAGAGATTTCTTCCAACAAGAAGCTCATCATCTGCGAGCACTGCGGTCGTATCATCATCAACCCTGACTTCTCCGAGTAGTTTTCCCTATGGCCGCAGCCAGCAGTAAAAAACCGCGTTCGCAGGAACCTGTCAATCTGGAGACCCTGATGGGGAACAAACCCCCTCAGGCCCTGGACGTGGAGGAAGCTGTACTGGGAGCCATGCTGGTAGAGCCCACCACCATCGACGAGTCGATGGAAGAGCTCTCCGCTGCCTGCTTCTACGATCCCCAGCACCGCATGATCTTCGAGGCCATGTCGGAGCTGGTGAACGAGCACGTGAGCATCGACCTTGTGACCGTGAGCGAAAAGCTGCGGCAGAAGGGCAACCTGGAAGCGATCGGCGGCCCCGTCGTACTGGCCAACCTGTCCCAGAACATCGGCGCGGCGGCCCATATCGAATACTACATCAAAATCCTCAAGCAGAAGACCATCCAGCGGGATCTGATTACCGCTTCGTATGACATTCTGAAGCAGTCCTTCGACGAGTCCACCAACGTGGACGACCTCATCGACACCGCGCAGACCAAGGTGTTTGCCGCCATTCAGAACAACGTGAAGCGGGATGTCCAGGATATTGGCTCCATCATCAATTCCGTGCTGGACAATCTGCAGGAACTGCAGAACATCACCGGCCCTTCCGGCGTTCCCAGCGGCTATCCTTCCATCGACCGTGTCACCCAGGGCTGGCAGAAGAGCGACCTCATCATCCTGGCCGCCCGTCCTTCCGTGGGTAAGACGGCTTTCTCCCTGAACATCGCCCGAAATGCGGCCGTGGAGGCCAACATGCCCGTGGCCGTGTTCTCCCTGGAAATGAGCGCCGACCAGCTGGGCAAACGTCTGATCACCACCGAGAGCGGCCTCTCCGGCGAAAAGATCAAGGGCGGCGTCAAGCTGGAACCCTACGAGTGGGTCCAGTTGGAAGACACCCTCAAGCGCCTGGCCAAGGCTCCGCTCTATATCGACGACACGCCCGGTATTCCCATCATGGAATTCCGTACCAAGGCCAAGCGTCTGGTGAAGCAGAAGGGCGTGCGCCTGATCGTCGTGGACTACCTGCAGCTGATGCAGGGCCCGGTGGAGCTGCGCGGCCTGCGTGAGCAGGAAGTGGCGGCCATCTCCCGTACCCTCAAGGCTACGGCCAAGGAACTGAACATCCCCATCATCGCCTTGTCCCAGCTGTCCCGTAACGCCGTGCAGCGCACCGGCGGTACCGGCAAGCCGCAGCTGAGCGACCTCCGTGAATCCGGATCTATCGAGCAGGATGCCGATATGGTCATCTTTATCCACCGTCCGGACTTCGTGGGTATGTCCGACAATCCGGAAGACAAGGAAAAGGCGATCATCGTCATCGCCAAGCACCGTAACGGTGAGGTCTGCGATATCGAAATGAAATACAAGGCCGGCCAGGTCAAGTTCGTGGAACCGGACCAGAGCCTGGACGTTTACGCCAGCCAGGGCCCTGTGGCCAGTGCGGCCAATGAGCCTTCCGCAGGCCCCTCGGACTACAACTTCGACAGCCAGAGCGACTTCTAAAAATGCGGAAATTACTCCTTTCGGCATACATTCTGCTGGTTTCCCTGGCGCTTTCCGCCCAGGGAATTCCGCTTTGTAAGGAGACCCCTTTCCGCAGCGGCGAACACATCGAAATGGGCATCATGTACAAGTGGGGCGCCGTGAACACGGAAGTGGGGCGCGCCCGCCTGGACCTCGAGACCGTCCCGTACGGGGAGGACTCCACCCTGGTGAACCACGCGACGTGCGTGATCAGATCGGCCCCCTTCTTCGACGTCTTCTTCAAGATGAGGGAGAATTTCCAGACCTGGTTCACCGTCGGAAGCCATCGGCCCCTGGAAGCCATCCGCGACACGTTCGAGAACGGCTATACCGCCGCCAACCACTATATTTACGACTGGCCCAGGCAGGTGATCCGGGCTGATGTCGCCTACCGCGGCGCCCCCTCCGAGCATAAGGAAATCGCGATGAAGGGCATGTCCTACGACATCGTGAGCCTCATCTACTACCTGCGTACGCTGGATTGGAGGAGGGCCGAAGTCGGCAAGCCCGTCATCGTCCCCTTCGCCATCGATGACTCCGTCTTCGAGGTCAAGGTGACCTACTGGGGACAGGAGGAGTTCAAGGTCCGTCGGCTGGGAAAATACAAGGCCCTCCGTTTCTCCTGTACGGTGGTGGCCGGCGCCCTGTTCGCCGGAGACCAGGAACTGCAAGTGTGGTTCAGCGATGACGAACGGCACTTGCCGCTGGGCGTCATGGTCCCCCTGAAGATGGGTACCATGTGGGGCTGGCTCAAGAAATAAGACGAATGAAGAAAGACAACAGCATATCCCATCTGGGAAGAATCATCAAAATGACCCCGCAGACAACTACGGTGGTCTTTTTGCAGCATGGCGCCTGCTCGGAGTGCCACGCCGCCGGCCTCTGCGGCATGGGCGACATGGCCGAGAAGACCGTCGAGGTTCCCACGGATCCTTACGCTTCCTACAACGTAGGGGACCAGGTGCAGGTGCTGCTGAAGGCTTCCATGGGCATGAAGGCCGTGTGGCTGGCCTACTTTATCCCGCTGCTGGTGCTGCTGGCGGTCATCCTCGGCCTGGTGGGCCTGGGCGTGGCCGAAGTTCCCGCCGCGCTGGCCGGGCTGGGCGCCATCGGCCTGTACTATCTGGGCCTGTGGCTCCTTCGCGAGAAATTGCAAAACGAATATATATTTACAATTAAACCACAACTATGACAAGTACTATTATTTGGACTATTGCGGTGGTAACCGTACTGGGCCTGGTGCTTGCGCTGGTTCTTTACCTTGTCGCACAGAAGTTCAAGGTGGAGGAAGACCCGCGCATCGACGAGGTCGAGAAGGTTATGCCCGGTGCCAACTGCGGCGGCTGCGGATTCGCGGGCTGCCGTGCTTTCGCCGAGGCTGCCGTGAAGGCCCCCAACCTGGACAAGAACTATTGTCCCGTGGGTGGTAACGACACGATGGCCAAGGTGGCGGCTATCCTGGGGTATGAGGTGAAAGCCAAGGCTCCCATGGTGGCCGTCGTCCGTTGTAACGGTTCCTGCGAGGCCCGTCCCCGCGTGAACGAGTATGACGGTTACGCTTCCTGCGCGGTGAAGGCTACCCTGTACACCGGTGACACCGGCTGCGCTTTCGGCTGCCTGGGCTGCGGCGACTGCGTGAACGCCTGCCAGTTCGGCGCCCTTTCCATGGATCCCGCTACCGGTCTTCCGGTCGTGGACGAGGAGAAGTGCACCGCCTGCGGCGCCTGCACCAAGGCCTGCCCCAAGGCCATCATCGAACTTCGGCCCAAGGGCCCTCGCGGCATGCGCATGTTCGTCTCGTGCGTGAACAAGGACAAGGGTCCCGTCGCGAAGAAGGCCTGCGCCAGCGCCTGCATCGGCTGCGGCATCTGCGCCAAGACCTGCACCCATGAGGCTATCACCGTGGAGAACAACGTCGCCTACATCGACCCGGCCAAGTGCAAACTCTGCCGCGAGTGCGAGGCCATGTGCCCCACCGGCGCCATCCACGGCGTGGGCTTCCCCAAGCCCCTGGACAAGGATGCCGTGAAAGCCCGTATCAAGGAACGTCAACAAAAAGCAAAGGAGGCTGCCAATGAGTAAGCATACATTCTCCATGGGCGGTGTACATCCGCACGACAGCAAGATTTCCAGGGAGTGTGCCATCCAGCCGCTTCCCATTGCTCCTACCGTATATATTTCCGTCGCCCAGCACATCGGTGCTCCGGCCGTGCCCTGCGTGGCCGTGGGTGACAAGGTGAAGGTGGGTCAGGTCATCGCCGAACCCGGCGGTTTCGTGAGCGCCTACATCCATTCTTCCGTTTCCGGTACCGTCAAGTCCATCGGCCCGCGCCAGGATCTGGCCGGCCGTCCCGCTACGCACATCGAGATCGCCGTCGAGGGTGACGAGTGGATGGAGGGCATCGACACCAGCGATACCCTCATCACCGAGATTCCCGCCGACAACAAGGCCATCATCGAGAAGATCAAGATGGGCGGCGTCGTGGGTCTGGGTGGCGCTACCTTCCCCACGCACGTGAAACTGTGCCCGCCTCCGGGTTCCAAGTGCGAGCGTGTGATCATCAACGGCTGCGAATGCGAGCCTTACCTCACCTCCGACTTTCGCACGCTGCTGGAGAAGGGTGAGCAGGTGGTCATCGGCGCCGCCATCCTGAAGCAGGTGATGGGCGACGTGCCCTGCACAATCGCTATCGAAGAGAACAAACCCGAGGCTATCGCCCACATCAGGGAGGTGATCGCCAAGCTCGGATACAAGGGCATCGAGGTGATGTCCATGAAGATGATGTACCCGCAGGGCGGTGAAAAGCAGCTCATCGATGCTGTGATGCACCGTCAGGTCGGCTCCGGTGCCCTGCCCATCAGCGTGGGCGCCGTGGTCCAGAACGTCGCTACGGCCCTGGCCGTGTACGACGCCGTCCAGAAGAACAAGCCCATCGTGGACAACTCCGTGACCGTGACGGGCGAGTGCTTCCCCAAGCAGGCCAACCTGCTGGTGCGTGTCGGTACTCCGCTGTCCTACATCATCGACTATCTCGGAGGTGTCCCGGCCGATGCTGCCAAGGTGATCAGCGGTGGTCCCATGATGGGCCGCGCCGTCGCCAACCTGGACGCCGCTACCGTGAAGGGTACGGGCGCCCTGCTGTTCCTCACCGAGGCCCAGACCAAGCGCGCCCCCGAGTCCAACTGCATCCGCTGCGGTAAGTGTGCCGATGCCTGCCCGATGGGCCTGGAGCCCTTCCTGCTGGTGAAGCTCGCCCGCAACAACGACGTGGAAGCCCTGGAGGCCAATGCCGCCCAGGACTGCATCGAGTGCGGTTGCTGCCTGTATTCCTGCCCTGCCCACATCCAGCTGCTGGACAGCATCCGTCTGGGCAAGGGTGCCGTGATGGGTGCCATCCGCGCCCGTGCCGCCGCCGCCAAGGCTGCCGCCGAGGCTGCCAAGGCCGCTGCTGAAGCCGAAAAAAAGTAAAAGACCATGAGTAAGTTAATTGTTTCTCCTTCTCCGCACATCCATTCCAAGGACTCCACCAAGTCCCTGATGCTGGATGTGGTGATTGCGCTGATCCCCGCCGTCATCTGCTCCGTGGTCTTCTACGGCTGGCAGGAACTGCTGGTGCTGGGCGTGAGCGTGGCCTCCTGCGTACTGCTGGAATGGGCCATCACCAAGTATCTTCTGAAAAAACCTTCCACCGTGGGTGACTTCTCCGCTGTCATCACCGGTATCCTTCTGGCCCTGAACGTGCCGTACACCACGCCCTGGTGGGTGCTGGTCATCGGCTCCGTCGTTGCCGTGGGCGTCGCCAAGATGACCTTCGGCGGCATCGGCCAGAATATCTGGAACCCCGCCCTGGTGGGCCGCGTGTTCCTGCTGGTTTCCTTCCCGACCTACATGACCACCTGGAGCAAGCCCCAGGGCCTCTTCGGCCTGGACGCCGTGTCCGGTCCCACTCCGCTGGGTACCATCCAGGAGGGTCTGATGCAGGGTTCCACCGTGCAGGAGCTGACCGCTTCCTACAACTACTCCGACCTGCTGTTCGCCAATCTGGGCGGCAGCGCCGGTGAGGTTTGCGCCCTGGCCCTGCTGGCCGGCTTCGTGTACCTGTGCGTCCGCAAGGTCATCAAGCCCTGGATCACCCTGAGCATCTTCGCTACGGTGGCCGTGACGTCCCTCGTCTTCTGGGGTATCGATCCCGCCCGCTTCACCGATCCTATCTTCAACCTCCTCACCGGTGGTCTCATCCTCGGCGCCTGCTTCATGGCTACCGACTATGTGACTTCCCCGATGAGCCTGTGGGGTGGCGTGGTCTTCGGCGTGGGCATCGGCTTCCTCACCATGATGATCCGTTACTTCGGCTCCTATCCGGAAGGCGTTTCTTTCGCCATCCTTATCATGAACTCCGTGGTTCCGCTGCTGAACATGTGGTTCCACCAGAAAAAATTCGGGAGGAAATAAGCCATGGCCGTAAAATCCAATCTTACCAATATGGTGCTGGTTCTGGGCCTCACCTGCCTGCTGTGCTCCGGCGTGCTGGGCGGTGCCTATGTGCTCACGAAAGAACCTATCGACAAGGCCGCGGCCGAAAAGACCAACAAGGCCATCGCCCAGGTGCTGCCTCACTTCACCGAGGTGTCCTACAACGCCGAGGGCAAGTACTATGTCGCCACGGAAGGAGAGACCCTCGTGGGTTACGCCATCGAGACCACGACCGTGGGCTTCGGCGGCCCCCTGTCCCTGATCGTGGGCGTGACTCCGGACGGTGTCGTCTATAACACTTCCGTCCTGTCCCACTCCGAGACGCCCGGTCTGGGTGCCAAGTGCACCACCGACGAGAAGTTCATGAGCCAGTGGAAGGGTTTCGATCCTTCCATCAAGAAACTCTCCGTGAAGAAGGACGGCGGCGACGTGGATGCCATTACCGCTTCCACCATCACCTCCCGCGCCTACACCCTGGCTGTGGAGAATGCATTGAAAACTTTTAAGGAGTTGAGCAATGAGTAAGTTTAAAATGATTACCGACGGGCTTGTCAAGAACAACCCGACTTTCGTGCTCCTGCTGGGTATGTGCCCGACGCTGGCTACTACGACCAGCGCCGTGAACGGCCTGTCCATGGGCCTGGCTACGCTGTTCGTGCTCGTGCTGAGCAACATGGCCATCTCGCTCATCGCTCCCGTCGTTCCGGATAAGGTGCACATCCCTGTCTATATCGTGGTCATCGCCACCTTCGTTACCCTGCTGCAGTTCCTGATGCAGGCTTTCACCCCGGCTATGTACGAGACCCTGGGCCTGTTCATTCCGCTGATCGTGGTGAACTGCATCGTGCTGGGCCGTGCCGAGGCTTTCGCCAACAAGCATGGCGTGCTGGAGAGCGCCTTCGACGGCATCGGCGTGGGTCTGGGCTTCACCTGCTCGCTCACCGTGCTGGGTCTCGTCCGTGAGATCCTGGGTTCCGGCTCTGCCTTCGGCTTCAACTTCATCGGCGGCAACGACGGTATGCTGGCCTTCGTGATGGCCCCCGGCGCCTTCCTGTGCCTGGGTTACCTGATGGTTCTGTTCAACAAATTCGTTAAAAAGAACTAGCGTATGGAATACTTTCTGATTATCATTTCGGCGATTTTCGTCAATAATATCGTCCTGGCTCAGTTCCTGGGTATCTGCCCCTTCCTGGGCGTATCCAACAAACTGTCCACCGCCACCGGTATGTCCATGGCCGTGTGCTTCGTGATTACCCTGGCTACCCTGGTCACGTACCTGATCAATCAGTACCTGCTGGTTCCTTTCGGCCTCACGTTCCTGCAGACCATCGCTTTCATCCTGGTCATCGCAGCCCTCGTGCAGATGGTCGAGATCGTGCTCAAGAAGGTTTCCCCGTCCCTGTATCAGGCCCTGGGTATCTTCCTGCCCCTGATCACCACCAACTGCGCCGTGCTGGGTGTCGCCATCAACGTGGTCACCAAGGAGT
>JAEEGI010014547.1_pt1 | contig 16526 bp, 11 predicted proteins | sample 8958751 | NCBI WGS metagenome assembly JAEEGI01 (sample SAMN16246545, study PRJNA631951) | gut metagenome | biome: gut microbiome; feature: rumen; material: KS-attached | host: Bos | place: Iran: Karaj | collected 2018-10
TAACACGAATTATCGCGAATTTTCATAAATTATCATTATGCGTTTATATATGAACCAATTTGCAAAATAAAAAATTCATGTCAATTCATGATAATTCGTGTTAAGAAAAAAAAAGCATATAATTATCGTTAATTTTGGTTACTTACTTAGTTTATTAATTCTTATATAATCCTTAATCATCTGTTTCAAATCCATAACCTTGAGTTCCCAGAAGTCCATGGATTTCATACTATCAATGCCTTCGGGTGCTTCATATCATAGCCCTTTCATAATTAAGTTTTGCTTGGTCATAAAGTCGGAAGCCGGCTGGATTGCTAAGGACAGACAGCAGTGCTTCATGTCCATAAAAACGGTCCAGTTCTCGAATCTCCTCGGCATTGCCATATTCCAGCACACGACGCAAAGCCCATTGCCGAGCCCTGATCCAATCAATCTTCGAAACATCCACATCCCAGAATGTCGTCTTGGTTAGGACCTGGAGATTCGGCGTTCTTCTATTATCCATTTCTGCCCTGTTCGCCAGATAGATATCATGTTTCGATTGCAAAAGATAGAAGAACCCCGTCTGTTCTATGCCAAGAGTCTTTTCAAGCGCGATGGAAACCTGAGGCGTAAATCTGCGGTTCCCTTTGATGAGGTCATTCAATCGCTGAGGAATAAGTCCAGCGAGAGCTGCGATTTCAGTTTTGGTCCTTTGCTGCTTCGAAACAATATGATCAAGGATGGCGCCAGCAGGCACCATCTCCATTCTCATATAGGAATCATACATCGACTTATTCATAATCAACTTAAATTTCTCGTCACAAAGATAGGAACTATTCCCCAAATATAACCATATTTTGGTTATAAAAATAAATCAAAATCCTCAAAAATCAACAAAATGGAAAACACGATTGCCAAAAATCGCTTGAATAGAGTACCAATGCCTTATCCATACAAACCTTGACGCATAATCATAATCCGTGTTCATCTGCGCCATCTGTGTGCCTTCTCATATCTCACACAGACATCACGGAACGCACAGATTTTTATTCCGAAGCCACCCTTTCCGTGCGTTCCGTGCGTTTTGTGTGCCCTACATATATCATTAACGAGTAATTAACGGCTCATTATACGATCATTAACGTTAAAAAGAGAAAGATCCGTGTTCATCTGCGCCATCTGTGTGCCTTTATTCAGACCACGAATCACACTAATCTTCACGAATAGTATATTCCGCGCCTCCAAGGTAAAACATTGAAGCAAGTAGGTGAAAATGGCAGTGGCACTGGCATCAATAGCCGCGCCAACTGCCGGAAAATGTGCTGCCTCAATGGCAGCAGAAAATTGCTAACGCATAAAATATTTATTCGTCCATACAAACAATTGGGGCCGAATGGATTTTCCGCACGAAGTGCGATTTTCTGCAGGTATTGGACCTGCTTATTTTCCGGCAGAAACAACCAGGCCATTGGGGCCGAGGTTGTCTGCCATTTTCACCTTCTTGATCGCCTTTTAACCCGGCACAAAGATAGCGTATTGAGGAGCAGGTGGAAGTATGTTCCAGCTGATGCAATGCAAGGCACCGCCTAGCTGGGCAATCTCTGTCATTTCAATCTGATAGATCGTGCAATCGGGGAAGGCATCCTGTCTTTTCCTACCAGCAGTAGACACGTTAAGCTGTCAACGAATGTCGCACATTATAGAAAAAGCAGACTGGTCCTCACGGATGAGTCTGCTAATTATGCTTCGATATATAAAACACATAACCTAGCCCGTAATGGGCTTAAGATTGGTGCAAAGATAGCGAATATTTGCTCAATCTCCAAAAAGAAATTGAAAAAAGAGATATTTTCGAGCAAATATTTGTTTATGTCGAGGAATATGATTACCTTTGCGAACTCTTTTTATAGTTTGCAATAATGCAAATTATGGTGTAATAATTAAGGACTGCAAGCCCCCCTGTGAAGGTCGGCTTGCTTTTTTGGGGTTTGCCGAAATTGAGAAAATTGAGAATTGAAAAAGTTGAAAAAGTTGATTTTTTGATAAAAGCTTATCTAGCCTTTTATTCAATACCCAAATAGACACGCCTGTACCATTTTGCCCACTCATGCAAATCATTGGCAGCTTTATCCTCAAGAACTGTAGACTTATAATCGGCAGCAGCATTCACAAGATCTGTGGACTTGAAGGCAAAGAATTTGGGAGAGTGATTAATGAGCTCCCGATATTGATTCATTCTCTTGTCAAGGAACGTATTCTCCGGATGAGTGACAACCGAGAAATAGACCTCTTCGAAAAGCTTCTTCTCTTCAAGTTCCAGTTCCAAGGCCAGCATTTGATTACGCCAGAGCTGGTTCATACCACCTCTGAACGGACATCCCTCGCCTTCGTATTTTCCGCTGAAGAACGAAGCGTGTTTATCCATAATATCCCAATAAAGGTAATGACAATGTCTATGATAATAGCACTTGTCATGGTCTTTCAGGAGATCTTTAATGCCACAAGAATTGCAACAATCCTTCTCAGCCGGAGAAATACCCTTTGAACGATAGCCACCACAAGTCGTAAAATCCCTTTCAGTCAACTTGTGCTCAATAAGCCAAAGGCACTTCTTTCCGGCTTTGTTGATATAAGCTATGGCAACATCCGAATCTGTTCCAGCAGCATGACTATGGTCACCCAGCAGGCCTTTGGGTCTTGCCTTAGATGACTCCCAATACTCAAAGCAATAACCTTTACGAAGTTGGCTTCTGTCGATGTGGTCGAAACCTTTAGGCGCGACTCCAGACTGCTTAAGGATCTGGTCGGCATATTCACTTTTCAAAATTGGCACAAACAGGTTGAGACATGCAGTTTGTGAACTTGCCACATGTGAAGAAGCTGCACGATGTGGTTTGTAAGCAAACTTGCTTTTTTGTATCTCTTCCACTATCGGCATAATATCCCTATATATCATAACAGGTATTTTCTCATCACAAACTGGTTTTGGGAGTAAACAATCGTGTTCAACTCCAAAGTTAGAAATACCCTTCTCTACAATTTTGAGTTCTTCCTTTTTGTAATTAATAAGGTACGAATAGACCTTCTGCTTAAAATCTTCGTATGACATAACTTGTTTTTTATTAAAGGTAATAATAATACAATACTGGGCACAAAGATGAGAAAAATAATATTGGGGTGCAGCTTTTTTGTTAAGACTGTTTTTATTTCTTCAGCCTAAAAACTTCTGGTCACATTGTGCATTACCAAACATTTTTCTACATCTGCCACATTTTTAAATGGAAGGGATGGTTTTCCATTGAATGATATTTCATATCCGCCCTCAGGGAGAGATTTCACCCTTATACAGGAACCATCGGCTTTTTTCAATTCCACAAATGCACCTTCTGCCCCTTTGAAATGGTCGATACGGTTGGGAATGGAAAGCCCATTCGAGATATTCTTGTTTGCATATAGATACGAGGTCAGCAACTCATATCTGACAGCATCTGTACGCCGCTGGCTGGAACGATAAAGGTATAGATGACCGGATTGATCCAAATGGATATATCGTTTATTCGTATAAACAACTTTGAAAATGCTTCCCAATTCCTCATCTGTCAGATGACAAAAGAGATACCTGAAATCCGTCTTAGGTATTCTAGATGCATTAGATATATATTTGGTTAAGAATACATCAAATGGCAATGAATAATTAACAGGCTGAAGCCATATATCCATCAGTAATTTGATTAATTCACCATAAACGCCTTGTTGGTTTTTATTTCTCAAATGTCGTTTCCAACTAATATCGCGGTCGTCATTCAACGTGCCTAGGCTCCCCCAAACGTTATCGCCATTAAACCTATAGTCCTTTACAGACAAGCATGCTTGGATTAATAGAATGGCTGTCCTTGTATCAGTTATGGAAGTAGCAGAAAAGAGATTATTCAGCTTAGCTACATATTGATTAAACAATGTAAGGTAATAACAACCTTTAACTTTAGCCCATGAAAGAGGAGCTATGATTTGTCCCCAAAGATAGGGATTGTCTTCAGCTGCGAATATAGCTTTTTCCCAATCCTGAGCAGAGCCAAAGGCTTTTGTCAATCCGAGTCTCAAACTCGCCTTTATCGCTTCCTCATCCAGTCTTTCTTGCTCTTGACCAAAGCCATTTTTAACTATGAAAGATGCGATAAAAATGAGCATCTCATTGCCTTTCACTCCATGATGAAAATTTGTGAAATATTCTTCAAGCCATGAATCAATAGCTTTAATCGCATCTTTAACACGGCTTGGATTGTCAATTCTGACGTTCTTATTAGCTGCCAGGAACACATTTCTGGCAAAGCGTATCCAATCTTTGAAATTGGAAAATTCTATCGTATTTGCTATCAATGTTTGGGCATTTACTTTTTTTAAATAGCCCATCATCGCATAAAACAAGACACGTGTTTCGTGGAGAAGAGTATCATCCAGAAAATCGTCCAATAATGTTTTGTCGCTTAAGGCATGAATTTTCAGACCTTGGTTGTGCAAATAATAGGCTATATCTTTCCAGTTTGAATTGTCTTTATAAATCAAATTATTAATATCATTAAAAATCTCCTCTAAGTTGATTTGGGAAAATGAGGAGGTTGAAGCGCTCTTCTTCCCTCTCTCAAATCTTGCATACCTGAAATAGTTGTCTGCAACATTGTCAGAGTCTTTGAAAATACAAGATTCAAGCATCTGTCCTGGAGAATCCTCTCCTCCAATAGGACTTGTGTATTGGATATCAGACTTGAAGAAAGACTTCCCTATCATCCTTGTCAACAGGTGTTCCAACTTTTGCTCAACTTTCTTCACATCATCCAATGTGAGGTTATCAGGCAGATTAGAACTATCCCAACAATAGTCTATCCAATCATTGTCTATTTGTTTGCGCCAATCGTTAATAATTGATGAATGTTGTATTTCCAATTCCTCCTCAAGTGAGGATTTAAGGATGTCGTAAGTAGATAATTCCTTGCCTCGGGCATTCATCTTCTCAAACAACTCGTCTCCATCACAAATGAGGCTGTCCAATAGTTCGAAAGTAATATTATCCAATTTTGAAGAATCGGCATTATCCAAATCAAAACCTTTGTCTTTTATTATTTGACAAGCAGTTTCGATCACAACTATCATAGAGTGAATGTTAGGATCATTATGCCAGTCCCACTTGAATTCATCCATTTCTACAAAATGTTCGAATAAGGATGGCACATGAACTAAAGGATAAGCCAGCCTGTTTGCAATCTTATCAACTTTACCATTAGCATTTTCTTCAGTATTCCATCGGACCATATTTTTCCTGTTGGCGCCTTTAGTAGCCTCTACAAGTTTGTTCCATTCCCCCAAAATTGTATGAGCATCTTGGTTAACCAGCCAATGGCAAAACTCCTCACTTGTTTTTCTGGTTTCATAGACGAATAGGGAATGGTTTTGAGCATCTTTCAAGTCGGCATTCCTGCCCAGCATCCAGTGAAGAAGGAAAAGAGTAGTCAATCGCTGCTGGCCATCCAAAGGCTTGAACGTGCCATTGTCTTTTATACCATAGACAAAGTCCAAAGATAGGACGTCCCTTTTTTCAAAGATGACATCAATCATATCGGTCAGCATATTAACCCGTTTTTTCTTTACGGAATCAGTCTCTCGACCCTCTGCATAATCACGTTGTATCTTAGGAATACATATTGGTGTCAATTTTGATTGACTTTTGAAAAGAGAACAAAGATATATTGCGCTCATGATAGGAATTTTTTTAGGGTGTTATAAATGGCATTGACATAATCATTCTGGTCTTCTTCATTCCATCGCTTGGAATTGAATGAAGAAGGGTTGCCCTGAATGTTAGAGTAATATTTTAGAAAGAGATATCTTGTGCAGGGAGGAATATACTCTCCTTCTTGGTCTCTTCCCTTAATGGTGCGCAGCTTTATAGGGAACAATGCATTCTTGTATTCACGATTGATGGAACTATTCAGGAGTGTCAAATTACCTATCCAATGTTTATCAAATCTCTTATACTCTGGAGCGTAATAATTCTCAACTTTTTGCCGATAGGAATCAAAATCTATTTGTTTCATTCCTTCACCTTGATCACAAAGAGTTGTCCCTTCTTGAATATATTGATTTAATTTATTGTAATCCTCGGAAGAAGGGGTCATCGTTGACATATCATCCCCCAAAGCGGACAAGGCCTGTTCTTTCACCCAGTCCAAACGTTCTTGAGGTTTAACGATTGCATTTTCTGTCTGTGAATTGACGTGTTCAATATCGTATTTCCTTTCTCTATATTGATGGAAAGAGAATCTTTCCTTATGTTTTTCACTTACCTCGACATTGAAAAGAAGTAATATTCTACGAATGAGCTTTTCATTCCTGTCATAACGCAATGTGAAGACATCGTCATCGGTTTTGATCTGGTCTTTTACCAAATCAATGACCGTACTATTGGCGTTCTTTCCCGTATTCTTCTTGATTTCTTTAAGGATATCAGCAGGTGACTTTCCACAATCTATCAAGAATCCGATATAATTATGCAACGTGGTGTTCTCGTGCCATTTGCACAAGATGTCAAAATGACGAGTTACCACTTCCCACTCTTCCTCCAACTTCTTTGAATCATGTGTCGTCAGCAAGCCTTTCATATCTTTATAGAAATAGCGATATGAATTATCTGTTGAAGAATTAGGATCACTTTCACGAATGAAATCGAACAAGAAGTCCAGACGGTTTTCATACGTTCTTGTCTTAGGACTAATAGCATTCCAAAACTCATTGTCTTGAAATTTTCTTTCCATTTCATCCCATCTGCGAACCAATGTTTCCTCATCAATAATGCATGTGCCACTTTGTTTCTTATCAACTTTCACACACAAAAGGAAAAGGGCTTTCAGGAGTTCTGAATTGGTCAAACTGATTTTTCCGCCATTCAACCTGTTGAATATTGCAATATCATCTACAAGATTCACAGATGTCGAAGTTGAGGGATTTGACGGATTAAGGGGAGATACATTATACCAAATGAAGAGCGCTCTCAGATTTGGAGTAGATGATGGAAGCCTTGAGTTATCCTCATAAAACAACGCATTATTGAGATTGTCTCGTCTTTGCCTTGTAGTAGAAACCTCTTTTTTATACCAATCTTCTATTCTATCTTTAGCTTTTCTTACAAAGAAGGAATCGAGATTCTTGTTTGGTTTAGGATAATTATAGTCAACTAAAGATGATTGGTTGTAAGTAATCTTATCGAAATCAATATCAGGCCTGTTTGCATATTCAATAGTATACAAAGGATATCCTTGGTTTTGTTTTTCATTGAGGCATATCAATAGTAGAAGCATAGTCGTAAGACGCTGTTGACCATCCAACACGTCCCAAACCAAACGGCCTTTGTCATCGAAACGAGGTTTTACCATTAAAGGTTGCAAATAGTAGTTCGCCTTGCGGTTAGCATTCTTGTCAACAAAATCAGTTAAGTCATTAAGCAAGTCATCAACCTGCCTAACTTTTTGGTCTCCAGAATCGGCGCTTGATTCCCATCGATATCCTCTTTGGTAAGAAGGAATGACGAAGTGATAATTACCTGTCAACAGTTCACTAACCGGCATCTCCAACGGTTCTTGCAGGTTAACCAGATTTAAAGGTTGTGATTTGTCCATAATTATATCATAATTAAATGATTCGACTTATTTGTTTATGCAAATTCTATGTTTTCACCTAATGTTCTAATTCAAGTTTTATCTGAAAATAACTAGGAACAACTAACAAATAGTATAGAATCCATAGCCGCCCGAAGGAGGATTCCTGAAGTCATACACCTCATGTCCCTCCTCACACAGCGTCTTCACCACGTCGGGATAATACTCGTTTCTCCAGCTGCTGGCAATGTAGAGTTTCATAGTCCCATATCTTTTCATTCACGCAGCAAAGATAGCGCATTTCTTCGTCATCTCCAAATCTTTTCCCCATTTTCTTTCACTATTTAGGTGCAGAGAGATGAAATGATAAAAATAATTTTAATAAAAGTAATTTTTGAAATTTTTAGGGGTGTGTCACATTCGAAATGGACCAACAATTATAACTATTAAATCATAGGGAAAGGATATATGCCGTCTGCCGTTATTCTCTCACCGTCCAAGTCGTGCAATTCAAAAGACCGCCTTCAAGAGCGACCTCGTTGAAGTCGACAGTTTCAATGTTTCGGTGTGGAAATATCTTCTTGAACAAAGACAATGCATCTTCATCACGATTCCCTGCTACACCGAACTTAGGAAGCACTATTAAATTATCCACTTCAAGATAATTCACATAAATGCCAATAGCGTTCATTTCATGATCCTTATCGTACTTTTGCTCAAAGAAGGGCACATTGATGTATTGGAGACCATTCTCCAAACAAGCTTTGTTGATGCCTTCACGGATATACTTGTACTCGGCATTCAAATCATTTCCCAAGAGTGTATCTTTATCTACGAAACGAACCATACCATCAGCATGGCCGGTGACATCAGTATTGACAGCAGGAATTATTATGACCTTTGCTTTGAGAAGTTCTTCAAGTTCTGAAATGAGCTGTTTTCTTTCAAACTCAGGGTTCTCTTTGAAAATTCTATTGGTGAGAATAGCCTTGTCTCCATACAGAACGACATTACCACCATCAATCTTAATTTTAGAAAAGATAGGATTAATGTCATTTGCTGAACAAACTTCACGAACATCACTTCTTGAGTCTTCCCATTCTTTCTTTCCTCTCAAATAAGATGGATCATACTCGAATTGAATAAGTTCGCCCAATCTATTCTGAACTGGCATATAGTCACGGCACCAGACGTCCTTGGTGTTGCGAAGTTCCTTGACCGAAACTTTATGCTTTATTAATACCGAGAACAGTTCCTCTGCTGCATGCGGATACTTTTCCTCCAGTTTACTTGAAACATATACTGTATTTGGTCTTTCCATTTTGATCAGTAATTAATTACATAGTTTGACATTGCTCTTTGTTTACAACTCTATCTCGGAACAACTTCATATTGGTGAAGTTTCTTAAGATATTCTGGACAAGATCAAGATAGGTGTCGGTGCCATCATCCCATATATGATAAAATGGTTTTATAGAAACACAGTTCTCATGCTCAAAAACAGTATTCAGTAATGTGCGATCAGAGTTTCCACAAGAATGCCCCATAATGAATACTTGAAAAGGAGCTGACTGAATGAAATCCAGCATCTCATGATAATTTCTTGTTTCAAGGTATCTTACGGACTTGACATTCTTGAGTAATTCATTATCATTTTTGTCAAGAAGAGCTTGATAAAATTTATCAAGTTCGTCACCATAGCCAAATATGATATTGTTTGGCTTGGCCAATTCTCCATGGATGTAATTATGTGTTATGTTGAAATTATTATACATACGTACTGTGCCAGTGTAGTTGAAACTCAACAACATAATTCTTTTGGGAATCAGTTTTTTCTGGACCTCAAAATTGTATCGAACTTCCTCATGGTCGATAATGTCTAAGTCATTATTGTCTAGTCCGATGCTATCAATCGCTTTCATTCTTCCTTCTGTAGAGAAATCGGTGGGGTTGAAGTAATCAATCATAGCATCTTGCAAGTCTTTCCTCTCTTTATTTGCTTCAAGGCCGCTAAGATATTCTATCAACTTGCTTTGAAGATAGGACAATTGACTATTCAAATCTTTAACGGTGTAGCCACATTTGGGATTCTCTATGCTCTTCTTCAGCAGTTGATAGTAATCGTTCTCTATATCCACCCAACCTCTCGTTTCTATTGATTGTATAATCGTTTCAAAGAATCGGGAATGTGTTACAGAAAAATCATCTGTATTTTCCTTGAAAGCACTTATAATTTCCGATGGAGGATACTTCCATTCTCCAGTTATCACATCCCTCAATGAATTGGAGAAGAAAAATGAAAACCAAGTGGAATAATCCCTTGTGTTTCTTATCTCCAACTTACACAAGCAGTCTTTAGAGACAGCCGAGTTCTCTGTTAGTAATGCTTTCAATCGCTGTTCCCAGTACCAGTTAATGAAGTCCATATAACTGGTTTTGAGGCCATGAGCCATATCAAAGCCATTTCCTATGATAACGAGTCTATTCATATGCTATATTGTTTTCAACAAAGATACTAGATATCAAGATACTTTTATCTCATCCAATCTCGCGAATTGGGCATCATATCTCGTTTCTTTTGTATATGATTTCTTGGTCGAATCAAGCATAGATGCATTTAGTTCTACTGAAGAATCAATATCAACAGCGACATACAATTCTTTAGTGTGAATATTTTTGTATCTGCCAGGCTTAATTTCTGCGGCTGGCACGACACGACAGTCACCCTTTACAGCAAACAAATGTTGTCCATTCTTGTGTCGATGGTGGAAGAGTACATATCCGATCGAAGATAAATGTTGTACTATCTCCATGGAGTCTTTGGTATACTTAATAGCAATAGCGAGTTGGCCAGTCGGCTGGAAAATCCTAAACTTGCCATCAAACATTTCCATCATCACCATGAGCACTCCATCTTTGTTTGGAGCAGGAGCTGAAGTGCCTTCTTCAATTATTGCAGCCTCTATGATAGGCTCTGGGTTGACTCCTAACTTGCATTCCTTGACGATGAAAAATCTCTTCAATTCATCCAGAAGACTCTTGTTGTTCCCTTCTGGATCCTTTTTGTCGAGAGCGAGAGAAAAGATTTCATCGTCTGGATAAGGCGTATAGGTCTTCCCAAGCACATCCTGGAAATGCGTTTTGAAGTATTGTCTTGCATCCACGCCTGGCCTTGCAGCCATAGCATAGAATTTGTAGTCATCTTGCAGCCAGTCCTGTATCTCCTTACGGAACTTGTCTCGCATTTTTTGCTTCCATTCCTTTTTCTGAGAGGCGTTGTCTCTTGCGTAAAGTGAGAGGACGAAGAGGAAATTAACGTCATAATGGAACAACAACAGCGTATCTCGATCAAACAGGCGATTCTTGAATTGTTGCCTACGGTGCCTATTGTTTTGCCTATCTGTCTTCTCAATGCCATCGTTGGAATAATCGTATGATTCATCCACCTTCGCAGAAACAAAGAAATTTGGGATAATATTATATCCCTCCGTAATTTCGTCTCTTAGCTTTACTCTCGATTGGGGCACTTCCCCATTAAGGAAGATATTGAGATTCCACTGAATGACATTTCTTGCGTAAGTATATTGCTTGTAGATGGATTCAGGGCCAAGAGAATGGTTCATCTTATAATATTTCGAATCGCCAATGTAATAGGTCTGGCTATTCTGGCTTTCTATCAAGCTCTTTGCAGTATAAAGATGGTCAACAATCTTCCCGTCTTCCTGTTTCTTGGTCATGCCATCGGGTAGCGGATTGTCTCCAATAAGCTCATCAATCATCGCCTCAAAGACTGTATAGAAATCCTTTACCAAAAGATATTCCTTCTTCTCGGTATTGATGAATACTTGGCGAGACTCGTCGAAGAATGCGTAGCAAAGCCTCCACAATTCAAGTGCCTTGTCAGAAAAATACTTATACTTGATTTGAATCAAGCGAGTCTTTCCATATCCATTCAGATAGGTCTTGAACTGGCTGCCTTTGATCAATGGGAACTGGAACTTGATATCTTTCGGGAAACCGTAGGTGTCTCCGATGTAGTTTAGTATGGAGAAGAAGATAATCAACAGCTCCTCGTCAAAATTGATTTGGCGTTTCTTGTTTACCGGATGCAGATAAATAGGTTGCTCATTCTGAACGATAGGATGTTCATGGCTGATGGTGCGTGTCCAATTTATCTTGTTGAATCCCGAATGTATGTTTTTGAGAATATAGAAGAAAAAGCTTTGATTATCCCTATTGAAAAGCAGGAGCTGTAACAAGATGTCAAGATAGGTATTGCTAAGTCTTCGGTTTCCCGAACCCACTTGGGCCATCTTGACGTGATAGACAATATCCGTGTCATTCCTCTTATCTTCCTTATAGACAACAATAGCACGGTATATCCATACAGAGAACTTATAGAGGAAATCTTTGTCTTCGGCATCTATATTCTTGTTCTTGTCTGGCGACACAATGTCTTCTGGCAAATATTTGCCGAATGCCATTTCCTGTCCACCTACATCTTTGAGAAGCACTTTAGGAAGAATAAACACGCAGTCCTTCAGTAGGGTATTGTAGTAATACCCCACATAGTGAATGGAGACCTTTCCCTCCACGTTCTCCAAGGCATCAATACCATGAAGAATGTCCTTCACTTTGGAAACGTCGTATTGATATTCTTCGATGAGTATTCTCATTCGTCGTATTTTATTACAACTCCTAATTTCAGTTGAGTATTCAGTTCGCCCAGTATGTTAATCAAGGTGTCATCATTAGCCCCTTTCACAATGAAGTAACGGCCTTCTTGATGATATTTGAAATGTGAATTCAGAATGCCTGGAAGTTGCTCTGTTGACATCATGGCACACTCTTTACGCTTATACTTCATATTGTTTATGATAGGATACACAGTATCTAAACCTATCTTCTTCAAGGATTCAACATATATTTGGAAATGTGTCATGTTATTTGCAGTGAACTCTGTGCCATCGGGGAATACTACAGAACGAAGATATTTATGCTTGCTGAGCCCCCCGTCTTTGCTTTCAACATCTGCTTCATCATCAATAATATCGTCATCTGCAAGATCATTGATTTGCTCAACTCCAAGATTATTCAGGAACAACTCAACTTTATCTTTGTCGATGTTCGTTTTCCCATCTATGCCACCTTTATAGAATTTGTTAAACGTAAGTCTAGATTTGTCAGCATCATCGAACAATTCTCCTGCCTCTTCAACAATGTCCTTAAATACATCATTCCAGATGTAGAAAATAACTTTGCCAACAAAGGTTTCAATATCAATGATACTACCTTTAGGCTTGCAGAAAAAGTAGCCCATTTTCTTGTCCTCGGAATGGGTAAAGTGGTAAATCCTATCGTTTATTTTTTCAAGGAATGTCCACCAGTCATAAAGCTTGCCATTCGCTTCAATCTTCCAGCCCTTATTACCATTGACAATTGGTATATACTTCCAATCCCAGCGACGCTTGAAGGCCGAGTCGATGGGGAACAAGCTTTGGTCACTGGTGTTCATAGTGGCCCAAATATGAAGATTCTTGGGAAGAATAAGCAGTTCACCACTCCTCACCTCATTTGGTATTACAGTCTTCTGCTCATCCGACAGATTCGCAAATCCGTATTTCTTATCAGATAGTAAGAACTTCTGAATATCTTCGTCAGGGGAAATGGGGTAATCGGATATTCCTTCGTCGTTCCTATCAAGCAACTGGAAGAGATCGCCAAATATCTGTGCACAATTGCCACGGTTGATTTCCTCGATGATCAAGAAGTAAGGCTTATCTTGATTCTTCCATGCTCCTGTATAGGATTTAAGAAAAGCTTGAGGCACAAATTCGTAGACAATCTTCTTTTCCTTTCTCTGAGTACCATCTGGGTTCTCGGCAGGAACTGCCTTTGTGCCAATCATTGTCATCACAGGCACTTCCACCGAAGTGGGTTTATAGGCACCGACAAAAGTAGAATAATCGCTATCTGGATGGAAAGTAGTTCTGATTACTCTACCCTCTTTCTCTGCTGATGCAGTTGATTCTTTTATTTCGTGAGATTTACCAGTACCGGGAGCGCCATAGATAATTTGCTGGAGAGGTTGTTCTAGACTAGCATATATTCCAGTATCATTACCATCATTTGCTGAAGATTCCTCTCCTTCAATTATCGCTTTAACAAGTTCAGTTTTATCAGCGAGGAAAGCACATAAATCTGCGACAAAAGACTGAGAAGCATTTACTAATTTTGCACTACTAAGTATAGGCGAAACGTAGAAATCCCCTCTATCTATAGTTTTAGCGCCATTCCACCATGTATATTCTGTTATAAACTTTTTCAAGTAGTCTTTGGACGTATCACTTAAGGAAAGGGTATTGAGTAAATTTAGTTCTGCATCGTTTAGTTCTAAGCCATTTAATATTTTAAGTCTTTCTTTAGAAGCGACCTTAAGAGCTTCTTTTTTATAACGCATCAATTCATTGTAAAAATCTGTGAAATATGAAGCGATATAAAACCACTGATTTGGAAGGAAAATATTAAGAACTCCGTTTTGAGTCCCTCTAGTTTCAATAATAGCAGAATACTTGTTGTAAGTAATTGTGTTGCTGTTTATTTCTGTAACTTGATCCTTAAACACCTGGGGCAAGACAAAATCTTTCCCTTCGTACTGGCTAAATCGTTCTGAAGCAGAACTGAAAATCTGTGACAAATCTCTTAATTCTTCCATATTACATCAGTTGTTTAACTATTTCCTCTGCTAATCTTTTAATTACTGGAATAGCTACACTATTTCCAAATTGACGATATGCTTCTTTTTTAGATACTACTATTCTAAACTCAGGATTATTGGCATTGTAGTTTTGGTTATTAGCACACTCTGGATGCTCCCACCCATTGCCAAGTATACGATAACCTTGTAATCTTCCAGCTTCAGCCGGTGTCAATGTGCGCGGGTTTAATCCTCTATTTGACTGATCTATAAGAATCTCACTACCGTCTTTCCAATAGCGAGCAGAAATTGTACTAGTATATTGGCTATCTCCAGTAAATAAAGAATAACCAAAACCTTTGCCATTCATTCTATTCCTAATTTTCCTTAACTGATGCCCCTCCCACATTCTGTCAGTTATGGTAAAGGGATCCGTAAACATAGTTGGTTCGAAAATATCAGAAACCTTAGTCTCGATTGTTCCCTCTTTCAATCCCTCTTTAGAGTAAATAGTTGAACCGTCTTTTGATATTCCATAAGGGAATTTGAAAGAATCCACATTAACGAGTTTTCTATACCACGCTATAATGAAGAGACGTTCACGATTTTGAGGTACGCCAAAAAACTTAGCATTAAGCACCTCATAAGAATAACCATAGCCAAGTTCATCAAGAGTTGCAAGAATTACCTGCAAGGTTTTTCCTTTATCATGATTCTTTAAACCACGAACATTTTCCAAAAACAAGACCCGTGGTGGGTATCCAGCCTTAATCTTCTCTCGGACAAGATTAGCAATATTAAAAAATAAAGTTCCTCTTGTATCCTCGAAGCCCCTTTTTAAACCAGCGACAGAAAAAGGTTGACAAGGGAAGCCACCACAACAAATATCAAAATTAGGGACATTCTCTGGAATGACATCATTGATATCTTCATTAAAGTACAGATATTCTCCGACTTCGTTTTTCTCAAACAGTTTCGGTTCTATACCGATATAGTTTGTCTCATATGACAACCTTGCATTTTTGTCCCATTCGCTTGCAAAAACGCATTTACCACCCACACTGTGCATTGCAGTATGAAAACCACCGATGCCAGCGAACAAATCTATAAATGAAAATTTCTTAGACATTATTTGTGTTATGATATTCTTTTCTTTTCCCGCAATCTTTCAAGATTCACACATTTGGGAACAAATACCCATACTGCTCATCCAAGCAAATCGAGTAGATATCGACATTGGCTTTTTCGCACACTTCGAAACATTCGTCCATCCTTGCGTCGAGGATAGAGGCGGCTTCATCGTCAAAGACTCGTTCACCATTATCATCGATGAACAGTTCGAAAGGGTCATCGGGATGGAATGAGAGCCCCAGGTCCTTCCAAAGCAAACGGAAATAACCCTTAACTTCCTTCTCGGTAGTTATGGGAGTCTTCCAATATTCGGAAGTTGTTACCTTGATTGATTCTAATGTGCGCATACTTGGGTGCAAATATAAGAAAAATTTCGGACATATGAACTATGTTCATACAAATTATTGCTAAAATCGGAAGAAAATTGCCGGAAAGCGGAAGAAATTGTCAGAAACCGGAAGAAAATTGCCGAAAATGGAGGTATTTTGTGGAAGAAATTTTCCACCTGCTCCATTGTTCTCTTTGCAGGAATCATCAACGATGTGTCTTTTCCTACCAGCGCAGACACGTTAAGCTGTCAACGGATGTCGCACATTATAAAAAAACAGACCGGTCCTCACGGATGGGTCTGTTCACTTTTGCCTTAATTTAATTTTACACACATACAAAAAATGATTCTGTTATAAATTTGGGCCGCAAAGATAAGGATTTTTTTGTGAATCTCCAAATTTAAATGGAAAAAAGTGATTTTTTTAAGAAAGAAGACGAAAAATGGATTTCATTAGGACGAACTGCCCGATGGCAGTTCTGACCGAAGTAACGAAAACATCAGATGAAAGCTAGCTTCCCTCTGCTGCTTTCTTTCCTTCTGTCACCCTTCGGGTTTATCCTAATGAAATCGAAAATCGCTATCGCAGAAAAATATGATTTTAAAATCTTTGATTGACCTGAACTATAAACGAAACGAAATAATTAAAAAAAAGCCAGAATAGGCCATCCGGGTCCTATCGATTTTTATAAGAAGACGAAACTATGAGAAAAGGCTCCATCTTTTTGGAGAAAAAAGAGCT
>JAEEGI010014549.1_pt1 | contig 16525 bp, 17 predicted proteins | sample 8958751 | NCBI WGS metagenome assembly JAEEGI01 (sample SAMN16246545, study PRJNA631951) | gut metagenome | biome: gut microbiome; feature: rumen; material: KS-attached | host: Bos | place: Iran: Karaj | collected 2018-10
TGAGTATTATTATGATAATAGCAATCGGATGTGGAAGATGTTGGCAAAATTAGCAACACAAAAAATGCCTACAAATTACACCGAGAAAAAGTTGTTATTAGAACATTTGCATGTCGTACTTTGGGATTATTATAAGTTTGTTGAGCGAACCAATAGCACGGATAAAGGTATCCTAGAAGGAATTCCAAACGATATTGTTGGTTTTGTTAGAAAAAATCCGACTATAACAAAGATAGCCATAAATGGTTATGGAAAATACAAAGAGTTTGGAGAAAAACTACAGAATCAGTTCGGACAATCCATCAAAGTGTTTCGTTTGCCAGAAACAAGCGGACTCAATGCTTCTTGGACTTTAGAAAAGCTGTGTAAGGAATGGAGCGTTGTGTTTGAACTATGACCTGTTGAAGCTCCGCCTTAGCATTTACAATACGAGACAAAAGTTAAACAAAAGGCGCGACATCAGTGTCGTGCCCTTTGTGTTTAGTCGGTTTTCTCCATCTTCTCCAAAATTGGAATCTGCTCCATCAAATCCTCCGATACAAATTCCCAGTATTTGCCTTTCAAACATCTTATTTCTGTATAGTCGTTGAGAGAAGGTATTCTTTTAAAACCATCGATAATCTTGTCTAAGGTTAATGACCAAGGATATCTTTTCAGAGCAAACGATACCATTGCCTCAATGGAATAAGTTTCCAAAAGGTCGTGGATGTCCCAAAAGTCTTTTTTGCGCTGTCGGTCTTGTGCGATAGCGTTGAGTTTCATGGCGGCGATGTCCTTTTCTGAAACCATTCGGATTCCTTCGATTTGAACCAAAGGAAAGACAGGGTTGTCATCATAGCAAATGTCGAGTTTGATGCAGTCGTTGCTGCTGTTCCCGACATATAATGAATAAACCATCAAAGTCTCGTTAAGCCTATCAAGGTTTTCGGTGTAAGGGAACATCTCGATGAGAGCTTTTTTGATCTCATCAGTTTTCATTTCACCATATAAGGCGTTTGAGAACATATCAATGTCAATGGAGATGCGGTGGCCTCTTTGTAAGGCGAGTGCCGTTCCGCCAACAAGATAATGATTGTCAAATGCTTTGTTTGCCATGATTTTATACAGGCAGTCGAGCAATAATGGCGAGGCAATGTTAGTTCTCAATCTCATGGCATAAATACTTTTGAATGTTTTTGTTTCTATTCTCTGAATTCCAACTTTCTTTGATGCTGTCTAAAACCTTGGTAATCTTTATTTTGCCATAAAATCGAATGGTTTCTTTGATTTCGTTTTCATTACCATATTCAAAAACCCTTTGGATAATCCATTCTGCATTGCGTTGCCAGTCAAGAGTTTCAAAATCAGTGTCCCAAAACAAGGCCTCCCTGAATCTTGATTTGTCGGGTTGTGATGGTTCTAAAAGGTGACTTGTGGCGATGTAAATCTCATAATTGGTTTGAATCTGATAGAAAAAACATTGATAATCAACACCTAAAGCCTTTTCCAGTTTAAGAGAGTTTTCTGGAGAAATCCTTCTACGGTTAGCGATGAAGTCGTTGATTCGTTGATAGGGTATCTCAGAACGTGATGCCAATTCGCGCTGGGTGAGATGCTCTTTTGTCCTGATTCTGTCGAGCACCGCGCCGCATGGTATGTGATGATATGTCAGATAGTTCTCGTACATTCGATTAGTTTATCGGCTGCAAAAATAACAAAAAATAACCAAAAATGGTTACAATTGAACAAAAAAAGTAGAGACGCGCCATGGCGCGTCTCTACAAATGTCCAATTCAATTAGAACAATCCTTCAAGGATATTGTCTTCCACCAAATTCGGCAAGGTGACCTTCAATTTAGGTTCAGCCTCCATGGCACGCTTGATGGCGAAGGTGGCGCCTTCGTTGCGGGCCCAGTTGCGGCGGGCGATGCCGTTGTTGACATTCCTATGGTATTTAGTGAATGAAAACAATCGACTTGCTATAGAAAAAAATGGAAAATAATTCTTCTTTTGTTTGTTTTAATACAAAAACTGTATATTTGCATCGTTATTTAGTCGTTTCAAGACTGAATTTTCCGAAGTGTAAATCTGCTGTCCCGCTTCGTTAACAACTCTGATTCGCTTTTGGGCAGTAGGGCAAACAAAAAGTTGCGCACGACACGAAACAGTGTACAGAAACATGAAAAAAGAGGTTTTACTACTTATGGCTCTGTTGGTGAGCTTCACGACTTGGGCACAACGTTTCCAGGTCACACTCGAATCGGGACAAAACATCCTTTGCTTTGTGAAAGCTGGGACGAACGATGTTTCCGTTGAAAAAGTAGGTGGTGATCCTCCCTCGGGCGACATGGTGATCCCTGAAACCGTTTCCGATGGCACGAACACCTACACTGTGAAGAAGATTCGCTATTATGGATTTAATAGTTGCTCGGGACTTCACTCTGTCGTTCTGCCCAACACCGTAACCGACATTGACTATGGGGCTTTTTACAATTGTGTAAATCTGGTTGATGCCAACATTGGCAATTCGGTCGTAAACATTGGCGCATACGCGTTTCGTGGCTGTGGAAGCCTGAACTCAATGTTGTTGCCGGAATCCGTAGATAGTATCGGAGATTTGGCTTTTTATGATTGTGGCTTGTCCGATCCGCTTTACAACTCCCACATCTTCGCGTATTTCCCTGATGGATACGCTTCGGAATATGTGATCCCTGATGGCATCGAAAAAATCGCCTCTTATGCATTTGATGAATGCAATAGTTTGGTTTCCATATCTATGCCTAATTCTATGACCTCCATAGGTTTCAGCGCATTTGCTTCTTGCGGGAATCTTGAAACCGTCGATATGGGTAATTCCATAACCTATATCGGGGAGGCGGCGTTTCATTCGTGTGAAAGTCTGGCTACTATCAACTTCCCCAACTCAGTCACTTTTGTTGGAGATGACGCATTCTACGGGACACATTGGCTGGAACCGATTTACAACGAACGAGTCTTTGCTTATTATCCTCCAAGCGACACGGCTTCAAACTATATCATACCTGAAGGTATCGAACAAATCGCTGGTGGCGCGTTTCTTGCTTGTTATAATTTGACTTCGGTGGTAATTCCCAATTCCGTGACATACGTCGGATGGGATGCTTTTGGCGATTGTTATGGAATCGAAGAGCCGCTCTACAATGCGCACTGCTTTGCACGTATGCCCTTTGATTATGCCGCTACAGAGTATGTCGTTCCTGACGGCATCGAACAAATTGCAGGTGGGGCATTTTGGTCATGTGATCGCTTACGTTCAATTGCCCTTCCCAAATCGGTGACAAGCATTGGAAAATACGCCTTTGAGTTTTGCACAAACTTGACTACGTTCGAATTGCCAAATTCTGTGACCGAAATAGGAGACTGCGCTTTCATGGATTGTGAAAGTCTGACTGAACCCGTATACAACGACCATATCTTTGCCTATTTCCCTACACGTTATGCACAATTGAACAACATTACCCATTATGAAGTTCCCGAAGGGATAGAGACGATTGCGTATTGTGCGTTTTGGCCCAGTTGGTATTCGTATAATACATTGCTAACTTCCGTCACCTTGCCCGCCTCGCTCACCTACCTCTCTGAGAATTCATTCTATAACTGCTCGAATCTGAGGAGCATCCGCACCAAAGCCATGACACCTCCCGACAGTTTTGATGGGTTGTTCTCTTTAGATTTGGAAGAAATCATCGTGCCATGTGGCGCCGAGACCGATTACAAGGGTTCGGACTTCTGGAGCGAATACTATGACCTTATCCATGAAGATAATGTTTTCGTGCTGGAGGTGACTTCTTCGGATGAGGAACAAGGCACGATAGCCTTCTTACAAGAACCTGACTGCGACAATGGCAACACAGCCATCTTTGAGGCTGTCGCGAATGAAGGCGGACATTACTTCTCGCAATGGAGTGATGGTAACACCGACAACCCGCGCACCCTGGTCGTTGAGGAAGACACTTATCTCGTAGCCTATTTCGAGTATGACGGCCTTAGCGAGAACGAAGGTGAAATCAGCATCTTTCCCAATCCCACCAACGGCATGCTTAACGTTTCAGGAGAGGGCATAAAGGAAATCCGCGTGTTCAATGCCATGGGACAAATGGTGAAACAGCAGTTCATCAATCGCGAAGAAATCTTGCAAATCGATATGAGCAACCAATCGTCTGGTGTTTATCTGTTGCAAGCTTTGGGAGAAAGCAGTACATTCATAACGCGGTTTGTAAAGGAATAATCATCATTGGTTGTTCAGAAAAGCAAAAAGGCAGTCTTTCGGGACTGCCTTTTGCGTTTTTACTAATTTAGGAATATCAAAATAGGTTTTCCAAAATCTTGTCTTCCACCAGATTCGGCATGGTGACCTTCAGTCTCGGCTCTGCCTCCATGGCACGCTTGATGGCAAAGGTGGCGCCTTCGTTTCTGGCCCAGTTGCGGCGGGCGATGCCATTGTTGACATCCCAATATTTGCAATCCGCTGGTTTCTGAATAAAAGGATTTGTAATCCGATAATACATTGTATTTCTTATTTATACATTCACTTCACCACCTCCACAATCTTCTCCCCCAACGCTTGCTGAATCATGACAATCGTTTTGTAGGTGAAGTTGAGACGAAACACGGATTTTTGTAGTTTTGCGCCTTCAAAACCTAACTCAAATGGAAAAACTTGAAAAAGCCTCAACCAAATGGTGGTTTTTTGTCATTTTGCTGACGGCGCAATCTGTTTTGCTGCCTATCGTCAGCCGAAATTTCGACCCGAAGAACATCCAACAGATGGTCTATACTACACTTTCTCATGCGCCACAAGGACATTTGGGTGAGCTCAACATCCTTTTCCAATCCTTGTCGCTTTTGATGTTCGTTCTACTTTTTGTATTCAAGAACAAAGTCAGGACGTTGTTCAACGGGTATGTCGCCTTTTCCTATTTTGCCTTCGCTTTCATCCAAAACATTGCCGTCACGGAACGCTACGGATTCAGTGTGGTCACCGTCAATTTGGTAATGTTCCTTTTGGTGGCCTATGTTTGGATCCGAGAGACATTGAACCCCCAAAACACTTTTGATTTCAGCAACTTACGATGGAAGTATGCTTGGATGATTATCTTTGCGTTGTTTGCCTATCTCTGCCCCTTCACCAACCAAGGAAAATTCGATTGGAACCCGCTGCATTTTTTCTATAAGAACTCTGTCACTGCTTTTTGCTTGACAACACCAGCATTTCTAACCATACTGACCTTAAACATTCCTAAGATTAACATAGTAACCTATAGGATTACAGCCATCATTGGCACCATAATGGGAATCTACAATATGTTCAACTTTCTCAATCCTCATACGGTTTATGTAGGTATTATGCATATTCCGCTGCTAACCATTTCATTGTATTGCGCCATTTTGAGCTATAGACTGACCTCAAAGCAAAAACAAATGGAATCGGAACATCCTTTGCTATAATTTAGTACTTTTGTCCCGTAATAATAAACAGATGCAATTCAAAGACGTCATCGGCCAATCCGCCGTCAAACAAAGGCTTATCCAGAGTGTGAGGGAAAACCATGTCTCTCATGCGCAACTCTTTTTGGGACCTGCCGGAAGCGGCAAGTTGCCTTTGGCCTTGGCCTACGCCCAATATATCCTCTGTCCGAACCGTACCGAGACCGACAGCTGCGGTGTTTGCCCCACATGCCAGAAGATGCAGAAATTGGTCCATCCCGACCTGCATTTTGTTGTGCCTACAGCCACAACAAAAAAGATCAAAAGCAATCCTGAATCCGACCTCTTTATGGAGGAATGGCGCGAGTATGTCATTGAAAACAAAGGTTATGTCGATACCTCAAGTTGGTACACTTTCCTCGATGTGGAGAACAAACAGGGCTATATGTCGGTGCGCGACGCGGCCTCTCTGCTGCGTAAGCTGAGCATGAAGTCATACGAGGGCGAATACAAGATTGCCATCATCTGGATGGCGGAGAAGATGCGTGTCGACACGGCCAACAAACTGCTGAAACTCCTCGAGGAACCGCCTGAGAAAACAGTTTTCCTGCTCATTGCAGAAGACGTAGAAGAATTATTGGCCACCATCAAGTCGCGCACGGTTTTGGTGAAGATACCTGCCATAGAAACCAACGCTTTGGAAAAAGCCCTTGTGGAATGTCTGTCGTGCCAGCCCAACCAAGCTCACGATGCGGCCATGATTTCGGAAGGCAACTGGATCACCGCCTGCCATTCGGTGCAGGATTCGGAAGAGCACAAGTTTTTCTTCACTACCTTCCAGCAGTGGATGCGGCTTTGCTTCCGTGCCGCTTATTCCGAACTGATTGATTTCTCCAATAACATCAAAACGTTGGGACGCGAGAAACAAAAAGAACTATTGGAATACGGCTTGCGCATCATTCGCAATTCGTTGTTGTTCAATAACAATCTTGCGGAAATTGTGATGCTTCCCAATGATGAGAAGACTTTTAACTCGAAGTTTGCACCGTTCGTCAATCCTGCCAATCTGGCACAAATTGTCGAACTTCTTGAAGAGGCTATGCGCCAAATCGAGCGCAACGGCTATGCACCGCTTATCTTTACGGATGTGAGTTTTAAGATGGTGGGATTGCTGAAAAAGAAATAAATTTACAGGCACTTGAAGTCATGTCATCCCTACGTTGGATGGTGCATTGGCATGGGATCTATGGCTTCAAGGACCGTCCAATAAGGTTAGTGTTTCTTATTCCGCCTCCTGTTTTTCAAGTTTTGTGGATAAAACACAAATAATTGCATATTAATTTGCACGAATAGGAAAAAACACTATTTTTGCGGCATATAAAAATCGGTTCAACATGAAAAATATGCATTTCATTCTTATTTTATTTTGTTTTATCTTTGCTTTTGGCGCTTGTAGCACTGATGTTGACTTGTACGTTGATTTGAAAGACACCACTATTGTATATGGTGTAATGGATGTGGCAAACGACACTAATGTTATAAAGATTATAAGGGCTTTTTCGGGAAGCAATGAAGACTCGTTTGATGCTCATCAGATTGCCTTGATTGCCGATTCGTCAAATTATCCTGGCAAGTTGGATGCTCGTTTTATTGAATATAAAAAAACCTCGGGTGAAAACTATTCTCCTACAGGACGCGAAATCATACTGGACACTATGACTATCCATAATAAGAAAGAGGGGCTATTTTATGCACCCGACCAAAAAGTGTATTACACAACAGAGCATTTCAAAGTCAATAATGCGTATGTTAAATATAAATATAACTTGTTGATTTCCAAGAAAAACGACACTATCTCCTCTAGCATAAATCTCATAGGTGGTACGAACTTTCAAATTAACACCCCGATGGTGTTTTTCAGGGCCGAAAATGGTGGATTGCGAAAACTATATTTTACTCCTGATGACAATGAAGCTTTATACAAAGTCACAATGCAATTCAACTACAAGGAATTAAGGCCTGGCCAGGACACGGTTTACAAAAATGTCAACTGGTCAATGGGGCCTAGTAGCACTTATGATTTGGAGATTGAAGACAGAAAACTGTATTTCCCTTACCATGAATTAACTTTATTCAATGTATTGTCGAAAGCCATTGGAAACGACAACTTTAATGTCGAACGCTTCTATGACAGTTTCGTTGTATCAATATTTGCTTATGGCAAAGAATTGGATGATTATTTACAGTTAAGTTCGGCCACTTCTGGCATAGAGTATGACAATACGAATATTCATGGTGGTTTAGGAATACTTTCATCTTGTCATGAAATCAGACAAAATGTCGACATGTCAAGTCGTACAAAAACCGATTTGCTTTCCATGCCTTGGGGATTTAAGTACATTGGCTACCACTGAAGACATGGGTTTTTACTCAAAAACTTCTATGGTACCCATTTCAAACTGGATGGGGTGGCCTGCCTCATAATAACGTACATCGTGCAGCACCTTGTCGAAAACGTAGTTTTGTATGAGCACGAAGTCCTGGCCTTCGTTGACAAGGGCATACATGCGGTCGCGGTCCACGTCGCCAATCTCACCGCTTAAATCAGTCACACCATTCAGCACCAGTTTCTTGAAGGTCCTCATATCCTGCTTGTTGCCGTCTTTGTCTGTCACAACAATGTAATGCAAGAAGGGTGAGCTCGTGATGGAATCGATGCGTTCTTGCGGCAATGTGTTGGTGAACAAGGCTTCAAAGCGAAGGTCGCTGAACGATGACATGAGGTTGATGACCTTCAGCGTGTCGTAAGGCAAGTCCAGGTTGTCGCACAGACGTGTGAGTTTGTATTGGTGTTTTCCGATGTTGTCGATACGGAAACTGCCTTCTGGGTCTTCGTTGAAGTCGATCTCAACCGACTGAATGTCAGCCATATTCTCATGGAAGATGGTATGGTCGCGCCAGTCATCGGGGTTGGCGGTGAAACGCGTGGTGATGAAGCCGCGAAAACTGGGAATGTAGACAATATAAGCTTTGTCGGCGCCTTCCTTCAACATGAAAGTACCGCTGCTGTCCATGGTGGCATCACCCACATAGAACACTTTCGTGCGTTTCTCGTGATAGAACAGCTTGATCTTGTCGAAAAGGTTGATGCGAGGCACCATCTGGTAGACCTCTACCTTGGTACTCTGCGAAGCCAATTGCTTCACGATGTTGTCATGACTGGCTACCGAAACGGGCATCTTGACTCGAATCTTGTATAAGGTTGTCAAGAGATATTGCACTTGCTTGGGATGTGCCGTGTAGGTGCCGTTGAGCGTCCAGCCTTGTTCTTGACGCTCGAGTAGCGACTCTCTTTCCTTACGGTCAGCCAGATACACTTTCGTGACAGAGGCCGTGTCCCACACCTGGAAGTCCGATGACTCGCCTTGAAGCGTGGAGAGGTATCGGTTGTTCCAAATCAAGACGCCGGCGATGACAACCAAAATGGCGGCAATAATAATGGTAATGCGGTTATTTTTCTTCATGATGTTCTGTTTTACTGTACTTTTTCTTTCTGATGAAAGCCAAGACAAAACCAAATAGGATGATGAGCGCTATTGGAATCACGGTGTTGATGACCTGCCATTTTACCCTTTCGTTGCTCACTTTCTTTGCATCCAAAAGGCGGATGGTCAATTTGCGTGACCGAATATCTATCATGTTTTCGCCATCAACCAAATAACTGATGGCATTCTCGAGGAATTCCTTGTTGGTGTAGGTGACCCCAGTATATTTGTCATAGCCCAAAGGCAACGGGTTGCGGTCAATGTCGAACTGGTTGCGGATGAGGTCGCCATCGGCCACCACAATCATGGCAGTAGGCTCGCTTTCTTCCAAGAAGTCAGTGGCTTGGTCATCAACGATTTCCTGAGGGATGCGGTTGGCATACAGCGAGGTGAAACTGCCTTTCAACAGATACGCTACATTCTTTCCATCTTTGATATTGAACAAGCGTTGGTCGGGCTCTTGGCGCAACATAGCCAAGGAGATGAATACCGGAGCACCAGACACTTTAGTATAGCCTGTGGTTTTGAGCAAAGGAATCTGCTCAATGCCATTGGCAGAGGAGGTGGCATCTATCGAACTGATGAAGTCGGCTTTGATGCCATTCATGTTGCGCACCATGGGATGGTCGGAAGCGGCTTGTAGCAAGGGGAAGTAGTACCACTTGAATCGCGTGTATTGTGGCTGGTTGCCCACCATACCACCTGTGCGGACGGCAATTTGGGCGCAGTTCCAACCCAGCAGCAGGTCACGGTTGAGGCGCACACCGTATCTGAAGAGCATGTCATCGAGGTTGAGGTCTTGCTCCATACCGATAGTTGACTCTTGGTTCTGTAGACTGTCCATAGTGGCATACACAGGCTCTACCAGCCATAGCACTTTGCCGCCATGCATGATGTACTGGTCGATAAGAAACTTGTCCTTTTCATCGAAGGGTTTTGTGGGCTTGGCGATGACAATGGCATCGTAGGAAGGGAAGACTTTCACGTCTCTTGTCGTGTCTTGCGTGCGGTGCATCAGGGCGTCAATCCTGCCCTCAATGGCCTGCCGCTTCACATCATAGTTTTTCGCTAATGTTTGGGCAATGCTGCCAAGCTCATCGTCACTCAATTCGCCATGGCCTTCGATGAAACCAATTTTCGGTCTTTCCAGACGCGTAACCTTTTTGACGGCATCGATGAGATAGAACTCGAGGTTCTCTATCGATGCATTGACTGCATATTCATCGGGTTGTCCATTTTGTGTTTCGTGCAACAGGTTAACGGCAATTTCGGTGTTGTTACGATAGCTCACCAAAGCACCAGGCCAGATGATTAGCTGTTTGGCAGATCCGTCGTTGCCTATGGATTGCCACTTGGTATAATCCAACCCTGACTGATACAATTGGGTGTATTTGTCTTTGATTTCGGCGTCGTTGTCGCCTTCTCCTGGATTGATGAACTCGTAGTCGATGAACTTGGAGTAGGCACGGAACTCATCGAGCATTTCCTTGGTCTCACGGCGCATCTTTTTGTATTCCGCAGGCAAATCGTTTCCTTCGAGATACACCCTGAAGTACACATAGTCTTCAAGGTTCTTAAGTATCTCCTTCGTGGTGGGCGACAGGGTTTAGCGTTTTTCGCTTGTCAGGTCAAAGCGGGTGAATATGTAGGAACCAATCACGTTGAGCAACAACACAATGGCTATTGTGACAAGGAAGGCAACGATTTGGTTTTTCTTCAGATTCTTGCGTTTGTTTTCCATAGCTTCACCTCCTTACCATTTACGGCTCGACAAAACGAGTTTTGTCGCACTTAAGAAAATCGCAATCACACTGAAGAAATACAACACGTCGCGCGTGTCGATGACGCCACGGCTCAAGGAACCATAGTGGGCATTCATGCCCAATTGCTGGATGAACAGGTCGACATGGCCAAACAACGAGAGCGAGTATATGAACTCGAAGCCGATCAGGAGGAATCCGCAGAGGAAGACCGAGATGATGAAGGCCAAAATCTGGTTGTTGGTCAGCGAACTGCAAAAGATGCCAATGCTGACAAAGCTGGCACTGAGTAAGAAAAGTCCGATGTAAGAGCCCCAGATGCCACCGCTGTCGAGGTTGCCCTTGGGCAGCCCTAGGCGGTAGACCGAGTAATAATAGATGAAGGTCGGAATCAGGGCAAGCAGCACCAAGGCCACTCCAGCCAAGAACTTGGCCCAGATGATTTGCCAGTCCGACAGGGGCTTGGTGGCCAGCATCTCGATGGTGCCTGTACGGTTTTCCTCGGCAAAGCTGCGCATCGTGACGGCAGGCACGAGGAAGAGGAACACCCAAGGGGCGAGGATAAAGAGGCTGTCGAGGTTGGCATAGCCGAAGTTCAGCACGTTGAAGTCGCTTTGGAATACCCAAAGGAACAGGCCGGTGATGAGCAGAAACACCACAATCACCATGATGCCAATCAGCGAGCTGAGGAAGTTGCTGATTTCTTTCTTAAACAGTGCGTACATCCCAAGAACAATGATTATTCAATGATCATGTCGAATGGCAAGCGAGCTTGGATGCCAGTGTTCTTTTGCAGGTTGTCCAAGCCTTGCAGGTAGTCGTAGTAGACCCCCATTTTCTGCTTCATGGCGGCATCGAGTTTGTCGCTTTCGTTCATCGACTCCATCATGCGGGTGAAGAAGTCCTTCTGCTTGGGCCATTCCGTTACTTTGTAGTCGTTGCCCAATTCGGCTTTCTGGACAGCATAAGCAATGGCGTCTTCCAGGTTACCGAGTTGGTCGACAAGGCCAATCTCGATGGCATCGGCACCAGCCCACACGCGGCCTTGACCGATGCTGTCGACGTAGGTCTGGGTCAGGCCACGGCCTTCAGCAACACGGCCAGTGAAGTCGTTGTAGGTCTTTACGACCATCTCTTGCAGCTTGCTGTATTGGAACTCGGTGAGAGGTTGTGAGAGGGTGCCAAAATCAGCATTCTCATTGGTCTTGGCCACGTCGAAGGTCAGACCAACCTTGTCGTTGAGGAAGCCTTGCAGGTTAGGAATAGTGCCAAACACGCCGATGGAACCTGTGAGGGTGGTGGGGTCGGCAAAGATGTAGTCGGCTTTGGCCGAAATCCAATAACCACCCGAAGCAGCATAGTTACCCATGGAGACGATGACGGGTTTCACTTGCTTGGTCAGGTCGAGCTCGCGGCCGATGATGGCCGAAGCCACGGCACTGCCACCAGGCGAATTGACACGCAGCACGACAGCCTTCACGTTCTCGTCCTCACGAGCCTTGCGGATGGTCTTGGAGAGGTTTTCTGAATAAATGGCGGTTTCTTCATCGCCTTTGCCGTCGAAAATTTGACCGGAGGCATAGATGATGGCCACCTCGTTCTTGCTGGCGTTCTTGTCTTTATATGACTTGGCATATTTGCCGTTGCCGATGGCGTTGATGTCCTTGTTGCTGCCAGTGAGGCCTTTCAGCTCCTCAAGCACTTGGTCTTTGAAGTAAAGGTTGTCGACCAGGCCATATTCCAAGGCCTTGTCGGCATTAAAATAGGTGTCCAAGTTGTCGGCGATATGGTTGAGCTGTTCCACGCTGATATTGCGGCTTTGGCTGATGCCGAGGAGGATTTGTCCCCAAACAGTGCCCAACAGCTTGTCCATCTGCTCGCGGTTGGCTTCGCTCATCTTGTCCAAGAAATATGGTTCTACGGCACTCTTGAAGCGGTTGTTGGGTCCGCGCACAATCTGCATCTCGATGTCGAGTTTGTCAAACAAGTGCTTGTAGAAGGTAATCTGTGAGGCCATGCCGTGCAAATCCAGGGCGCCTTCGGGATTGAGGTAGATCTTGTCGGCAATGGAAGCTATGTAGTAGGCACTCTGGCTGTAGCTCTCGCCATAGGTGACAAGGAATTTGCCGGATTCCTTGAATTCGATGAGCTTGTTGCGGATTTCTTGCAAGGTAGCAGTGGAGGTGGGAATGCTACTCAGCTCCATATAGATGCCCTTGATGTTGGCGTCGGTCTTGGCACGTTCTATGTTGCGCAAGATATCGTTCAATCCCGTCATGTCCTTCGTTTCCATGGTGTTGAAATTGATGCTGTTGAAGGGATTGTCGGTGGTACGGTCGGGGATGTCGTAGTTGAGTTTCATGTACAGCACGGAATTGGGCTGGGGCTTGCTGATGGTCTCTGTCTCGGTGGAGAGGCTTGAAATCATAGAAGTTACCACGCCAACCTTGATGAAGAAGTTGACAACCAAAGCTATGAGCGTTCCAAGGAACGCGGCCAGTAATACTTTAGAGAATTTCATGACTATTCGATTTTTAGGATGTTTATTGAGCTTGTCGAAATCGTTAGATTCAATGTAATTAAATATTAGGGTGCAAAAGTAACATTTTATTCGTTTGGATTGGCGATAAAACGCTATATTTGCAAAAAATCTCGACGGTATTATCCCGAACTTGATACGGGATACCGTGATATTTGAAGTATGGAAACCTGTTACATCCTCTTTGGTTCGAATATGGCTCTTCGACTGGGCACTGGAATCAGCGACAAGAATGGCATCTTTGCTCAGGCTTGCCTATATATTAATAATAGGTGTGGCCGAGTAGTGCAGGTTTCGGCACCTTACGAGTCGGAGCCATGGGGTTTCAATGCCGATGAATGGTTCCTGAATCGAGTTATCGTATTGGAGACGGTTTTGGAGCCTGAGGCTTTGTTGCGTGAGTTGCTTCAGATTGAACAGGATCTGGGGCGTGAGCGGCATCCCGAGATAGAGGGCTACAGTTCGCGGACGGCAGATTTGGATATCTTGTACTATGGCGATAGGATTATCCTGACCGATACGCTGACTGTGCCGCATCCTCGGCTGCATCGGCGACGCTTTGCATTGTTGCCTATGTGTGAGGTGGCGCCCAATTTGAGGCATCCCGCCTTGGGGTTGACACAAACCGAACTTTTGGCACGATGCCCCGATACGCTCTTGGTGAGAAAAATAGAAAACGATCAGAAAGAAGAACAATGCATTACAACTACATAGCCATAGAAGGGACAGTGGGAGCGGGTAAGACGACATTGGCCACACGCATCGCCAAAGACTTCAACGGACAATTGATATTGGAGGAGTTTGAAGGCGACAAGAACCCGTTTTTGCCCAAGTTCTATAAGGAACCCGACAAATATTCCTTCCAGTTGGAGATGACTTTTTTGGCCTTGCGCTTCCAGCAGTTGAAGGACAAATTAGGAATGCTCGACCTATTCCACGATTTCATCATCTCTGACTATTACGTGGCCAAGTCGCTGATTTTCTCACGCAACAATCTGCAAGAGGACGAGTACCAACTGTTTTCGCGGTTCTTTAACATCATCTTTTCCGACATGCCCAAGCCTGAGTTGTTGGTTTATCTCTATTCTGACGTGGCGCGCCTGCAGCGCAACATCCGTAAGCGTGGGCGCAGCTATGAGCAGGAAATCAGCGATGCCTATTTGGAGAATATCCAGCAGGGCTATTTCGATTTTTTGCGTCAGCAACAAAACAACATGCGCATTTTGTTGATTGATACCAATCGACTTGACTTTGTGGCCAACGAAAGCGACTACCAGCGCATCATCGATGTCATCGACCGCCCTTACGACATCGGGTTGCATAGAGTGTCGCTGTGAGGTTTCTTTTCTGTCTTTATTGCACAAAAAAAAGCCGCTCCAATGAGCGGCTTTTCTATTACTGTCAAGTAAATGACGTATTAATGCTTTCTCGGAACTTTCACTTTGATAGTTCTCGGAACGATTTCCTGATAAGGCTCGTCTACAAAGACTTCAGCACGACGGAGTTGTGGGAGAATGTCCTTCTCGAGTTGAGGATAGATGGAGCACATCTCCTTGACGGTTCTCTGCTTGTTGCTGGAATTGTTGATGGTGTTGACGATAGCATCCTTGTCCTTCAGGTCAGAGTTCTTAACCAACTCGATAAAGGTTGCCCAGTCTTCACCCTTGCCTTCGCCTTGGATTGTGATTTCGGTCTTCTTGGCAAGTTTCTTCATCTGTTTTTCAGCAGCATTGTCGCGGTTGTTGGAAAGTTCGTTGTTGTGGCCTTCCTCGCCTTCAGGTGAAGCCCAAGCTTCAACCTTGAAATCGGTCACACCAGCTTTCAGCAGTTCGTTGAAAGCAGCATCGGCTTCGTTGTTGAGTTTCTTTCTGTCGTTGATGTTATACTTGTCCTTGTTGAAGAAGTAGGTGAGCTTCTTGACAGCCTTCATGCCGTTGATAGTGTCGTAAACGGTCTGATCGATGTATTCATCCTTTTGGGTGACGCCGTCGGCCAGCTTTACAGTAGCGCCTTGAGCGAAATAGGTGTTCTTCACGATCTCATCTTGGGTAGGATAGATAGTGCCATCGTAGACATAGAACATCGGGTCAGCCTTCAGTTCGCAGTTGGCCATTTCCTCTTGGTAAGGCATGCAATAGTGCTTGGTGAACTCGCCGCCTTCTTTGTAGTTAACGCGGAAGTCGCCTTCGCCCTTCACCTTTTCACCAACGAAGGTGATAGGATCGATGTCGATTTGGCCACCATTGTAGGCAAGATAGGGCTTCAGGTTCATGACAGCCTTCTTTTCGAAGTATTCACCAGGGATGGTAACGATAACATCGAAGCAGACGTTGCCGTCTTCGCCTTCAACCAGCGGGTTAGGATCCACTCTGTAGGTGATTTTCTTCGACTCGCGAGCCATCTTGTCGATGTCGCAAGGATCGTTGAATTTAACGCGCAGACCCAGGTTGAACTGGCTGTACATATCCTTGTCGTTGATGATGTGCTTTGCCTCATCGGTAGCAATCTTGGCCACTTGGTCCAAGTTGTCGGTGCCAGTGAAGAGGTAAGTGTAATCCAAGAAGATGTCAAACTTGGGAGCCACGTTGAAGGTGATTTCCATACCAGCGGGAACAGTGTAGGAGAGTTCACGTTCGCCCTTTTGGGTAGCACGCACTTTCGACACATTCTCATCAGCGTCGAGTTGGTTGACGGTACCAGCTTTATAGTAGATGCCACCAACACCGATATGAGGCACCAGGTTGATGACTCTTCTCGGGTTGTAGTTGAACATGTTAAAGAGGTTGAAGGTCAGGTTCAGGTTGCCTTCAATGTAGTTGGACTTGTCGAGGCCGAGGTTCCACAAGGTCCGGTCTGCATTGCTGTTCAAAACAAGGGCTTGTTGGTGTTTGTGACCCGAAAGGAGACCGTAGCCGCCCTTAAGGTTCAAACCGATGACCTTGCCGAATTGATAACCAATGCCGAAATGAGCATTCCAATTGAGGTTGTCGAGCGGGGTAACGGTGCGTTTGAAGTGATCAAAGTCATCCCAAATGCCGCCGTTGTAGTTAGCCAAGTCGCCATGGTTGATGGAGAGACCTCCGTCAGCTTGGATGTACCAATACTTTTCAGCAGGCTTTGCATGTTTTTTGCCTTCTTGAGCCATCATGCTCAAAGGAAGCGCTGCGATGACGAAGAGCATCAGCAGTTTAGAAAAAGTCAGATTTTTCTTCATAACGTAATTGTGTTAGGTTTGT
>JAEEGI010014550.1_pt1 | contig 16524 bp, 9 predicted proteins | sample 8958751 | NCBI WGS metagenome assembly JAEEGI01 (sample SAMN16246545, study PRJNA631951) | gut metagenome | biome: gut microbiome; feature: rumen; material: KS-attached | host: Bos | place: Iran: Karaj | collected 2018-10
CCATTGCTGTCACTCCCAGGTCATCGTGAGCGCTGGCACCTTCGATGCGGGTGATAAAGCGGATGTCGCTTTCATCATAGCTGGGAGCAGCGTCAAAGAATGCGGCAAGCTCTTTGGCTTTTACCAGAGTGCCGCGCGCCTCGCTGTCCTGTCCTGACAGAAACTGCGAGCCGGCAAGGGTGGCAAGCAAAGCGGCGCAGACTCTGTCGAAGTAGTTTGAGTTGTCTCCTTCCCGCAGTCCCTGCAGGAGCCCGATCCCCCAGCTCAGGATCGCCTGTGTGGAAGCATGATCACCGCGTTCCAGGTATACGTTGATATAGCCGACGATCGTGCGGACCAAATCGGAGAGGATTTTCGTAAAAGCCTCCGACAGAAACGGTACCGCTTCCTCAACGTAACCATTTTGGGCCAGAGTATCACCGATCTGTGAGCTATACTGTCCACCGGCGTTATGGGCTTTCCAAAGCTCTATAGCCTTGTCCGCTTCGCCCAGCCCAAGATACGTTTCCGCTATTCTTCCGAAAATCGTCTGCTCATTGATTTGGGGATCTTCGTTTTGGCTAAGCAGGAAGCGGGACTGCTCCAGAAGCTCTAGCGCGCGGTGAAACAAAGTCTTGTCCCCGCTGTCGATACCAAATGCACGGTACAGCGCTGCGCTTGCATTTACGATTTGAAATGAGTGCGGATACTTCTTAAGCGCTTTTTCTGCCTCCGCAAGTCCGTCCCAGTCTTTGCTGCGGCGGTATTCCCGCAATCGCTTTACCGTCGCTTCCAGGCGATTGTCTTTGACCTCATAGCCGAGCAGCACATCCACGGAGACATCAAAAAAGTCCGCCATTTGGATAATCAGCTCCAGCTCGGGGGTCGAAAGCTTTGCCTCCCACTTATATACCGCTCCTGCCGTCACCCCCAGCGCCTCGGCAAGTTGCTCCTGGGTCAGCGACCGCTCTTTACGGAATGAGCGGATATTCTCCGCCAGCATCATCTTCATTAGCTTGCCTCCTTTGTGTTTCTACAGATGATTATACTGCATCAAAACCGGAAAGTGAACAGACCACTCATATCAATTGTATTTCATTTTTCATACTGTCAGTAAGAGTTTTCTGTATTATGAGGGTTTCATGCCTTAAAGAGACTCGCTGATACAAGAGGCGATTCTATGAAAAAGGTAAAGAAAATCCCGAACTGCTGTTCATACAACAGTCCGGGTTTCACATATAGCCAACCTTTTCAGACAGATGCCCAAATGGTTTTAGATTTAAAACTTTCTTATGAGCACCCGCCTAAGCCGCCCCGGTTTCTTTTCAGGATCCATCCACCACCCGGATCACGCTGCCAGGCCGGGGTTCCTCCACGATCTCCGCATGGTCGTCGTGCTCCCGGGAATCGCTGATTTCCACAAAGCACAGCTTCTCCCGGTCATAGTCCCAGTGGGGCGTCGCGTACCAGTAATTCATCAGGCGGACGTGCCTCTGCACTTCCTCTTCCCAGCGCTCCCTTGGAAAGCCGAAGCGCAGCTTCCGGAGGTAACGCTCAAAGCCGTAAAGCCGGGCGTCCTCAATGGCGTTATAGTCATAGTGCCGGTGCTCCACATAGGTCCACTTGCCGTTCTCGGCGTGATCCCGATACCAGCGCCAGGTCTTCCGCGGAGGCGGGTCCTTCTCCCCGATGAAGCGGCAGATTTGCATGAGCTGCCACCAGCGCAGATCCTCTTCGTCCTTCGCCGCATAGACCACCGCATCCGGGTTTCCCCGCTCCCCCTCATGCATCACCGTCAGTCCATCCAGGTATTCGCCGGCGAAAACGTCGATGGGTTCCTGCCGGCATTCCGGCGGCAGATGGGCGCGGATCCAGGCTTCATCCAGTTTCATGTCCTGCTCCTTGAAAATGACCCGCTATGGCGAGCCATAGCGGGTCATGATCCATTCGGTTCTCTTACTTCACCATGCTGGCGACTTCGGCGGCGAAGTCGTCGGCCTTCTTCTCGATGCCCTCGCCGGTGAGGAAGCGCTTGAAGCCCTTGATGGCGATGGTGCCGCCCAGAGCCTTGGCGACCTCGGCCACATGCTTTTCGCAGGTGACCTTGTCCCCCAGGGACTTGACGAACTCCTGCTGCATCAGGCAGTTCTCGCTGAAATACTTGCTGATACGGCCCATGACCATCTTTTCGATGATGTTGTCGGGCTTGCCCTTGTTCTTCTCGTCCTGCTTGGCCTGGATCAGGAGGATCTCCTTCTCCTTGGCAAGGGTGGCCTCGTCCACATCGGCCTTGTCCAGGAACAGGGGGTTCATGGCGGCGACCTGCATGGCCAGGTCCTTGCCCAGTTCTTCCACCTCGGCCTTGCCGGCGATGTCGGCGGAAGCCTCCATATTCAGCAGAACGCCGATCTTGCCGCCCATGTGGATATAGGAGACGGTCTTGCCGCCCTCATAGCGGGCGAAGCGGCGAACCTGCATGTTCTCGCGGATGGTGGCGACGAGCTCCTTGCGCACGTCCTCCACGCTCTTGCCGGGGACCAGCTCCATGGCGGTGAACGCGTCCATGTCGGCGGGGGCCTTCTCGGCGACCAGCTTGGCAAGGTCATTGGCGAAGGCGCGGAAATCGGCGTTGTTGGCGGCGAAGTCGGTCTCGATGTTCACTTCCACCAGACCGGCGCAAGCCCCGTCGGGAGAGACATAAGCGGCGCAGATGCCCTCGGCGGCGATGCGCCCGGCCTTCTTGGCGGCGGTAGCCAGGCCCTTTTCACGCAGCAGCTCGACGGCCTTGTCCATATCGCCGTCGGCCTCGGTGAGGGCCTTCTTGCACTCCATCATGCCGCAGTCGGTCATTTCACGGAGCTTCTTAACATCAGCAGCGGTAAAAGCCATGGATCATTCCTCCTCTTTCACTTCGGCGCTCGCTTCGGGAGCGGCCTCGGGTACTTCCGCATCGGCGCCCTGGCGGCCTTCCTGCACGGCGTTGGCCATGGTGGCGCTGATCAGGCGGATGGCGCGGATGGCGTCGTCATTGCCGGGGATGGGGTAATCCACCTCGTCGGGATCGCAGTTGGTGTCCACGATGGCGACGATGGGGATGTGCAGCTTGCGGGCCTCGGCGATGGCGTTGCGCTCCTTGCGGGGATCGATGACGAACAGGGCGCTGGGCAGACGGCGCATTTCCTGCACGCCGCCCAGATACTTCTCCAGCTTGGCGATCTCGCCGGTGAGCTTGATGACTTCCTTCTTGGGCAGCATGTCGAAGGTGCCGTCCTCCTGCATCTTGCGGAGCTGCTGCAGCCGGTCGATGCGGGTGCGCATGGTCTTGAAGTTGGTGAGCATGCCGCCCAGCCAGCGGGCGTTGACGAAATACATGCCGACGCGCTCGGCTTCTTCCTTCACCGCGTCCTGGGCCTGCTTCTTGGTGCCCACGAACAGCAGGGTGCCGCCGTTAGAGGCGGTGTCCCGCACGAAGGAATAGGCTTCCTCCAGCTTCTTCACGGTCTTCTGCAGGTCGATGATATAGATGCCGTTGCGCTCCATATAAATGTAAGGCGCCATCTTGGGGTTCCACCGACGGGTCTGGTGGCCGAAATGCACGCCGGCCTCCAGCAGCTGCTTCATGGATACGACTGCCATTTTTCTGATTTCCTCCTTATTTGTTTATTACCTCCACGGGGTCCGTCCCCGCCGCCTGCAGGCGCAGGAACAGGGCAGGAATAAGCGCCCGTGTGCGTAATGCCGATAAATTATAGCAGGCTGCATTTGGGAATGCAATACTTTTTTGAAGAAGTTTTTTGATGCAGCGGGCGGGGGTCCCCCGTCCCGCGCGCTCACGCGCCTTTCGTCAGCAGGACCGTTTTCGTTCTGCCGTCCCAGCCCACCTGATAACCGAAGTATTCCGCCAGATAGCGGATGGGCGCGTAGGTGCGGCCGCCCACGATCACCGCCGCCGTGTCCATCGCCACCGTTCCGCCGTCGCCCCTACGGGCCTCCGTGCTCCCGATGGGGAAAGCGATCGTCCTCGTCCCGTCCGTGAAGACCGCTTCCCGGGCCTGACCGTCCCAGGTCACCGTGAGACCCAGGGCTTCCGCCACCGCCCGCAGGGGCACCATGGTGCGGCTGCTGGCGTCAATGAAGGGCTCCGCGTCCGTCCACCAGACCAGCTCCCCATCCGTTTTCACCTTGATGGCCTCCGGAGCCTGCCAGAGGGCCGTCTGCGTTTTCAGGCCGCTTTCATCCAGCGTGTAAAACACGGGGACGGAATCCTCCGTCACGTACCAGACGAGCTTCCCGTTCACGCAGATGGGCGGGCAGTCGGACAGCGCGCCGGGTGCAGTGCGGATTTCCCCCACGTTCCCGTCCGCGTCGTACCTTGCCCAGGCGACGATCTGAGGTCCTTCTTCATCCACATATCCCCTTTTTTGGTTCACATGAAGGACATCCCAGAGGATGTAGCCGCCGTCCGGCCCCGTGGGAGCCAGCACGGGGATGCCCGCGCTCTGATCCCCGTCCTCCGGAAAGTCCGTGACCTGAAGGATCCTGGTTCCTCCCAGGGAGAAATCTCCCTTGTCCGTCCAGCTGAAATACACGTTGCGCACCGGGCGCTTGTCGGCGCCGGCGCCGTTGTAATTCCAGACCGCCACGATGCCGCGCTCCGTCTCCCCCAGGCCGCCGGCGGAGACGCCGGTGGCGCTGTCGCCTTTTTCGCCGGGGATATCGAGAAGCGCAATGTCGGTCGTTCCTCCGGCAAAGGATTCGTTCCCGGCCGCTTTCCCGTACTTCTGCAGCAGCAGCGCCCGGGGACTGGCGTCCCCCAGGTCCAGCGCCAGCAGTTCGTCCTCCCGGTCCGCCAGGATAAACTGGTCGAAGGAATGGGAGACATAGCCGTTTCTGAAAGCGATTTTATACTGGGCGTCCGTGACCGCCATGTCGGACTGCCGCAGGGAGAAGGTCAGGTTGGCCTGATGCCGGAAACCTCCGCCGCCATACATCATGTGGCAGGTTCGGATATAGAGCATGTCCCCGGCTTCCGCGCAGCGAAGGGAGCCATAGTCGAAGGGGACGACCGTATTCGCCCCGAGGAGAGAACCCTGCCCCAGCTTCTCCCACTGTTTGGAGTATTTCGTCACCACGACCACGGGAACACTGTCGTCCTCCATCCCGTTGCTGTGGCCGATCACCATGAAATGATGGTATTCCCCGATGAAGAAGCCGCCCCAAAAGCTCACCAGATCACGCTCCAGGCTCCGGGAGGAGAGCAGCCGGAATTCGGGGGAATAACGCTCCACGATCACGATTCCGTTCACGTTCTCCGCCCGGACATAGCCCTCCCCGTCCCAATACAGGCAGGAATCCACCACGTCTCCATACCGACTGCCGAATTCGCCCGCATAGAGATACCTCGACCGCAGGAGGTTCTCGCTTTTCATGGGCTCAGCTTCGCGCTCCATGGCCGGGAAAACGGCATTCTCCAGCGCACTGCACCCCTCGATCACAGATTGCCCCATTTCCAGAGGACTGCAGAAAGCGCGGATGCTCCTCAGGCCGGCACAGCCGGAAAACGCCCGATCCCCGATCTCCGTCACGCTCGTCGGGATGGTCACGCCCGTCAGACCGGTGCAGCCGGCAAACGCCTCTGCTTCAATGCGCCGGACGCCCTCCGGGATCGTGACTTCGCCGCCGGAGCCCCGATAGGCCAGCAGGAGGTCGCCCACGATGTGGAAATCGCCCTGGGAGGCCAGCCAGGGCGTTCCCTCAAAGGCCCTTGCGCCGACGCTCTCCACCCTGCCGCGGACCGTGAAGCCCGTCAGGCTGCCGCAGCCGGAAAACGCGGAATCGCCAAAGGCCGTCACGCCCGAAGAGACCGTCACGGTCGTGAGGCTGCCGCAGCCGAAAAAGGCCAGAGCGCCGATGCGCAGCGCATCCGTCGAGATCGTCACCGAGCCCAGGCTCCCGCAGCCGTAAAACGCAGATTTCCCGATGTGCCTGAGGCCTGCAGGGAAGGAAATTGAGCCCAGTCCCGTGCAGCCGGAAAACGCCGAGTCTCCGATGCTTTTCAGCCCTGCGGGGAGCGTCACGGCCGTCACGTCGGTCCGGCCGGCAAACGCAAAGCCCGCGACGGCCGCCACCCCCGCCGGGACCGTGACCTCCGCCGCCTTGCCCTGATAGGCCAGCAGGACGCCGCCTGCGATGGCGAAATCTCCCTGGGAGGCCAGCCAGGGCGTTCCGGCAAAGGCGTTGGCGCCGATGCTCGCCACGGTGTCGGGGAGGGTCACCGATTGCAGGGCTTTGCAGTCGTAAAACGCCCCCATCCCGATCGTCGTCACGGTGCTGGGGAGCGTCACGCCCGTCAGGCTCTTGCAGCCGTAGAAGGCCTGGTCCCCGATCTCCGTCACGCCCTCGGAGAACGTCACGCCGGAAAGGCTCCAGCAGTTGTCAAAGGCGTTGGCTCCAATGGTCCGCACGCTGCCGGGGATCGCCACGTCCGCCAGCGCCAGGCAGGCGGAAAAGGCCATCCTGCTGATCTCCGTCACGCCCTCGCCGAGATTCACACGGGTCAGGTTTTCGCAGTTTGCGAATGCGCTGCGGCCGATGACCTTCACGCTGCCGGGGATCGTGACGCCCGTCAGGCTGCCGCAGCGCAGGAAAGCGGTTTCGCCGATCTCCGTCACTCCCTCCGGGATGGTCACCTCTCCGCCGGGGCCGGTGTACCTCGTCAGCACCCCGTTTTCGTCGATCTCGAATCCCTCCGTCCCCGCCGCCGCGGCGGGAAGGGCAAGCGACAGCACCAGCGACAGCAAAAGCAGAAGCGACAGCAGCTTTTTCATTCCGTTCGACCTCGATTTCTCAAGAATAGCCCTACTTCAATTCCAGCGTTTCCACGACGCTGATGTGATCCCGCGCCCAGGTCAGCTCCACCGGCAGGCTCAGGAGCTCGAAGCGCTCCGTATTGAGGACCAGCAGGTCCAGCCGCCGGTAGAGGAGCCGGGCATTCCGCCCAAGCCGCCCGTCCGCGGGGGCCGGGCTGCGGAAAACCTCCGCGGAAGCCCACAGGTCTCCTTCCCCGGCGTCCACGGCGGCCCAATAGTCCTCGTCCGCCGCAAAATCCCGCAGCTCCAGCGCGATCCCCAGGTCCGCCAGCAGCTCCGAAGCGCGCGCCAGGCCCTCCCGACAGGGGTGATCCCCCTGCCCGCGGCCGGGAACCAGGGCGGTGAAGCGTAGGCTCTCCCCCTCCGGCACGGCAAGCAGCACGGCCCGCAGCTTTTCCAGGGCGCTTTCCTCCGTCTCCTCCCCGGCAAAGGGCAGTGCGGCAGCGCCGAAATAAGCCTCCGCCGAAGCGCGGCAGCACACCGCCGCCAGGTCCAGCACCGCTTCCTCCAGGGGGGCGCGGTCGAAAGCCGCGCCGTCCTCCGGGTCCGCAGGGACGGGGGGTGGGTCCAGACGCAGGACGCCCCAGACATCCGACGCGACGCTGCGCAGCGCCAGGCCGGGCATTTCCCTGGCTTCGGCAAAGACCGCCGGGCTGCCGGGGAGAAGGGCCAGGTCCGCCCTGCCCTCGGACACCAGCGACGCCAGGGACGCTTCGCCGGCCTGGACAAACCAGACCTCCCCCACCCGGGGGCTGCCCAGATAGTAATAAAGATTCGCCTCCAGGTGGAAGCCCTCCGCCGTCTCCACAACGCGGAAGGCCCCCGCGCCGGGCAGCATTTCCCCGCTTTTGGCGCGCAGGGCGCTCAGGTCCCCGTAGGGGAAGCCATAGAGGCCGTCATTGGGGCGATAGAGGCTCTCGTCCCCGTAAAGGGGCATGGGCAGCAGCCAGAGCTGCCCCAGCCGCTCCAGGTCCGCGGGAGAGAAGGAATCCAGCTGCAGGTCCACGGTGTAGTCGTCCACCTTGGAGACGCCGGAAAGGCGCTTATCCGGGGCGCTTGCCGCCTCCGCAGCGCCGCAGCGGCGGATGAATTCCTCCTTCGCCAGCCGCTCCGTCTCCATGTCCAGGGCTTCGTCAAAGGCTTCCGCGCTGCCGTAGGCGCGGATAAAATTGTCGGTCAGGTCCTCCGCGCCGGGGTTTCGTCCGGCAGCGGGGTTCCAGCGGTTGCCCAGGCTGTCTGTCATTTCGCCGTCGTCCCCGGCGGGCTCCGCCAGACCGGCGCACCACAGGGTAAAGGCCCGCAGACAGCCCTCCTCCTGCCGGGCCCTCTCCGCTTCCATGCCCAGGGCATAGACGGCGTAGGTTTCCAGATACCGGCCCGCGCACCAGGCGCTCAGGCTGCGCAGGCTGCGGCCCCAGGCCGCCCGGAGGCAGAACGCCGCCAGCTCCGCCAGGGGTCCTTCCCCGGCGGCAGCTTCATCGTAGAGGGCGGCGTACCGTTCCGCCGCCGCGGGGCCGGTGGCGGTGCGGTAGGCCAACAGCCCGGTCACGGCGCAGTCCCGCAGGCCCAGCCTCCCGCTGTAATCCGGGTCCAGCAGCGCATAGAGGGTGAAGATCAGGTCGTCCGCGTCAGCATAGCTGCCGTCGGCATAGCGCACATTTTCCCGCATGGAAATGCGCAGCACGGTGCTGCCGTCCCCCCGGCTCATGACGCGCACCCCGGCGGCCCCCACGCCCTCCGGCTCCTCGGGAAAGCTGCCGTCGGCCCGGCGGCAGAGAAGGGGCGTCTGGGTCAGGCGCAGGAGCAGGAGGTCGGAGCCCTCCGCGGCGTCAAAGGGGTCCCAGGTCCCGGAAAAGGGGGTACAGGCAATGGTCAGGGCCTCCGACGGAGCGGTCCGCGCCGGGGTCTCCTCCGGCTCCGGGGTTTCCGTGGGCGCGGCGGCGGGCGTCGCCGTCGGGAGCGCCGAAGGGGCTGCCGCGGGAGAGGGTCTGGGCGTCGTTTTCGCCGGCGTCCCCCCGCCTCCGGGCGCGGTACATCCCGCGAGGCACAGGGCGGCCAGCAGAGCAGTCAGAAGCAAGCGGAGGGGCTTCCCCCTCCGCCCGGTTCGGATCACGGTCTTTTTTGTTGTTGTCAGATGTTTCATAGGCTTCCTTAGTTACGCGTCTTCGCTCGCGTCTTCCCCGGCTTCCGCGCTCTCCTCCGGCAGTTCCGCGTCCTCCGTTTCGGTCTTCGGCGTGGGTTCCACCGGCAGCTCCGCATCCGGGGGTCTGGTGACCTGCGGCTGCGGCGTCAGCTCCGGCACGGGTTCCGGTTCCTCCGTTGGCTCCGGCGTGGGTTCTGGGGCAAGCTCCGGCGTGGGTTCCGGGGCAGGCTCCGGCGTCGGCTCGGGGGTGGGTTCAGGTGTCGGTTCAGGTGTCGGTTCTGGCGTCGGTTCGGGGGTGGGCTGCGGCTCCCGCACGGGCATGTGGCCCGTGTGCTCCGGCATCTTCAGCACCTCCTCCCCCACCACGAGGATCAGGGGATAGATGTTGTCGATCACCTGAGGGAAGCGGTCGATGGGATAGGGGTCCTGATGGATATAGGCGCAGAGCTCCAGGGTGCAGCCGAATTTATGGGTCTCATAGCGGGCGGTGTTCACCATGTAGCCGCCGCCCTTGCTCACATCCTCCGCCCCCAGCAGGCTGTAGCCGAAGGCGTTGGCCAGCCGCTTGGCGATGGGATAGTGCTCGCTCCACAGGTCCATGGTCTCGGAGTCGATCCAGTAGACCACTTCGCCGCGGATGTGCAGGGAAACCAGCATATGATAGTCGGTGGCATCCAACAGGTCCTGCATGGCGCGGCTCTCGGGCTCGCTGAGGGGCTCGGGTCCGCACCAGTTGGCCGCCGCGGCATGATAGACCCCGTCCCGCTCGCCCCAGCCGTGGGGGAAATTGCGGTTGAGGTCCACGCCGTTGATGTTGGCTTTCCAACCGGAATAATCGTAGTTATAGCCGTAGCCCAAAGCAGCCAGCGCGTCGGGGTCCTTGACGGCCTGGATGCCGTTCTGGGCAAGGTTCACCCCGTCGGGGTTCAGCATGGGCACGATGTGGAAGACCACCCCGTCCAGGATGTCCCGGTAGGCGGTCCCGCCGTAGCCGGTATTGGCCTCGTAGCCCTGGCAGTATTGGTCCACGATGTACATGAGGGCGTTGGTGGCGATATGCTCGCAGGCATGGGTGGAGGAGCAGAGGACGACCTCCCGCTCGCCGCGGCCGAAATCAAAGGCGACCAGGTCACGGCCCTCCACGCTCTGACCGATGCTGTAGACGGAGATCAGGTCCGGATACTTCTCCGCCAGCAGGCCGATGTCCGTCACCATCTGCTCATAGGTATAGGTGCGGTAGGGGTCCACGATGCTGTTTTCCCCCAGACCGGCGCGGGTGAAATCCTTGGTTTCCGAGAGGGTGGGCGCTGCCGGCGTCGGTTCCGGTGTGGGTTCCGGCGCAGGCTCCGCCGTGGGTTCCGGCGTAGGTGTGGGTTCCGCCGTAGGTGTGGGCGAGGGTTCGTCCGTGGGTTCCGGGGACGGCTCCGCCGTCGGGTCCGGTGTGGGCGAGGGTTCCGCCGTGGGCTCCGGGGAGGGTTCCTCCGTGGGCTCCGCAGACGGCTCCGCCGTGGGTTCCGGGGAGGGCTCCGCCGTGGGGGCCTCCGTGGGCTTGTCCGTGGGTTTTGCCGTAGGCGCAGGGGTGGGTTCCGATGTAGGCGCAGGGGTGGGCGTGTCCGCCGCGAGCACGGGGGTGGCCGGGTCATCCCGGCCACCCATGAAGTGCACGACCAAGAGCACGCAGCCTGCCAGGACCGCGAGAACGATCAGGCAGATCGCCAGCACCTGCAGGGGCTTTTTGCTCGTTTGATCCTTCATTTATTCTCCGCAAAAGACCTTTCTGGAAATTTCATAGAGCAGCCGGGTCGCCTGGGGAGGCGCGCCGAAGGCGCTGCCCATGGCATGGGGATGCTTCTCCACGAAGGCCTGGATGACGTCCCGCATCTGGGATTCCTCCATGTCGGCGCTCAGGCCGGTGATGGGCATGCCCAGCACGATCTTGTCGCCGTATTTCTCGTAGAGCATCTCGAAATCGTTCATGGGCTGGCCGGACCAGGTGTCCACGCCCGCCTCGATCATGGCGGGCACCAGCATCTCGTTCTTGCCGCAGGAATGGAGCTCGAATTTCATGCCCCGCTTGTGGACGCTCTCCACGCAGCGCTTGAGGTAGGGCAGGATCATCTCCTCCACGGTGCTGAGGGAGAAGAAGGGAGCCCGCTGGGAACCCCAGTCGTCGTGAAGGGTGATCACGTCGGGGTGCAGATAGCGGTGGTAGTGGTCGATGTAGTCGTCATAGAAGTCCGCCAGCTTGTCAAAGAGGCGATGGACGCCCTCCTGCTCATCTTCATCCACCAGGGCGAAAGCGGCGTTCTCAAAATCCATGAAGGAGATCAGCCGCTCAAAGAGGCCGGTGAGGATGGTGATGTTCAGGACCTTTTTGGGATTGACAAAATCCTTGTTGCGTTCGGCGCAGGCTTCCCAGTCCATGACGTCGTCCAGGTTGGGGAAGGTAATGTAGTCCTCCCAGTGGGTGATGTCCGGCACCTTGGGATCGCCGGCGCGGACCATGCTGCCGCCGACGGTGGGAACATATTCCCACTCCACGCCGAAGAAGTCGGGGCCGCCGGCCTCGGTGTTGTTGTCGATGCGCGCCGCCTCGAAGACGAAGCCGCGGGCGACGTTTTCCGCCAGCTTCACGGTCATCATGGTGCTGTCGCTCATGCCGGAGGGCATCCACATGGGCGTTTCGCCGCTGAGGAGCATCAGGTAATTCTCCTTGGCGGTGATGGGGGTGGGGAAGATGGGCCTGCCGGGCATGCCGGGCATAAAGCCGGGTTCTTCACCGATGGGGATGAGCTCTTTGGGGTCAAAGGGGATGCGCTTCATGTTTCTCCAACTCCTGTTCTATAATTGGTTTTTTGATTTTCCTGTTCAGTATGCGGTGTTGCTTCAGTTAAAACGGACCTTTGGGGGCGACTTTTTCGTGGATGTGCTGGAGCTTGAGGTCTTTGTCGGAGGCCCGGCTCTCCTTGTCCCAGTACATGGTGACGGGCCTGGACGAGGTAAAGGCGTCCCAGCCGTCCATGCCGGGGTGGTTGGGGTCGCCGTAGCGGGCGAAGGAAACATAGGACCCGGCCACGTCCGCCTCCAGCTTTTCCCGGACGCCGGGCTCCCAGCAGATGGGGACCCGCAGGGTATTGTGGAACGCATAGGGAATGTCGGAGCAGTGCCAGGCGGGCTTGCCCCCGTCATAGGGGAAGGTGTAGGCGAAGAGATAATTCCAGACCTTGGCGCGGCAGTTGTCGGCGTGGTAGGCGCAGTATTCCATGGTGCCCAGACGGTTGGACAGGCTGAGCAGCCCCAGCTCGTTCTTCTCCGGCCAGGCGGCCCGGAAAGCGGCGATCAGCCGGTCGGCTTCCTCCTCGCCGAACTGCTTTGCCACGATGCTGCGCTTCTCGGCGTCGCTCATGGCGTCCCTGCCGGGGACGCCGGGGCCGAAGCCCCATTCGGCGATGACGCTGCCCACCATCACGGGTATATCCTTGGCCCATTCCAGGAAGCCCGTGTCGTAGGGGTCGCCCAGATACCAGTCGTTGGGGGTGGGAGCCCACCAGCCCATGCCCTGGGCCTGGAGGCCGGGGGCGACGGCGCGGTAGGCCATGCGCAGCCTTTCAAAGGGCACGGTCTCCAAAGCGGAGATCTCCGTCTCCCCCAGCTCCTTCAAGAGGGCCTCCGCCAGAGGCTTTTTGCTCGTCCTGGGGGCGGGAGGCCGGCGGCCGCCCACACCGCTCATGAGGATGCCCTTGTGGAAAAGCCCCTGCGCCGCGGGGGTGTTCAGCAGGGCGTTCACCTTGCCCCCGCCGCCGGACTGGCCGAAGATCGTCACATTGCCGGGGTCGCCGCCGAAAGCGGCGATATTGTCCCGGACCCACTCCAGGGCAGCCACCAGGTCCGCCTGGCCGGCGTTGCCGCTGTTATGGTATCTTTCCCCGTATTCGCTCAGGTCAAAGTAGCCCAGGATGTTCAGCCGGTGGTTCACCGTCACCACCACCACGTCCCCGAATGCGGAGAGCTGATCTCCGTCGTAGGCCACCATCTCCACGGCGCTGCCGGTGGAATAGCCGCCGCCGTGGAACCAGACCATCACGGGCTTTTTTGCGTTCCTGTCCAGGCTCTGGGTCCAGAGGTTGAGGCTCAGGCAGTCCTCGCTCTTGGGCCAGAAGCGGTGGGGGATCATCACATCTCCCCAGGGGTTTTCGTCATCCAGCAGGGGGCAGACGGGGCCCGCCGCGTGGGCGTCCCTGACGCCCTCCCAGGCTTCCGCAGGTTCCGGCATCATAAAGCGCCCGGCCTTGGCGTAGGGCACGCCCAGGAAGTGGAAGGTGCTGCCTATCTGATAGCCCCGGAGGCGGCCCGCCGTGGTCTCGACCACAGGCCAGTCCTCCCGGCAGACGAAGCGCAGTCCGTCATGGCTGCCGTGCATAGCGTCGCTCTCCTTTCGGTGAAATCGGTTCTGGTTCTTATGTTCCAGCATCATTGTAACATCCTTTTTCTCCGTATGCAACCGCTTTTCACCGGGGAAAGAAAGGTATCCCCAGGGATGATCGGAATCTCAGGCCAGCGTGGGTTTCTTCTCCGGCAGACCCCACCTCCGCTGCGGCGGGGTCGTCCCTCATCCGTCAGCCACCCTGCGTGAAACGGCGGCTGCCACCTTCACCGCACGCCCACCGCTCCGCGGTGGGTCCCCATTCCGGGCGCGAGGGCCCCATCGCTGGGACGCGCCTGCTACCCCTCGCGCGCACCGATCCCCAGGGGAAGGTTCTCCGCGCGGTGGGGACGAAGGACGGGGTACGAAGAATGAAGAATGGAACCGGGTCTTCGCCGTCCGCTTCCGTGATATTGCACAAAACTCGAAGAATCTATTTCCGTTCTCTTGACTGTTTTCCCATTACACTTTATAATTCCCCCATTACTTTGGTAAGTTTCGTATCCTTACCTTCGTCAGATGCGTCCGGCTTACCTTTGTCAGGCAAATCTAAACAAAAAGGAGAGAATCATGATGAAGAGCAGAAAGATCCTGTCCATGCTGCTCAGCCTGGTCATGCTGGTTTCGCTGCTGAGCGGAGCCCTGGCCGTCCAGGCAGCGGACGACCCCTTCACCAGGGCTTCGGCCCTGGAGGCGGGACGCGAATACCTCATCGTCACGGAGTATGAGGGCAAATACTATGCCCTGACCCTGCCCGCGGGCAGCGGAAACGGCACCGCCCTGGGCATGACCGAGGTCACCGTGGCGGACGATGCCGTGAGCGAGGCCCCCGACATCGCCGTGTGGCTGCCCGACGGAAGCGACCATCTGGAGAGCAAGGCCAATCCCGGCATGTATGTGTTCTCCGGCTCCACGGAAGGCGCCATGGGCTTCTGCGGCTGGGAAGGCCCCGGCGCCTATTTCCGCACGGCGGTCTATGACGCCGCAACCGAAACTATGGCCCTGCACACCAAGTACGTGCTGACCTTCGACGGGACCCAGTTCTACCGCAATACCGACGCTGCGTCGGCCTGCAAGGTTCTTCTGTTCGCCAGAGGCGCGACGGAGGCCGCGCCGGCCCCCGCAGATGAGCCTGCCGAGCCCGCCGAGGAGGTCGTCTACCCCGCGCCCGAGACCGTGCGCCGCGCTGCGGTGAAGAATGCCGACGGGTCCATCACCCTGGCCTTCACCTCCGACACGCACTATAACGGCGTCAACATGAATCTGCAGACCTGGCTGGAGGCCGCAAACCTGGATTACATCGACGCCATGGGCTTCTGCGGCGACATCGGCTCCGCCGGGGCCAGCAGCCCCGCCGCTTATTGGGGCTTCGTGGGCGACATCATGGGCTATATGGACGGCCTGATCGCCGAGGGCAAGGTGGGCGACGCCATCTACACCCACGGCAACCACGAATGGGCCAGCTATGCCGGCGGCTACTACGGCAAGGAATACGCCAACTATGAACCCGCCCAGCGCGTCCGCCAGGTGGGCGAAGCCCTGGTGACCGACGACTACATCATCTACTGCTTCGGCAGCGACTACACCGCCGTGGACTACCTGTTCGACTACAACGAAAAGGATATCGCCACCCTGGCGGCCTATCTGGAGACCGCCCCCACGGATATCCCCATCTTCATTCTGACCCACTACCCCCTCCATCAGTGGTTCGGCAAGCGCCTGGGCACGGATCGCTACATGGCCCATGCCGGCGAGCTGATCGACGTGCTGAACACCCATGACAACCTGATCGTCCTCTGGGGCCACAACCACAACGACTTCGACGACAACTACTATTACCCCCTGTTCCCCGGTGACGAGATCCTCATCGATCCCCAGGGCACGATGAAGGAGATCAACTTCACTTACATGGCCGCCGGCTGCACCGCCGACACGGAATACTCCGGCCCCGATGCGGGCAGCGCCACCGTGATGAACAAGGGCCTCATCGTCACCATCAACGCCGACGGCACCCTGGATTACAACTACTGCACCATCGACGGCCAGCTGATGAACGTCCGCAGCCCCTGGATGGTCCGCTACCGCACCGGCGTGGGCGACTATGCATACTATGCCAGCGAGTATGTGGAAGACGGCGAGACCCCCACGGCCATCGAGGCCCCCGAGGTGGAGGGCTACGACTTCACCGGCTGGTTCACCTGGGTGAACAATGCCGAGGTTCCCTTTGACTTCACCGCGCCCGTCACCCACAACATCCTGGTCACCGCCAAGTACGCCAAGGTCGCCAAGCCCGTGGTCGTGCCCGACGAGGCCGACTGCGTGTTCGTCACGCCGGATGCCACCTGTGGCGGGGCGAGCCTGACCATGACCGCCGCCGGCGCGGGCGACCTGATCACGGTGTTCGACCTGTCCTCCATCGGCTACGGCTCCGCCATCATGTATGGCTTCTGGTTCGAGCCCGACGGCGTCGTCAGCTTCAACCAGGACGTGACCCTGTACTTCCAGGGAGCCGCCACGAACAACACGCTGAACGCGGGCCAGTTCTACAGCATCGAGGGCTTCGGCGAGCACTATATCCAGCTGGACGACGGGAACGATCTTCTTCTCCTTGAGTATGAGGCTCCCGGCAACTATGCCGGCTACCCCGGCGACCAGCCCTTCTCCGCCTTCCCCGGCACCGTCGCGATGACCGGCGCGCCTGCGGAGGACGAGACCGAGCCCGCTCCCACTGCTGAACCCGAGGGCAATACCTACACCGTGCAGGAGGGCGACACCCTGCGGAGCATCGCCAAAGCCTTCTACGGCATCAGCGCCAAGTGGAACCTGATCTACGAGGCCAACTATGACACCATGTCCGGTCCCAGCCTGATCCACGTCGGTCAGGTCCTGCTGATCCCGTAATCGCTTTTCCGGGGCTTACAGCAGCATAAAAAGCGCTGCCTCCCTTCCGCCGGTCCGGCGGTCGGGAGGCAGCGTCAGACTGTAGACAAACCTATCGGCAGAGGTTCGACATGCATGGGGGAACCGTGAGGGGGGACGGGAATCCCCCCTCACGTAATATCCTTGCAAAATCAGAATGCATTTCTGATTTTGCGCTCAAGCTGTCGACA
>JAEEGI010014564.1_pt1 | contig 16514 bp, 14 predicted proteins | sample 8958751 | NCBI WGS metagenome assembly JAEEGI01 (sample SAMN16246545, study PRJNA631951) | gut metagenome | biome: gut microbiome; feature: rumen; material: KS-attached | host: Bos | place: Iran: Karaj | collected 2018-10
ACGTAGGCGTTACCCGTGAGAATATCGTCTTCCTTGACGTTTGCGCAGTAGAACAGCGGCTTTGCGGTGAGGAGTCCGAGGTCCTTGACGATGAGTTCCATTTCGTCGCTGTCGTGCATTACGGTGCGTGCGGCGCGGCCTTCTTCCATGGTCTTCTTCAAGAGTTCGCAGGCGGCAAGGCGGGCCTTCGCTTCGGCGTTGCCTGTGCGTGCGGATTTCGCTTCGGTCGTAAGGCGCTTTTCGACAGTGTCCAAGTCCTTGAGGATAAGTTCTGTTTCAATGACTTCCACGTCGCGGATCGGATCAACGGAGCCGTTCACGTGGATGATGTTTTCATCGTCAAAGCAACGCACCACTTCCATGATGGCTTCGCATTCGCGGATGTGGGTGAGGAACTGGTTGCCGAGACCTTCGCCCTTGGAGGCTCCCTTTACAAGACCTGCGATATCGACAAATTCTGTAACGGCGGGGACGATGGATTTCGGGTTATAGACCTTCACAAGTTCATCGAGGCGTGCATCCGGGACGCTGACCATGCCGACGTTCGGGTCGATGGTGCAGAACGGATAGTTTGCGGATTCTGCTCCTGCGTTGGTGATTGCGTTGAAGATGGTGCTTTTGCCTACGTTGGGGAGGCCTACGATGCCACATTTAAAACCCATGATAATCTCCGATTTGTGGCGGGATGCTCCGCCGACTCATTTTGAGGTGCTTGTAATCGCTCCATTCTATAGCGACTTTTGTCACCCGTTTTTTCGACGTAAAGGTAGAAAAATACCCTTGGAGTGGGGCCTATGAAAATCTAAATTTACGCCCGTTTTTAGGTGTTGTATGGCGACGAATGCGTTAAAGACGAATATGGATATGCTAAACGGACCTCTCGGAAGAAAAATTCTGAGGTTCGCGATTCCGCTTGCGGCGACGAGTATTTTGCAACAGCTGTTCAATGCCGCCGACATTGCCGTGGTAGGCCAGTTCGCAGGCGACAAGGCGCTTGCAGCCGTCGGTGCGAACACGTTCGTCATCAATTTGCTGATAAACTTATTCGTGGGCATTTCTGTCGGCGTGAATGTCGTCGTTGCCAATTCTATCGGGACTCAAAGCTATCGTGCCGTTACCCGCAGCGTCCATACCTCGGTGATTGTTTCGTTCTTTAGCGGAATTTTGCTTTCGTTTGTCGGCATCTTTTTTGCAAGGCCTATTCTTTCGGCGGTTTCAACGCCTTCGGATATCATGGATATGGCGGTGCGCTACCTGCAAATTTATTTTGCCGGGATGCCGTTTGTGATGCTGTTCAACTTTATTGCCGCCATTTTGCGCGGCAAGGGCGATACAAAACGACCGCTTTACGTGCTGATTGTCGCGGGTGCAGTAAATGTCGTCTTGAACTTGATTCTTGTAGCGGGCTTGGGTCTTGGCGTGTCAGGTGTCGCGATTGCGACTGTCTTTGCTAACGTCATCAGCGGACTTACGTTATTGTATTTTTTGCGCCATGAGGTAGGCCCGTTCAAGCTTGAATTCTGGAAACTCCGCGTGACGCCGCTTTTCCTCAGCCGTATCATGCGCGTGGGGCTACCTTCGGGGCTTCGTGGAGTCGTGTTCTCGTTTAGCAATGTGTGTTTGCAATCGGCCATCAACAGCCTCGGTTCTTCGACGGTAGCCGCTTCTGCCGCGGCCCTCAATTACGAATTTATCGTCTATTACTGGCTCAATTCGTTTTCGCAAGCTTGCGTGACTTTTGTCGGGCAGAATTATGGTGCGAAAAACATGAACCGTTGCCGCAGTGCCGTCCGTTGGACACTTTTGCTGGGCTGTGTCTCTACGATTGTGTTGAGCGGGCTTTGTTGTATTTTTGCAAACCCCTTGCTGTCCGTGTTTACATCCGATCCAGAGATTATCGAAATTGCTTCTATCCGCATGTACGTGGTGGTCGGGCTTCTGTTTATCAACGTATTCCTAGACGTGTTTTCGAGTGCACTTTCTGGAATGGGACGTTCTCTAGCCCCCGCTCTTACTTGCGTCGCTGGCGTGTGCGGGTTGCGCATCCTTTGGGTGATTTTCGTGTTCCCGCAGTACCGTTCTTTCGCCTCGTTGATGGTGGTTTATCCGGTCAGCTGGATTATAACAATCTCCGTTATTGTGGGAATTTACTTCTACCGAGTGAAAAAAACGCAATTTTAAGAGTGTAAATATTTGTTATCCTAACAGCCCGTTTGTACCGCGTTGCGGATTTTTTGACATTTTGTCAATGGTCGAATTTGCCGTTTTTGAGAAAAAATAGCCAAATAAACGTAATTTTATGGGTGACCAAGTTGGTCCATACTGCCGATTTGGGATTAGATTCACAGGTATCAATTAGTGTTGGAGAATTGATGCTTCTGCAATCGGATGGAGACTCGGTTCACTACCTTTCATGATAAACATTAGTGACCTTGGCCGAACAGAGATTCTAATCCCAAACGGCTTTTTTGTATCTATCGCAAATCGTCGAGGTTGATTCCGTACATCTTGACGTTGTCAATCCACAAATCGGTACCATTATAGACGAATATGGTGAAACGCGTTATTTTGTTGCGGGTCACGTCCCAACCGTGGTAGCTTTTGCCATCGGCGTTTGTAAAGTCTTTAGGGGTGACTGCAACGCGTGTCCATTTTTCGCCTGCACTTCCTTTATACGAAGTCTTGTAGTTCGTGTCGGATTCGACAATCGTTTCGAGAATGATTTCGTAATCGCCGTTTCCTTTGAGCCAAACTTCAACGGAATCGAGCCTGCTCAAATCGTGCGTGTGTTCTGCGATGCGTGTTCCGATGACGACATAGCGTCCAAGCTTGTTTGCCTGGTATTGCACGTGAAGGACATTTTTCCCGAAGATGGAACTATCCGCTTTTTCGATGCCGTTCGTCGGTTTCGCTTCAAGGTTGTTTTTGACGGTCGCGCTGTCGTGCGGCTGGATGTACCAATCGAACTTGTTGTTTAGCGGTGCCGGGAGAGCATTGAACTTGGTGCCGCTTTCGAAGTTCAAAATTTCGACGCTGTTGAGGGCTGCCACAAGCGAATCGCTCAAGCCTTTCCAGACGTTCACGTCCTTGAGTTTAGCGGCCTTCTTGTCGCCCCAGGTGAGCAGCCACGGCCTTACAGTGTCCGCAGCGCTTTCGACGCGGATGTTGAGTACCGCACTGTTGAGCGTCGTGTCCCAACCGTCAATTTCGAACGGGATGAGGTCTCCGCTGCCGTCGTAGAGCCGGATGTCGCTTCCGTCCTTGGCCGCCTTCGTGAAGTTGAAATTCGTCGTGTCCAATCGCATGATGAAAACTGTCGGGAAGCTGAGCGGACGCATCCAACCAGAAACTAATTCCGAAGGCATAAAGCGAATGGAATTTTTCGGGAATACTTTGTTCGGATTCTCGATCAGCCCAAGGTCGATGGTGTCGTTTGCGGATACATTGATAGATGTCAGTCCGATTGAGGATTGTTCTTCAGCATCCCAAGCGCTTATGGTCAGGTTTCCGCATGGAGCCCTCCGGATGACGAACTGTCCCAGCGAGTCCGTCTTGACGATTTCGTTCGTGCCTTGGACGGCGACCCACGCGTAATCGGCACTGTCCGGCAAATCGACGAGTCCCTTGACCATGCCCATCGCTTCGAGCGATGTACTGTCAAGAGTGTATTCGTGATTGAGGTTGTTGAGCGTGTATTGCAGGACGATGGAGGACTTGCCTTTTGTAAAGTTGATGGTGTAAGAGCCGTCTTGGTGATTGTCGATGCGGACCCAGCCGTTTGAGTCCGTGGCTCCTTCGTAAGTGTATTTTATGTTGCTTGTTTCGGCGGTGTCGGCGACGTACCAGGAGGGGAGCACTTCGTAACGCACGTTGGCTGCGGGCGCCCCGTCATCAAAAACTCGAATGGCGATGGCGTTTTCGATTTCCGTTGTATTCCCTGCCGAATCGTTGCCTGTTCCGCAAGCAGCGATAAGTCCAAAAGTGGTCAGATAAAGAAACTTGTTCAAACTCTTCATTTATTTATCCTTCTTCTTATTGAGGGCGACGGGGAATAAAGCTAGGTTCAGCTGCATGACGCGATCGGGCACGAAACACTTATCGACTCGAATCTGGATTTCTTTGCGGAATTCCTTGAGCATGTTCTTGATGTCTTCGAACCCCTTTGCGTCAACGGCCATCGTGACTGTTGAAATATCGCGGTTCTCCGGCGGAATCTCGCTCAGCGAGCGGATGCCGAACTGCATGACTTTTGAATGGAAACTGCGAATCGCTTCTGCTTTCTCTGCACCTTGGACCGTGATGTGCGGGTCGGCGAGGCGTACCTTGGTATTGTTGTTGATGGGCTGGATAAAACCGAGCGATTTTAAAATTTCGATGCTCTCTTGGGCTTGTTCTTCGGTAATGGGAGGAATCACGCTGTTTGCGATTTCCGGGATATCGACATTGCCGTGCTTGACTTCGATGAGCGCACGGACGACGATGGTCCACCACGCGCTGAGGTACTTGAGTTCGTTGTCCTTGAGCAAATGGCGTTTGACATCGCGGAGCTGGAATGCTTTTTGCAAAATTTCCGCTTTTGTCTTTTCGGACTTCGTTCGCGATGCGACTATCAGCAAATCGAAGTAGGCCGCGCCACGTCCGTCGAGCCCGAGCATTTTTTTCGCGGCGGGAACGGCGTGAACCGGAAGGTTGCGCTTTTTCTGGACAATATAATACGCATGGCTTGAATCCAAGCCAAGTGTTTTGCCGAGAGTGCTAAAGGAATACAAGGAGTTGTGTTTTTTGTGCTCCAAGTAGTAGTCCTTGATCATGTCTCGATAGTCGTCGTAATCAAAGATTTCTGCCATAACCAAACCTTCCATAATAAATATACTTTATTATTTTAAAGAGGATGTACTGAGTTTGCAAAACTTAGTCTTAGAACTCAGAAACGTGAGGTTTAGAGGTTGGTTGTGAACTTTGAATTCGTTACGCAAAGAGTCGAAAACCGTAAATCATGAGGATTTGTCACCCCGCACATGTTGCGGGGACGGCTTTTTGATTAATATATTTGTATAGAAAATATTTAACGGATTTTATCTTGTGAAAAAATTAATTCTATTGCTCGCTATTGTTTCTGTGAACATCTTTTTTATCGCAGAACGGAAGCAACGTGCTGCATTCGAACGTCATGAAAACATGATTGCCGAGACCAACGCGTGCCTCAATGCGGGGGATTGGAAGTGTGTTGAGAAAAATGTCCGCGAACTTTTGAAAGAAAGCCCGAATGATACGAATTTGCAGTTGCACCTCGCGGGTGTTCTTTTTGAACAGGAACGTTATAAGGAATGCGTGCAGTATATTGAATCGCTAAATTTCAGAAACAAAGATTTGAATTACCTTGTCGAAAAGTCTATTTTACTTGAACGTGAAATGGAAAATTTGGGTGTAGAAAAATCCATGCATTTTCGTCTAGAATTTGATGGAACTCCGACAAAAAAGGATGTGATGGAAGCGTTAGCCGTTTTGGAAGTAGCTTATGATTCATTAAGTACTTTATTTGGATTCATGCCCGAAAATAAGATATGTGTTGTACTTTATGAGGAAAAAGAATATCAAGGCGTGGGGCCGCGTCCTGATTGGGTGGGGGCGGTTTTTGATGGAAAACTTCGCATCCCGGTGAATATGATGGAGTACCGTGAAGTTTACCGACCGGTGCTGTTCCATGAATTGACGCATGCGTTTGTACGTTCTATGACTCGTGCGGAGTTGCCGTTTTGGTTGAACGAGGGTATTGCTCAAGTGATTGACGGATTGCGGAAAGATAGGGAACGCCCTAAAGGAGACGTGCCAAGCCTTAAAATGTTGACGGAACAGTTTGTACAACATTCCAGTACGGAATTGGCGGTGAAACTTTATTGGTACTCAGTGAAAATGGTCGAGGAACTTCTAAGGATTGGCGGGGGCGGTACTGATGTTTTCCGCAAGTTTACTTTGTGTATGCAAGATGTTCATAGGCTTGGGTTTGATAAAGCGTTGCAGACTCATTTTGGCGTGACTGCCGAGAGGTTGCTGGAGTCGGTGAAATGAGTAAAGGCTTAATGAAAAATATCGTGATTTTGGCTACGGGCGGGACTATTGCCGGTGCCGGCGAGCAAGGGAAAGATATTGGCTACAAGTCAGGTTCTATCGCTGCCCAAACGCTGATAGATGCCATTCCGGAATTGAAGAGTGTCGCAAATATTTTCGTGGAGCAAGTCTGTAATATCAATTCGGATGATATTACTTCTGAAATCTGGATTTTGCTTGCACGGAGAATTAAGGAATTGGCACTAGATGGGGTTGGTGCGTCGCGTGAGCGTGTCGATGGCTTTGTGGTGATGCATGGAACGGACACGATGGAAGAAACCGCATTTTTCTTGAGCCTTACGCTTGGTGCTGTGGAGAATGTCGAAGGGCAAGTTCTCGCGAAGCCTGTAGTGCTGACGGGTTCGATGCGGCCTGCAACGGCGGCAGAACCGGACGGACCTGCAAATTTGCTCTTTGCCGTGAAAAGTGCCGCGTCATCCTGGAGCAATGCGATAGGATCCACTGCAGTTTATGTTGCATTTGCCGGCAAGCTTATGGATGCTCGTTCCGTACAAAAGATTCACGCGAACGATTTAGATGCATTTGCTGAATTGGCTTCCCGTTCTGGTTGTCACCCCGGACTAAGGTCACTGAGCAACGCCGAAGTGCCGGGGTTGGCGTTTTCTCAAACGCTTGCATTCGACATCTCGAATTTGCACGATTTGCCTCGCGTTTCGATCCTTTACTTCAATGCCGATGCCGATGCGGAACTTGTCCGCTTTGCCGCAGAACGTTCGGCAGGGCTTGTTATTGCGGGGGCCGGTGCGGGAGAGTTCTCGCAGTCATGGGCGGCGGCGATTGCAAATGTTGTTGGCGAAGCGAACGTCCCCGTGGTCGTTTCCTCCCGAATCAATCGCGGTTCCGTTGTGCCGGAACAACTGCTTGTGCCGGGGACGATTGCGGCGTACTGCTTGCCACCTGCGAAAGCGGCGGTTCTTTTGCGGCTGTCTTTGACCGTTACGAACGACCCTGTGGCCATCCAAAATTTTTTTGAAGCTTCTTACACGTCGTCATCCTCGAAACCAGTCACCCTGGAGAGCGATGCTCGATAGAGTCCATTATTTTTTAACGAGTGAAAAATGAAATTTTTAATCCAGCGAGTCATAAAGGCTCAAGTTGATATTGAAGGTGTAACTGTTGGAAAAATTGACGGCAAGGGATTCCTTGTGCTGATAGGCGTGGGCGAGGGCGATACCCGCGAAATCGCGGACCGCTTTATCAAGAAAATGCTTGCGCTCCGCATTTTTGCTGACGAAAATGGAAAGACGAACCTCTCCATCAAGGATGTGGGTGGCTCGCTTTTGCTTGTTTCGCAGTTCACGCTTTACGCCAATTGCAACAAAGGAAACCGTCCGACGTTCAACGGAGCCGGGAACCCAGCACTTGCCAATGAACTTTACGAATACATCATCGAACAGTGCAAAAAAGAAATCGCCGTTGTCGAAACGGGAAAATTTGGCGCGGACATGCAAGTGTGTCTTGTCAACGACGGCCCTTTTACTATAATGCTAGAGTGATTGGAAACGAAAATTAAATAAATTGGAGATTGCGTCATGGCGGACGAAAACCGTCATCCCGGTTGTAATGGATCTTTTGCTCAGGGAGAAGTTTATGAAAAATAGTCGATTGACGTTTGCTGCATTGCGTTTGTCTGTGCTGTCGCTGATTTTGTTCTGTGCCGCTCAGCTTGCGTCTTGTGCGGGTTCGCGGGACGCTTCTTCTGGAAGTGGCGACATGAAGGACGCTCCCTGCACGGAATGCGGCACTCAAGGCGAAATAGAACTGAAAATTACCCATGAAAAATTTTACCGCGAATGGAACCCGGTTGCGTTTAGCCGCATTGATTCCAATGCTGTAGTGGGCGTGTTCCCGGCAATCAAAGTGACGGCGAATCGCCCCGAAGAATGCAAAATGTGCCACAGCTTTAGTGCGGATGCCCTAGATTTTGACCTCGCCCGCGTCGAGGATTCCCTGTTCGTTCAAGCGTTCCCGAAAATGACGCGGGAACTCATGCTTCCTGGAATGCGTGTCCCGGAAGCGGATTCTGCATTAATAGACACTTTGTCCTCAAAACTTCTCAAAATGAAGTTCGTCGAAGGCAAAAAACTGGATGACGTGACCCCGTGGGAAGAACGCGATGGAGTCGAACAAACTCTTGTGCGTGAATTGCCTTTTGAACTCAAGGACTTGCTGAACCAAATTGCAAGCCGTTATGGCCTCCGCTATTTGACAATCCCACTCCTCATGAACGTGACGATGGATCCAGACTTGGGCAAAAAAGGCGGCTTTGATTGGCAAATCGTTTGGAGCATGTGGGATGCCCGCTATGGTGAACTCGTCTGCCTTGCGTATTCAAAATTCACCGCAGCCACAACAACGCGTGTCGCACCCGAAAAAGAATGGGCGACTCCGTTTGCTTCAAGACTCTGGCGAATGTTTTCCGTTGATGTAGCGAATTTCGAGAATCATTAACCGTTTCCTGTTTTCATGCTCGCCTAAACGCCCCCTAGACACAATTTCTATATTTGGGCTGATGAAATTACCTATTGTTTGCATTATCGGACGACCGAACGTCGGTAAGTCTTCGCTCTTCAACCGCATTCTTGGCCGCCGTGCTGCCGTGGTGAGCGACCGCGATGGCGTTACGCGTGACCGTCATTACCAGAACGCAATTTACAAGGGTCATGAATTTACCGTAGTCGATACGGGCGGATTCTTGCCCGATGATTCCATTGACGTTTTGGCGGACAGCGTCCGTGCTCAGATTTTCAATGCCGTGAATGAAGCCGACCTCGTGCTCTTCATGGTCGATATCCGCGTGGGTATCACTAAGCTCGACCAGCAGTTTGCACGCCTCATCCGCAAGCTCGACAAGAAGGTGATTCTTGTCGCCAACAAGAGCGAATTGCAGGGCGACCGTCAAGAAAGTTACGAGTTCCTCAAGCTGGGCTTTGGTCAGCCGCGTACGATTAGCGCTTTGACCGGCTACGCTTGCCTATCGCTTTTGGACGAGGTTGTTTCGGTGCTCCCGACTCCGGTTCGTGGCGAACGCCGCGAAGAACGCCCTATCCGTTTTGCGATTCTCGGTCGCCCGAATGCGGGCAAGAGTACGCTCCTCAACCGTCTGTTGAACGAAGAACGAGCCGTGGTTTCGGACATTCCGGGAACCACCCGCGATTCCATCGACTGTGACTTTATCGTTGACGGACAAAAGTTCGTGGTGACAGATACCGCGGGTCTCCGCAAGAAGGCGAAGGTCGAGGATGAAGTCGAAGTGTTCAGCAACATGCGCACGCTCGAAAGCATCCGCCGTTCTGATTTGTCTGTGCTCGTCGTCGATTGCACCCGTGGCATGGAAATTCAGGATTACCGCATCATCACGGAAATCCGCAAGGCAGGGAAGGGGCTTGTCGTCGTTTTGAACAAGTGGGATATTCTCCCGAACAAGAACGAAAAGTCTTTCGATCACATGATTCGAGACCTCCTGGAACGCGAACCGATGCTTGAATTTGTACCGATTCTTTCGATCAGTGCAAAGGAAGGCCAGCGCGTGGGTCGCGTGATCCAGGCAATCCAGACTGTTTATGCCAACTGCCGCCGTGTGCTTGGCCGTGACCGCGTTGCCGAAAGCTTTGCGAACTTCTTGCAAGAAAAGGCTCCGCCGAGCCACAATGGCCGTGTCGTCATGCTGACGCGTGCATGCCAAATTATGGTGGAACCGCCGGTTATTGCCGTGGAAACCCGCACGCCGGAACTTGTCGATGAATCGTACAAGCGTTACCTGCTGAAAAAGTTTTACGATGAATTCCAGTTGCAGGGAGCGCCGCTCCGCTTGAACTTTGATAGAAAATTAACTCTTAGAAAGGACGAAGAACTTGAACAGTTTACTGAGCTTTCCAATAGCGTACCTGTTGGGATCGATCCCCAGTGCCATCTGGGTAGCAAAACTCGCGAAAGGTAAAGATTTCGACATCCGCGACTACGGCTCCAAGAATGCGGGCCTCACGAACACGTTCCGCGTGCTCGGTTGGAAGCCGGCGTTGCCTGTCGTTTTCATGGACTTGTTGAAGGGCTTTTTTGGACCGTTTATCGCACAAAAGATGTGTGAAGCTCAGGTGGCGGCTGGTGGTGCCGATTACAGCTCGTGGGTGCCGCTTGTCGCCGGTCTCCTTGTGATTTTCGGCCACAGCTTTACTTGCTTTGCGGGCTTCCGTGGCGGAAAGGGCGTGCTTGCCGCGCTTGGCGTGTTCCTCGCGATTTTACCGCTCACCGTGCTTTCTGCATTTGCCCTCTGGATAATCCTCACGTTTACGACAAAGTACGTTTCCGTGGGCAGTATTTTCGGTAGCGCGCTTCTCGGCGCTCTCTCGATTTTTGGCTACGTTTGCCCGGAATACTACTTTGAAAGCGTGAACCTCGGACAGATGATTCTCGCTGTGGTTGTCGCTGTTTTTATCATCGTGAAGCACAAGTCGAACATCAAGCGCCTCCTCAACGGCACCGAAAACGGTTTTGGCAGCAAGAGAAAAACAAATGCGTAGGTTGAGTGTCGCGGTCAAGCTCGCTTGGACATGACCGAGACCAGCATTTGGGGCTAGAGCGTAGCGAGAGTCCAACTAGGCAGTAGACGGTAGGAAGTAGGAAGGTGAATGTATTCCAGCTTTTACCGCATTGTTGTTCTTGACTATTGCAATGTCATCCCGGACTTCGTTCCGGGATCGCCATTCTAGGATTCCCATTCCGCAATCACCTTATGGTCAAAGCGCAGTAAGTGGTCAAAGATAACAAGTACGGTATGACAGCGATAGGGCCTTTGCTGGCTTACATTTTTTGGATAATGATAGTTACAATTCGTTAAAATATTGTAGATTATAGCTAAACAGTGGCTAGGCCTTTAGGCCGTAAGCAGGGATGAATTTAGTGATTAGTAAACAGTAAGCAGTAAACAGGAATGTAGAAAGATCGTTTTTCTTGCTTTCCTAACCACTAATCACCAACCACTAACCACTGACCAACGACCATTGACTATTGACTATTAACTAGGAACTATATTATGAAAATTACAGTTTTAGGTACTGGCGGCTGGGGCCTTACGCTCGGCCAAGTTGTTTACGAGAACAAGAACGAACTTACTTTTTGGACGAACTCTCAAGCAGAAGTAGATTTGCTTTCTACCGAACACCAGTACAAGGATAAGCTCCCTGGCGTTATTTTCCCGGCTGATTTTAAATACACGACCGACATGCACGCTGCATTGAACGGCTGCGACATGGTCTTGATTGTGGTTCCTTCTCAGTTTATGGCTGGTGTTGCTGCAAATCTCGGCTCCTGGACTCCTGAAAAGGGCAAGGAACCGATTGTAGTCTGCGCTACGAAGGGCATTCTCGAAGGCACGGACCAGCTCATGAGTGAAGTGATTCTTGAAAAGGTGCCTTGGCTGACCGAAGACAAGATGGTTGCCTTTAGCGGTCCGTCTCATGCCGAAGAAGTGAGCCGCCACGTGCTTACCGCCATTGTCGCTGCTTGCGTGAACGAAGACTCTGCAAAGATTGTGCAGAAGGCGATGAGCTGCTCTTACCTCCGCGTTTATACGTCAACGGATATCGTCGGCGTGGAACTCTGCGGTTCCGTGAAGAACGTGATTGCCATTGCTTCCGGCGTGCTTTACGGCCTCGAAGCTAGCGGCAAGTTCAAGATTGGCGACAATACTCGTGCAGCGGTCCTCACTCGCGGTCAGGCAGAAATGTGCCGCTTGGGTCGTGCTCTCGGAGCGAAGCCTGAAACGTTTGCGGGTCTTGCCGGCATGGGCGATCTCATTGTGACGTGCCTTTCGCAGCATAGCCGTAACCGCTACGTGGGCGAACACATCGGTAAGGGCGAAACGCTCGACCAGGTGCTTGCCGGCATGAAGATGATTGCAGAAGGCGTCCCGACTTGCCGTAGCACGCGTGCACTTGCGAAAAAGCTTGGCGTCGAAATGCCGATTGTTGAAGCCGTCTATCAGATGTTGTTCGAGAACCGCAAGGTCGAAGACGTGGTCAAGGAAATCTGGGATCGCGAACTCAAGGCCGAAAACTGGGCTTAAAGCGGAACGTTGCTCGCGGTTGCGCTGCACCGGTATAGATAAATTCTAAAAATTCGCAGTCAAACGCTGCGGATTTTTTTTGTTTTGGCACGAGATTGATGTGGTTTTTGAAAAATCCGGCTTTGGCAACGGTTGGTAATGGTTGCTCGTCTAAAAAATTATTACATTCAATGTATGATTTGCAAAAAATGTAGCAAGACATTGAATTTTGACGAAGCTGTTTTGAAGCAATTCGTGGCATGTCCGTATTGCGGTTCTTTCCTTCCTAAAATTGTATCCCCGATTGAACTGGGAACAGTTGAAGCAGAATTGAAGAAGATTGTCGATGAATTTGGCGGTCTTGAAATTTTTAGCAAAGAAAATACGCCTCAATTTGCAAAGTCGTTGATGGCTTTACCGTCTCCATTTGATGTTGTTCGCGACAAACTTTTTGTGGCGAGTATCAAAAATGTTCCTCAGAAGCTTTATTCCGTGCTGAACAAGTCTGCCATGGAACAGCAGCAGATGGTTAATTTATGCTTGGATGAATTGACGGGTTTTGACTTGCCTGAAAAATTTGCAAAAGACGTTGTTTCGTGGCTTGTGAAAGTAATGCAGATGCCCGTCGTCGTGGAAAGGGGACCTGTAATCGAGAAAATTGTTGCAGATAAAATTATAGAGATATGCTATAAGCAATCGAGCTACCTCTATAAGCAGGAGCGTAAGCAACTGCAATACAGAACTTGTATCATAGGCAATCAGGAATGGCTTGCTGAAAATTTCCATGAAGAAAAAGGCAATAATTGCACTATCGGTCGTCCATGTTCCAGGGAAGATTTTGGAAGAATGTACGATTGGAACGAGGCGGCAAAGAATATTCCCGAAGGCTGGCGGCTTCCGTTAATAGAAGATTTTCAGGATTTGGCGGTTTATATAAAATCGCTGGGCTATGAACCGGGAACATCTTTGAAATCTACGACTCAATGGCATGGAGAGGCCGCTCAAGGTTTGGATTTGTTCGGCTTTTGTGCTTATCCGACCGAGCGAAATCCCGAAACTGGCGAGTCTCAAGTGTGGTTCTGGACTTCGTCTGAATCCAAGAAGGACGACTGCCCTTATTGTATTGGGTTGAGGGCGAACAGCAACGATATGGATTTCCAGAGTCGTTCTGTAAACGGATTCTATGCATGTGTCCGCTACGTGCGGAACGTGAAATAAGTTTGTATAAAAGTACTCCGCTAACATCGTCATCCTCGACTTGATCGGGAATCAATGCAATCGGTTGTTTGCAAAATAAGCAAAAAGCAAACCGATCCCTTGCTTTTCTGGAACGACTTTTTTAGATTATTGCCAAGGTTCTATTGAACTGATTTTGTTTTATCGTTTATTATATCGTTTGCTAAATCCTTTCTTTTATCGTTGCCTATATGAATTTATCTCTAAAAAGAGAAAGGAAATTTCATGTCAGAAAACAAAGGCATTATGCCTGTCAGTTTGGCCGATAGGGATCTCTATCGTGAACAGTGGGTCGATAAGACCGTCGAAGAAATCAAGAAACACAAGTACCTCAACCCGCTTTACGACGCGGCTTTCAAGGCGTTTCTGAGTGATGAACAAGCGCTCAAGAGTTTCTTGAACGGGGTTTTCGAGGATGACCGGAACAAGATTGAATCCGTTGTCATCAAGAATCCTGAAATCAACATGATTTTCCCCGTGGTCAAGCCGTTCAGGCTCGACATCCGCGCAAAAACCTCAAATGGGTATTGCATCAACGTGGAGATGCAAAAAGCGAGGCCGGATTATTTTGTGGACCGCATGTTTCTGCAACAGAGCGCATTCTTGATTCAAAGCAAGTACGAATGGGATCAGGCCAATTTCGGTGACATGCCTTCGAATCTCAGCGATGAGGAGCGAGCCAAGCGTGAAATCCACCGCTACGAAATCCCGCCCACCTACTCCATCTGGATTTGCGATTTCCCCGTGCCCAAGCAGAAATTGTATCGTGGCGACTGGGCCGTTCGTAACGAGGAGGGCTTGACGCTGAGCGACAAGGTGATGTATATTGTATATGACCTGACAAAGTTCAATAAGCCCTACGAAGATATCAGGACCGCTGAAGACCGTTGGCTTTACCTGCTTAAGCATGCGGGAACAGCTGAAAGCCTCCCGGACTTCAAGGACGATATCATCGCGAAGGCAATCAACAGATTGCTGGTAAACAGGGCGTCTGACAAACTGCTCAAGGAACAGGCAAAGGATATGGTTATGACGGAAGAAGAACTTGACTATCTTGCTATGCTGAAAGTCCGTGCCCGTTCTGAAGGCTTTGTAGAAGGTGAAGCGAAAGGCCTTGAGCAAAGCCGTCTTGAAATGGCTCTTGACATGCTTGCTGACAACGAACCGATTGAAAAAATCGTCAAGTATTCGCACCTCTCCATGGAAAAAGTGCTCGAACTGAAAGAGAATCAGGCAGCGTTCTCAGCGAAATAAGCCGAGGATGTTGTCTTCCCGCACCTCAGCTGGTCATTCTGACGCCAAAGGCGGTATAGAATTGTTGCCAATACTTTGGCTTACAATTCTTAAGCTCTTGTGGGCAGATTCCAGTGCGGTTTAATTCGCATACACGTTCCCATTGTATTTAAGCCAGACTCTAAGCTCGTCTTCTAGGTTATTCGGCAAGCTGTGTGTGAACTCCGGCGAGGATCTCCACCCTTTGTTGACGGTTCTCGTGTTTTTTTGTAAGGAGGGCTTTACCCCGCATGCCAATCCGTTACGCTCTTATCTCAGGAAAAAAGATGATAACGTGCAGCTAGAATCTTCAATATGCAGGGTCGCCTCTGTTCCGGGATTGTCTTTGGCTCCGGCTTACGGTGTACCGTTCATCCCCGAACCGGATGTAATCGAAGTCGAGTTCGTAAAGAAATCCTTGGCAAATGGAAACAGCGGAGGAACGACAACCATCAAGGGCCGCTACGACACATGTTCAGGCGAATTCAAGTCTTGCAAACTTACGACCTCAAGGGGCGCAAGCTGAACGGCAAACCCACTGCAAAAGGCGTGTACTACGGTAAGAAAGTACTGATAAAGTGATGAAACTCAAAGGGAGCCTACAGCTCCCGACCTCAACTCCCTAAAAACTGAAACTTGATTATGAACAAAATACAAATCGAAACAGAACAAAAGAAGTTCTATGTTGCTCCGCAAATGGAAATTCTGGAACTCGAACAACAACAGAACTTGCTGGAATGCAGCAAGTGCAATGACGATGAATTTGGAGCGGGTTTTAATGGCAAATAATAAACGCACGTATATTCCGCCTCGCATGGAAGTTCTCTTCTTGATGCGAGAGGCTTGCTTGTTGGATTGCAGCAATGATCCTTGCGAAGACAACAACAAAGGCATATTTGATGGTATTGGTATGACTTCGTTCGATAATCCGGAAAGGGGATAAGGCGAATATCGTAAAATGAACAAAACCTCGGTGTTTGAGCCGAGGTTTTGTTGTAATGTGGATGCAAACGTTCTTGCTGTAAAAGTGCGGGTTGACAATGCAACAATCAATCCCGGCACAAGGCCGGGATGAAGCCGTTCATTTACTTCTTGACGACGCGTTGAACGCTAGACTTTGTCTTCAAGATGTATGCGCCTTGGCGGAGGCTTGGCTTGAGCGTTCCGTTGTCGTTGAGAGCGTCACCCTTGCGGCCCTTCCACATGAGGTTTCCGTTCATGTCGAAAATAGTTGCTTCATCATTGCGGCTGTTGAATGCGTAGTTTGTACGCATCCCCTTGATGGAAGAATTGCCTCCGCAGCCGACGGCTACGATTTTTGCGATGAGGAGGCCTGCGTTGTCGCTGTTGAACGAGAGCTGCGTCGAGCCGAACGGTGTTCCGGTCGAATCGATTTCGTTGTCGAGCGGGACGGAGACTTCGGCCCAGGAGCCTGCCGGGGCGGTATTGCCGTACTGGTAGCTGCTCCAGGTGCTGCCGCCTGCGCCGCCGATGTTCACGGAAGCATCTTCGCTGTCGATGCTATGCATGGTGAATACGAGTTCCTTGCACTTCGAAAGCGGTTCCTTTACGGCTGCTGCATCCGGGAGCGTAAAGAGGGCGTGCTGGTAGCCGCAATCGTCTTGGGCACAACCTGCAAGCGGAACTTTCACGTACTTGGAAACTCCGTCGAGGGCTGTCGTTTCGAATGTGACTTTGCCGAGCGTCTCGTCGCTCTTCCAGCCTGTAGCTGCACTTTCGTTCGCGTAATCGACAATCACGAGTGTATCGGCGAGCTGTTTCGACGGATCGATGTAGGGGTCGTCGATGGGGGAGTCTTCGCACTGGAGTGCTG